>Ga0114997_10005109_pt1 | contig 10075 bp, 11 predicted proteins | sample ArcticOcean_MG_C_2_FD_87045 | JGI IMG/M metagenome (GOLD analysis project Ga0114997, IMG submission 87045) | Marine microbial communities from western Arctic Ocean - ArcticOcean_MG_CB4_136 | ecosystem: Environmental > Aquatic > Marine > Oceanic | place: Arctic Ocean: Canada Basin | collected... | reverse complement strand
GCTTAAGACTTAAAACAACTATCATCTTAGAGTAACTTATGGCTAAAAGGGATTTTTATGACGTCTTAGGTGTTAGCAAAAATGCAAGCCCTGAAGAATTAAAATCTGCGTATAGAAAACTAGCAGTAAAACATCATCCTGATAAAAATCCTGGTGATAAAGCTTCTGAAGATAAATTTAAAGAAGCTGTTGAAGCATACGGTATTCTTTCTGATCAAGAAAAAAAGCAAAACTATGATAACTTTGGCCACACTGCTTTTGAAGGTGGTGGCGGTGGAAGACAAGGAGGTGGTTTTGGAGGAGCCGATTTTTCAGATATTTTTGAAGACTTTTTTGGTGATTTTGGAGGTGGTGGAAAGTCAAGAGGGAGAAGTAGTAATAACAGAGGTTCTGATTTAAGATATGACTTATCAATTACTCTTGAAGAGGCATATGAGGGGAAAAAACAGGATATAAAATTTTCAACAACAGAAAAGTGTATTACCTGCAAAGGAAATGGTTCTAAATCTGGTTACTCTCCAGATAAATGTACAGTTTGTGGGGGAAATGGCAAAGTAAGATCTAATCAAGGTTTTTTTACTGTTCAACAAACGTGTCCACAGTGTCAAGGAACTGGTGAGGAAATTACCCACCCATGTACTGACTGTAATGGTCAAGGTAACAAACAAACTTCAAAAAAAATATCTGTAACAATACCAAAGGGTGTTGATGACGGAACAAGAATAAGATTAGCAGGCAAAGGTGAGGCTGGTTCCAAAGGTGGTGCTAGTGGAGATTTATATCTATTTATTAATGTCAACTCTCATGATTTGTTCAAAAGATCAGATGAAAATTTATTTTTTGAATTTCCAATTTCTATAGCTGATGCTGCATTAGGCACCACAATTGAGATACCAACAATTGATGGAGGAAGAGCAAAAATTAAAATACCAGATGGAACTCAAAATGGAAAACAATTTAGATTAAAGGGTAAAGGAATGCCTTACATGCGTGGTAGTGGAAATGGTGATCTTTATGTTCAGGTTAATACAGAAGTTCCTATTTCATTAAATAAAGCACAAAAAGAACTACTTGAAAAATTTAGAGAAATTGAAAATGAAAAGTCAAACCCTAGTATTAAAAAATTCTTCCAAAAAGCCAAAAGTTTTTGGAAAAACTAAAAGACTAATTAACTAAAAAAGGTTAATATTTTGCTAGATGAAAAAAATTAACTTAGCAATTTCTGGTTGTCTTGGAAGAATGGGTCAACAACTTATTAAATCATCTAAATCTAATAAAAACTTTAAATTAGTAACTCTCACAGAAAACAAGCCTATTAATAAGAAAATAGCAGGTATTAATCTTGATTTAAATACGGATCAGGCCTTTAAAAAAACTGATGTGATTGTAGATTTTACAGTTCCAAAATGTACTCTTGAAATTCTTAAAATAGCATCAAAACTAAAAAAAAGAGTGGTTATTGGAACAACTGGCTTTACTCAAAAAGAAGAAAATTTGATTAAAAAATATTCAAAAAAAATCCCAATATTAAAAGCTGGCAATATGAGTTTGGGTGTTAATTTATTGATGTATTTAACTGAAATTGCATCAGGATCTCTTGGGGATAACTATTTAAGTAAAATATTTGAAATTCATCACAAACATAAAAAAGATTATCCATCAGGAACTGCATTGATGCTAGGAAAAGGTATAGCTGATGGGAAAAATAAAAATATTTATAATTTAATTGGTAAAAAATTTTTAAATAAAAAATCTTTTCCTTATGGGAAGAAAATTAATTTTAACTCTATTAGAAAGGGTGAGATTATTGGAGAACATGAGGTTACATTTTCTAGTGGTAAAGAGATAATAAAATTAAATCATGGAGCATTTGATAGAACTCTATACTCAGATGGTGCTTTAACTGCTGCAAAATGGCTTATAAGTAAAAAACCTGGACTTTATTCAATGAGAGATTTATTGAATTTTAGATAATGAATGAAAAAGAAAAAGCAAAAAAAATACTTAAAATTTTAAATAGAATTTATCCAACTACGCCTATTCCATTAAAACATAGAAATAAATTTACACTTTTAACTTCTGTTCTTTTGTCAGCACAGTGTACAGACTTAAATGTTAACAATGTAACTAAGAGTATATATCCAAAATATAATAAGCCTGAACACTTTGTTAAATTAGGAAGAAAAAAAATTGAAAGATTAATTAAAAGCATTGGTATTTTTAGAATAAAAGCAAAGAGTATTTACTTAATGTCTAAGCAACTTTTAGAAAGGCATGGTGGTAAAGTGCCTAAAAGCTTCGAGGAGCTCGAAAAACTACCTGGTGTGGGTCATAAAACAGCAAGTGTGGTCATGTCACAAGGTTTTGGTATACCAGCCTTTGCAGTTGATACTCATATCCACAGATTAGCTCAAAGATGGGGATTAACAAATGGTAAAAATGTAGTTCAAACAGAGAAGGATTTAAAAAGATTATTTCCTGAAAAAATTTGGAGTAAACTACATTTACAAATAATTTATTATGGTAGAGAGTTTTGTAAAGCAAGAGAGTGCTATGGTTTGACTTGTAAAATTTGTACGACTTGTTATCCTAATCGCAAAAATCCAATTAAAATTAAAAAAGCTTAATATGAAAATAATAGGAATCGGAAATGCAATTGTTGATGTTATATGTAAGGTAGAAGATCAATACTTAATAGATAATGGGTTAACAAAAGGCACAATGAAGCTAGTTGATGAAAATGAATTTAAAAATATTTTATCTACTCTCAAAATTGAAGAGACTATTTCTGGTGGATCTGTTGCAAATTCTATTGTTGCGTTATCACAATTAGGAAACGATGTAGGATTTATTGGAAAAATAAATTCTGATGATCTTGGGCAAAAGTACGAAGAGGGCCTTATTAAAGAGAAAGTGCAATATTTTTATAATAAAAAAAAAGAAACCTTACCCACTGGTACATGTTTAATTTTAATCACTCCAGATGCAGAAAGAACAATGGTAACTTTTTTAGGCATAGCAGGAAAGATACACGAAAATGATATTAATGAAAAAGCTATAAAAGAAAGTGAAATGATATTTCTTGAGGGATATTTGTGGGATGAGGGTGATCAAAAAGCTGCATTTGACAAATCGATGTCATTCTCCAATAAAAAAGCAATGTCTTTATCGGATCAATTTTGTGTAGAGAGACATAAAGATAATTTTTTAGGTCTAGTTAAAAATAAGCTTGATATTACTTTTTCTAATGAACAAGAAATTAAGTCTTTAATTGATACAAATAATTTTGATGAAGTCATAACATTTGGGAAACAATTAGGAAAACTTCTTGTGATTACGAGAGGAGAAAAAGGAAGTATTGCTATAAGAAATGATGAAGTTACAGAGTGTGAAAGTAAAAAAGACCTAGACATTATTGATCTAACTGGTGCTGGAGATTTATTTGCTGCAGGGTTTCTTCATAGCTTTATTAATGGTTTTTCAACAAAAGAAAGTCTTGAAAAAGGTACTGAGATGTCATCAAAAATAATTCAAAGAGTCGGAGCTAGGCTAAATTAGACTTATTTTACTCAATAAAATAACCATTTTTGTGACTTAATATAAAATTTTCATCATTAAATTTATTACTTATTTTTTTCCTAAGTCTATAGATATGAGTTTCAACAGTATGAGTTTCCATCTCCGCTGAATAACTCCAAATATTTTTTTGCAAATTTAAAACATCATGCTTTTCTCTACTTTCATTTAAATACAAAATAACTTCAATTTCTTTTTCAGTTAATTTTAAACTTAGACCATCTTTAAAAAAAAATTTAGAATTTAAATTAAGTTCATACCCCTTAATATTAATTTTAGACTGGTGGTTAAATTTTATCTTAATTAATTTAATGTTAATTAATTCAACTAATTTATTAAGTGATAAAGGAAAATTATTGAGGCTTAAAAAGTTTTTTTCATTTAAGTTTTTATCTAATAATAATTTTTGATTAGGTTTTGAAATAAGTAACGAAATTTTCGTATCCAAAACACAATTATCTATAAAATCTTCTTCATTTTGATATTTTACAATTTTAAAAGATAAATGTTCTTTAATCTCATCTAAGATTTCATATAGTGTATCAAAGTTAATAATAAAAATATTTTGTTTAATCATACTTAGTGTAACATATGATAATTCATGTCAAAAATAAAAGCACTTTAATAATTGATGATTTTAAGTTTAAATGCTGTATTGGTAAAAACGGCTTAAATTCAAATAAAAAAGAAGGTGATTACTCAACACCAAAGGGCTTATTCAATATAAAAAAACTCTATTTCAGAAAAGATAGAGTTGATCGTCCAAAATGTAGTATTAAAAAAAAAATTATTAAGAAAACTATGGCGTGGTGTGATGATCCAAAACATAAAAAATATAATGAGGAAATTCAATTACAAAACTTAGATGAAAAAGAAAACCTTTATAGAATTGACCATAAATATGATTACTTGATTTCAATTAGTCATAATCATAAGAAAGTTCCAAATAAAGGGAGTGCTATATTCATTCACTTAACTAATGATTACAAACCCACAGCAGGATGTGTGGCACTTAAAAAGAAAGACTTTGAAATTTTACTAAAGTTAATAAAAAAAAAAGATAAGATTAAAATAGGTTAATCTCTCTTTCCAAAAATTTTAGATCCAATTCTAACAAAGGTAGCCCCATTTTTTACAGCGTTTAAATAGTCATTCGACATACCCATGCTTAAATCAGTAATATTAATGTCTTTTGCTAGTTCTTGCATTTTTATAAAATATTCAGATGTAGTGTTATTTTTGGGTGGTAAACACATTAGTCCGATTATATCTAAGTTTAAATCCTCAACACATATTTTATAAAAGTCTCGAATTTCTGAATAATTAATTCCACTTTTTTGGTCTTCATTACCTATATTAATTTGAATAAAAATTTTAGGTTTTTTATTTTTTTTAATTTGCTCCTCTGAAATTTTATTTGCTAATTTTATACTATCTAGTGAATGAATATAATCAAATAAAGGAATAGCAAATTTAACTTTGTTCGTTTGTAGCTTACCTATCATATGCAATTTAATATTGGTAAAATTTTTTTTTAAATCGATCCATTTGTCTAAAGCTTCTTGGACTTTATTTTCTCCAAAATGTATATGCCCATGATCTAAAAGAGGTAAAATACTTGAGGGTTGAAAAGTTTTACTTACTGCAATTATGATGGGCAATTTATTATTTTTAATTTTTATCTTTAATTCATCATCTATTGACTTTAAATTATCTATAATTTCATGCATAAAAAATTACCTAAATTTTATTATTTTATAGACAAACTAGATATAGAAGAAGTTAAAAACTTAAATAAAAAAATTGCATTAATATATCGAAATTATCAAAAAGAGCCTCAAATGAAAGAAATTGTAGAGTTTAAAAGATTTTGTAAAAAAAATAAACGTATCTTTATAATTTCTAATTTTTTTAAAATTGCCTTGAAATATAATTTAGATGGAATTTATATCCCTTCATTTAATAATAAAATATTATTAAATAAATATTCCAATATAAAAAACTTTATTGTTGTGGGGTCTGCACATAATTTTAAAGAAATTAGAGTTAAAGAAAGACAGGGTGTTCAACAAATATTTCTATCGCCAATTTTTCCAATAATAAAAAATAAAAACTACCTTGGTATTAATAAGTTTAATTTGTTATCTAAATTTACTAAAAAAGAGGTTGTAGCCTTAGGTGGTATTAATAAAAATAATATTAAAAAACTAAATATGACAAATGTATGTGGATTTGCATCAATAAATTATATAAAAAATAAAAATCCTATATCAAATTTAATATTATGAATAAAGAATTAGAAAATAAAATTAAAATTATAATTAACAAATTCAAAATTAAGGATTTTAATTATGTAATAAATAAATCGAAAATATTATTAAAAAAAGAATTAAATAATGATTTTTTATGGAACATTCAAGGACTAAGCTATCAGCAAAAAGGGGAATATAATAAATCTAAGAATAGTTTTGAAAATGCAATTCTAATTAATTCTAAAAATGTAGCTCCAAAAAATAATTTAGGTAACTCTTACAAATATTTAAAAGATTTTACCAATGCTGAAAAGTGCTTTAAAGAATTACTAGAAATAAATCCTAATCATATAAATGCTCTTATTAACTTAGGAAATTTAAAAATTGATTTAAATGATTTTGATGAGGCAATAATTTATTTAAATAAAGCTTTAACGTTAGATAAGAGTATTGAAGAAATTTATATTAATTTAGGTAGTGCTTATATGGGTTGTGGTAGGTTTAAAGAAGCAAAACAAATATTATTAACTGTTCTCAAAATAAATCCATCTCTTACTAGAGCTGATAAAATGTTAAGTGATTTAAGCAAAGATGAGGACAATGATTTCCATTTAGATCAAATGTTATCGAAATTAAAAGAACTTATTTTAAGTGATGGTCAAAAAATAATTCTTTATTTTGCTATAGCTAAAAAATACGAAGAAAAGAAAAACTTTAATGAATCTTTTAAATTTTTATCTAATGCTAATAAATTACAGAGAAAAAATATTAATTATAATACAAAAAATTACAAAAAATTATCTTCTAGTATTAAGTCATACTTTTCAAATTTTAAGTATCAGAAAACAATTAATCCTTTACCAAATAAAAAAATTATTTTTATTCTTGGAATGCCAAGGTCAGGCACTACACTCACAGAAAATATTATTTGTAGTCACTCGAAAGTTGCTAGCTTGGGTGAATTAAACTTTATTGGAAACCAAATATTACCTAATAACTTCAATGACTTTAAATTAGATCTAGATCTTACTAAGAATTTTTTAAAACAAGATTTTTTTCAGAGTTATATTGATCATTTAAAACCATTTAAAATTAATGAGAATGTTATTGTAGACAAAAGCTTAGATAATTTCTGGCATATAGGTTTTATCAAAAATTTTTTCCCTAATTCTAAGATTATACATTGTCAAAGAAATCCAAAAGATACCTGTTTATCAATTTTTAAAAATTTATTTAATAAACCTCAAGGGTGGCACTGTAATGAGGAAGAGCTCGCTGACTATTATAATATTTATTCAGATTTAATGAATTTTTGGAATATTGAACTAAAAGATGAAATTTTAAATCTCCAGTATGAGAATTTGACCCAAAATACTGAAAAAGAGATAAAAAATATTATTAATTTTTGTGGTTTAAATTGGGAAGATCAATGTTTAAATTTTTATAAAAATAAAAACCCCATTAAAACACTAAGTGTTAATCAAGCTAACAAGCCTATCTATCAATCCTCTGTGAACTCTTATGCGTATTATGAAAATGAATTGAGCAACTTATTTTCTAGACTTAAATAAATACTTAATAATTTAGACAAAAAAAACGGCCCCTAAATTAATAGAGGCCGTTTATTATAATTTTAACTAGGTATTAACTAGAATGCCAAACCTAAAGAAATTTCTGTATTATCTACAGTCTTAGCAGTTGTTACACCAGCATCATTCTTAGTTTCATTGTTTTGTATTTTCAATGAAGCACTACCCATAGTATAAGCAATAGCTAAACCAGTTGATTCTTGATCAACATTAGCATCTCCACCAGACTTAGCGTATGTGTTAGTGTGTTCGTTCCATGAGACTGATAGGTTCTCATTTACTGCGAATACAACACCATAAGCTGCAACTTGATTCATTCCATGACCTGATATACCACCTGATGTTTCAGTCATTGAGTAACCAACTGTTGCTGGACCAAATGTATAGTTAGCATACGCACCAATAGACTCTAAATCTTTAATTAGAGTGCCTGCATTATCATTTGTGTCTTTAGCCATACCAACACCAAAATCTAAACCATCTACAAGAGTAGAGTTAGAAAGAGCAACACCAGTTGAAGAACCAGTCACACCAATTGTACCAGTTGTACCATCACCTTGGTCAGCATCGTTTAATGCAGGATCGTAAGCAGCATTAATCGCTATACCCATAATAGTGTTAGTGTATTTAAATGTGTTAGTTGATTGGTTTCCAGCAATTGTATGTCCAGCAGTTGCAGATTGATCCCAAGACTCTTCCCAAGCAGTTGGAGACTTATCATCTATAGAACCAAAACCATTTCCACCAGCACCTTGGTCGAACATAATTGCACCCATTTCACCCATATCTACTGTTAGTGTATGAGAAGAAACACCTGCTGCATCAGTTAAAGCATTGTGCCATGAAACAGTGTAACCATTAACATCACCTGAAGCATCAAATGCCATAGTAGAATTAGAACCAAATCTGTTACCAGTTGTTACATTTTGTTGGTCTTTTGACATGTAACTAAAAGTAGCTGAACCAGTTACTGTAAGCTCTGCTGCGTGTGCAGATATTGCTGCTAGCGATCCAGCTAATGCTGTAAGGCCAACTTTTTTAAAGTTATTCATAATAATTACTCCTTTGTTTATTGTTAATTAATTAATTAATTATGAGCCTTTTTTTATCAACTTTTTGCCTTTATTCTTATTAATTAAATTTTTTTATAATTTTTTAAGGATATTGTTGCAAATATATCACATTTTATTTGTTTAATTATTGGTTTTTTAGGTTAAAGATCACATTTAATTGATATTCAAGTAAATACTTATATTAGCCAATAAAATGAATTTAAAAAACAATATTAGAAAATTATTCCTATTTTTAGGCTTTATTCTTATCATTCTATCTTTGTCGCAATGTGGAATTTATAGAAAGACTGATGCTCGAAAAATTCCTGGTAACGCTGATGAGAGAATTAAAAAAAACCTGGCAGAAGGAAAAAGAATTAAATTTGGTGGTACTGGTGGCATAGGAGGTGGTTCAGGTAATTTTGAATTTGCAACATCGAATGAACTATGGCGAGCAACTTTGGACGTCCTTGATTTTGTTCCTCTAAATAATGCAGATTACGGTGGAGGAATAGTAATCACAGACTGGTACAATAACTCTGAAGATAATAACACATCAATTAAAATAATGGTTCAATTTTTATCTAATGAAATTAGGGCTGATGGTCTTAAAATTTTAGTTTACAATAAAAGCTGTAAAATAATTAATCAAGTAAGTAACTGTAAAACAAATATTAATGATGGAGAAATTGCAAAAGAAATTAAATTAGCAATTCTAAAAAAAGCAGTAATTTTAAAAAATACCAAAACAGCAAAAGAAATAAAAGAATACAAAAAAAAACGAGGAATAACTAATTAAAATACTGGGTTAAATTTTGATCTAGCCTTATTTCAGAATGGATAGATATAATTTTAAAACAATCGAAACTAAGTGGCAAATATATTGGGATTACCATAAGGTATTTGAAGCCAAAATTGACAAAAGTAAGAAAAAATTTTACTGTCTAGAAATGTTTCCCTACCCATCTGGAAAGATTCACATGGGTCATGTTAGAAATTATACAATTGGAGATGTTCTAGCTCGATACAAATCATTACAAGGTTTTAATGTTCTTCATCCAATGGGTTGGGATTCGTTTGGTATGCCCGCAGAAAATGCAGCTCGTCAAAACAATTTAGACCCAAAAGAGTGGACTGAAAAAAATATCTCCACTATGAAAAATCAACTAAAACAACTTGGTCTTTCTGTTGATTGGAGCAGAGAGATATCTACTTGCTCAGCAGACTATTATAAACATCAACAAAAAATTTTCTTAGAACTTTATGATAAAGGTTTAGTCTATAGAAAAGAAAATTATGTAAATTGGGATCCGATTGATCAAACTGTATTAGCAAATGAACAGGTAATTGATGGAAAAGGGTGGCGGTCTGGTGCTGTTGTTGAAAGGAAAAAATTAAACCAATGGTTTTTTAATATTTCAAAATTTGCAGATGAGCTTTTAAATGGTCTTGAGAAACTCAATAATTGGCCAAACAAAGTTAAGATCATGCAAAAAAATTGGATTGGAAAATCCTTTGGGAGTGAAATAGATTTCCAAATTGAGGGAAATAATGAGGTTAAATCTATAAAGATTTTTACCACAAGGCCAGATACTCTTTTTGGTTG
>Ga0114997_10005105_pt1 | contig 10080 bp, 6 predicted proteins | sample ArcticOcean_MG_C_2_FD_87045 | JGI IMG/M metagenome (GOLD analysis project Ga0114997, IMG submission 87045) | Marine microbial communities from western Arctic Ocean - ArcticOcean_MG_CB4_136 | ecosystem: Environmental > Aquatic > Marine > Oceanic | place: Arctic Ocean: Canada Basin | collected... | reverse complement strand
TCCAATTTCTTTTCTTAGTATAAATAAAACGAATCAAAGAACACTTCAAACTCCTCTCGTTCTTTTTAGCGCGTTGTTCTCTCTGCTCTCTCTGCTCTCTCTGCTCTCTCTCTCTCTCTCTCTCTCTCTTTCTCTCTCTTTCTCTCTCTTTTTCTCTCTTTCTGTCGTGTGTGAAAAGAAGAGAAATCTTGGAAAGAAAAGAGGAGTTTTCTCTGCTCTTTTTTTGGGCTTTTGGTTCAACTTGGTTGCTAATTTCGCAAAAGGAGAGAAAATTCGAGTGTTTTTTGTGCTCTTGATTTCTCTCGTTTTTATTTCGAGAGTGTGATGAGTCAGCATTTTCGTCACATAATAATATCTCTCACACACTTGTACAAAACACCTACTCACGCGTATTAATAATACTCTAATACGAACAACGTATCTAATATATATAATACTATAACAATTAATACACCATGGGCAGAATTTCCTTAGACTTTTTGAGACGCAAATCCCACGACGACAACGAGGACAACTCTAAGAATATGCCGGGATATTTACGAGCGATGCACGATTTCCCGACCAAAGACTCCAAAAACGACATCGGTCTCCTGATCTCTCACAAGAAAGATCGCCTGAGCATGGACGAAGCGAGAGAGAAAGTACCCGTACAGAAGAGGAAAGAGGAAGAAATACAGACGACTCAACCTCCTGTCCAACTACCAAGAAAGAGCGTGGAGTTGGAGAGGCAAGACAGCGCGAACGTGAGGAAGGTGCAGGTTTTGTAATGCGAGGTTTTCCCCCTTGATGTGACACGTCAGCAGCTTTGATGGGGCGCGCGCGATGATGCGCTTTTTACCATAATACGTTATAATGCGCATCGATCGAGACACAAGCGCGTGCTTGCTCTCTCTTATTAATAATAGCTTTGTACATATGTAATCGGAAGAAGAAGAAGAAGAGTACTACTAATATTATTATTCAAAACGTCACTCTATTGAATCCAAACGCGAAGAAGACGAGAGACTGCGCGATGAGAAACAAAGAGTAATGGACGAGCTGATGTTGGAGTATTCCGTAGACGCCGCAAAAAATGAAGAAAGAACCCATCGAGAGCTCTTTGAAATAGATTTTTCTGCGCACTTTAGGCGTCGACGACGACGACGACGACGACGACGAGAACATGTTGCCCAATTTTTTTGTAACCACCCATTCGTGCGCGTCGGACAACTCGAACAAGCCGGATATCATGGCTGACAGTTTCACGACACACATCGCGTTTTCAAACAGAACAAACGCGACTGATGTTTTCCAACCTTCTTTGGTGAACACGACAGTACTCATCGTCACGAGAACTGGAGTGTAAACTAACGCCCAAAATGGGATTGGTATTTCGGGACTAATCGCGCACAAAGGCACAAGCAGACAGTAAAGGAAGAAACTGACGATGTGCGCTGCAAACATTCTCGCACCAAAGAAAAACACGATCAAATAGACTTTTTTTGCCAACGAGACGCCGTTGGACTCTAAAATCGTTTTTGTCGCTTTCCTCCACAGTTGCATCGGGCCGCAGCTCCAGCGGTGTTGTTGCTTTCGATAGGCGTCGTATTCAGCCGGAATTTCGTTATCGCACGTGATATCGTTCAAGAAAATAAACTTCCACCCTCTTAAATCCGCGCGTAAACTCAAATCCATATCCTCCACGGTCGTGCGAAAGTTCCAACCGCCGGCGTCGACGATACATTTTCTCCTCCAAACGCCAGCGGTACCGTTAAAGTTGAAAAATAATCCGGCGGAGCATCGCGCGTACTGTTCGCAAAGCATGTGGTACGACAGGGAAATTTCTTGGACTCTCGTCAAAACGGTTTCTTTCGCGTTCGTAAACGTCCATCGCGTCTGAACGAAACCGACGTCTTCGTTTTCCATCAACCAAGGGACGGTATTGAACAGAAAATCGCTATCAGGATCAAAGTCCGCATAAAAAACAGCGACGTAATCGTAGTTTTCAATCAAATCCATGGCGTCTAACATCGAACCAGCTTTATAACCTTTCCTGTTTTCTCGGCACACGTATTGGATGTTGACGCCTCGACTCATCCATCGATGCACCGCGCTTTGCGCAATCTCTCGAGCCTCCAACTCCGTGGAGTCGTCTAAAACTTGCACCATAAAGTGCTCTCTTGGCCATTTCATGCGACACGCGGCGTTGATAATATCTTCGCAACAGGCGGTTTCGTTAAACATTGGGAGTTGGACGACGACGTTTGGGATGGTTGAATAATACTCAGCGCCCGGCGGCAAAAACGACGAATATGAACTTTGTTGTATTTCCTCCATCGAATACGACGGCACTCGTTTCCCGCTCGGCCGCTTAAATCTGTCCAAATAGTCTTTTCTCGACAAATACTTCCAATAAAACGCGATGTATAAATGAAACGCCCGATCTGCCGCGACTAAAGCGGATAAGAACGCCGTAAATCCAACGATAACCTTCAACACGGGATTAAAAAACGCTACGCGTATATCGTCCGCCGTCACCAACGCCCAGTAAAAAGATTCCGAGGAGATGGACGGAAACGACGATAACGACGATTGCGATGGCATCGTTGCCTTCTCAATCTCCTCATCACCTCTATCACCACCACTTGCGAGCAACGAAAACGAGGACATTCCCCTCGCGCGACGGCCGCCAAAAATCACCTCCATCCGGTGCAAAACCACCACCAAACAAAACACAAAAACGCACAAAATGAAGCACGTCGTCGAGAGCGGCGATTTCTTCTTTTTCTGCGTTCTCGCGTGGTATAAAGATCGCGGGGATTTGCAATCGTAACGCGGAGAGAGCAAGACCCCCGAGGATGCGGAGGTCGTCGTCAGCGGCGTGCTTTGGCTTCGAAACATTTTTCTTTACTCTCTCGCCTTTTTCTTCAACAAAAACAACGCAAACAGTTTGTTCGCGCTCGTCGACGACGACGAGAGAATGCTCGCAAAACACCACAACGCGGGAAAGAACGAACGAGCCTGAGATGATGATCCTATCTCTCTCGCTCTCGTCGTTCTGTTAAGAAAGAAAGAGAGAGAGAGAGAAGAAGATGTGACGAGAAAAATGTGAGAAAAATCCTTCGCGTATTTTTTTTTGTAAAACAACGAGGTTTCGTCTCGGATGTACTAAAAGTCGATGTCGAATGTGAATGTGTAGTTTCATGTATATACATCACGATTATGAGGTGCTACTGATGACATCGTCGTGTTTTATTTAAAGCGCATGCGTGTGCGCGTGTTTCGTTCTCTCTCTCTCTTCTACATCGGAATCAAATCTTTGGACAAATACTTTATAAACCCGAACGCTTTGAACCGCCGCTCGCCGATGAGTTTGAACAACTTGTCGTCGCTAATTACGAACTGTTTATTCTCTGGATCCTTCAAATTCTTCTCCTTAAAGTATGCCCACATCTGGCTCGTCAACTGCGCGCGAGTTATGGTCTCTTGCCCGTTTAAAAAAGTTTTCAATCTTTCCGAACACTTGTACGGTTTCTTAAACCCGCTGTTTTCGCTCCTCTCTTTTTTCTCCTTCTCGGCTTTCGCCTTCAACTTGTTCAATTCCGTATCGCTCATCGGCACGTACTTCTCCATCTCCTTTTCGTATCGCTTCTTATCTTTCTCCGCCATTTCGTTGTACATCTCCTTCCCTTTCTCGCTCAAATTTTGCCACCTTTGCCCCAACTTCTTCCCGCATTCGCCGAATGAAATCCCCGGAAACTCTTTGACGATTTTCTCGCGGTTGTGCGACACGAAGCACATGTACGGGCCTTGCGGACCTTTCGGTTTGTTCGGATCTTTCATTTCCTTTGTCGAAGACGTCGTAGATTTACCACCCGATCCCGTCCTCTTTTGTTGTTTCTTCTTTGAAGGGTTCGTATCGCCCCTCGTCGTTCGTTTCGCGCTGTGGTAATACGTACCTCTCTCCGCGTCCGAAACGTCTTCGTCATCAGACTCTTCCTCTTCGTCATCCGAATCTTCTTTTAATTCTTTTTCTTTTTCTTTCTCTTCCTCCTCCCCTTTTAGGATCATTTCCATGCTCGTCCACGGTTCTCCTCTTTTCGCTTTCGCGTGTCCGAAGTGGCTCTCGTCCAAGTGCGCTTGCACCATCGCCCTGATGAATTTTTTCTTCGTTTGTTTAATCAATCCATTCTGTTCCCCGCTTTTGGTTTCCAATTCCTCGACGATGGATGCGATGGTGACTAAATCTAAGTTTAAATCTTTCTTGGAGAAAATTTCTGCCAGAGATTTCGCGATGGCGAGTTCCAGAGGGTCGTTTTTTAGCGTCATCGAAGCTTTTGATGCGCTCGTCGTGCTCTCGTTTGTGACGTGTTGATAGAGTTTTGTATTGATACGAAGAGTTTTGTGGGGGAATTTTGCTTCATAAATTGACCAAAAATGGTGCATTTTCCACTGCGACAACAAGGTGTTGTTGTTCCAACGAAGAACGCTTTGAGAAGACAAAGAAGACAAAGAGGAAGAGGAGGAGGGTTTGTGGCTTGTGCTGCTCCCGATTTTTATCGATTCTCCACATGTTCTTCTGCTCGTCCTTTTCGCGCGAGGAGGAGCTCTTCTTCTTCTTTGCAAAATTTCAACGGGCTGGCGGCGACGGCTTCCGACGACATCATCAGAGACGATGAAGAAGAAGAAGATGATGAAGCGCTGATCGATTTACTCCTCTCGACGAAGAAGAAAAAAGGAACAACAAGAACAACCGAGGAAAGAGGAGGAAAAGGAGGAGGAGACAAAACGAGTTTAATAATGAGCGAAGAATTTGAAAAGTGCGTGGACGAGAACTTGACGAAGTTGACGACGCTGTTTTTCGACCGGCTGTTGACGAGGATAGAAGAGAAAATGGCGAACGGGGAAGAAAAAGAAGCGGAGGAGTTGGACGAGTTAGCGCAGAGTGCTCTGGTGTTGGTAGAGTCGAGAGCGACGTTTGAACGCGCCAGCGAGGTTGGGTTCCCGGAGACTTTGCGGGATTCGATATCAGCGCACGAAGCGACGTTGAAGAAACAGTTGGCGGATGGAAGCGGCGGTGAGAGTAGCAACGACGATAATGCGTTGGAAATGTATTCGATTGAAACGCAAGTTAAACAACGCTGGGCGGCGTTGACGACAGCGATGGAAGAAACTGGAACAGAGAATGCGCTCTCGCAGAAAATGATGAATCGAGAGCGGGCGAAATCGAGCGCGACGGAACTCATCGGACGCGCAAAATTAAACACCGAAGAAGCTAAAACGCTATTTACGACCGCGGTGCCTCCGGAAAGGAGAATTATAGAGGTTTTGTTGGAGTATGAACCTGGACCGGAGCGGTCTCAGATTTTAACCGACGCGTTGACGCCTCCGGACGAGGAAGATTTGAAGGAAATGGAAGAGAACGAAGAGGTGGAGATGGTGAGCACAACCCCGGCGAAACTTTCGTGCGCTTTGGAGGTGTACTTGAAGGAAGTGATTGATAATAGCAGTAAGAGTAGCAGTAGTAATAATAGTAGCGGTAGTGGCAGCGCGGGTGGTGACGAAGATGACATAGTGATGCGCGTGCGTGCGCTCGCGGATGAAGTAAAAGAAAGATTGTAGTAAAGTTGAAAATTTTGTATTGCAAAAGATGTATTTATTGTGTGTTTGTCAAATGTTTCATCATCTGACTTCTAAATTAATTTGCGGCGATTCCATGGAGAACGGAATCGACGACAAAGGAACAACAGAAGTATCAACGATACTGGCACTGCTATTCTTCCTCGAACCATCACCTCTTCCTCTGTTTGCTTTCCTCTCGAGCGCGCGTAAAAGCTTCCCGACCACGTCTAATTTGTTTGAATCCGAACCGCCGCCAAAGCTTTGCTTCGCGAGCAAAAAGCCTACAAGCATTGGGACCACGAAGGTTTTCATCGCCATTCCTAATTCTTTTCGCATTCTAAATCCGACTTGCTTCTCGTGAACGACGTCTTCGAGCATGTCTTGATCTCTTCGATTAAAACCACCGGAATCTTGTTCGATAAACTTCGTCTCTCGAACTCGTTGAAACGCGCGGAACCCGCGAATCATAGGCTTCACGACGGACCACATACCGTGTCTCACCGCGAGTCTCGCGACGTCGTGTTGCACGTGCTGCTCTTCAAAGTGAATGAGCGTACATCTTGCCGCGGTGTACGGCTTTAAGCCGCGCACTTCATACTCGTTCTCGAAATCAGGAACGGCTTCGATTTTCCACGCCGAGTAATACGGATCGACGCGCAAAACTCTTTTCGATTTTGGAACGTTCAGATGACTCATCCCTTTCGTGATGGAGAAGTACACGCTCTTATTATTCTTACTGGTAGAAGGGGACAAAAAATCTGCGGTCGATCTCATCCCTCCACCTTTCATCGGCGTCGTCGGCGGCGTCAAATCGTCAAACATTTGATTCGCGGGACTTTTCTGTTTCTCCGTCCACGTGCGTCGAGAAAAGACGTAATCGCGATTCGAAATCACCGGTAACTTCCGCTCCCAATACACGAGATCCGCACCAGTGTTCACGTCTCTTTCGATGATTTCTGATTTTATGAGTAAAGGATCCCACGCTTTTCTAGTTTGGTCTGAGTTGAAGAAATCGCACAACTCTTCCGGCGTGCAGTTTTGAAACGTCGATTTCGAGAGGTATTCCGTCCCACCGTACGGGAGAATGTGACGCCAAGCGACGTACGTGCTCCCGGTTTCTTTATCTTCTTTGCGCATCATCTCCTGCCACTCGCCGTAATCGCACTTTGGAACCTGTTCGTCTTCAAAAAACCTGGGGTTATCGTTGTTGTTTTTCTGGTTCTTCTTCGCCGCGGCGGAGAGTTCGCCCGTGGCTAATCGGTCTCGAAACTTTTCGTAATCTAATTTTTGTACAACGTCCGGATTATCCACCCCGGCACCTTTAAACGTCGTTCGCTCGTTCGCGACGTCAAAGAAAGCCTCTTGGTGCGAGTGTTTCCTGGACTCTTTCACGAACAAACCAAGCATGGACCCTCGTCTCGGCAAGTTACCCTTGGGCGCCGCCTTTGGCGAAGGAGAAGACGCCGCTCTGTTCTGTTCCTCGCCTTCATCATCTTCGCCGCTGATTTCTTGCACGTCCGTCGTTTTGCTCGAACTATTGTTGTTATTATTATTATTGTTCTTATGGTTGTCGTTGTTCTCCTCCACAATTTTTTCCAACCGTCTTCGCGCGCCGGCGGTAGTATTACCGGTGTCGATATTCTCGGAGCGCTCCCCCGAACCAGATCCTCCTTCCCGTTCTCTTTGCTGCGACTGTTGTTGTTGTTGTTGTTGTTGTTGTTGTTGTTGCTGTTGATGCAACCGTCGCCTTAACTCTCTCTGTCTTCTCAATCGTCTCTTAAACACTCTGCGTTTCACCGCCTTCATCAGTTCTCTAGCGAACACGAGCGAACTGAGCGTAAACCAAATCGATTTCACGGAATTCGCGGACACGTTCTGCCTCGACGACCTCACCGCTTCTTTCAAAATAATCGCCAATCTCGAAAAATCGTACCTCATCCCGAGCAAGACGACTAAAAGTAACGTCAAAACGAAGCTACACGATGCGAACACCATAAAATACATCGACACGCTTTGTTGATGATTTTGTCCTACATTTCCTCCTCCAAAAAACATCCATCGGTTCCAAAACGTGTTCAACGACTGCTCGATGTCCTCTTTCGACGGTAAGGTAAACCCGGCGACGGACATGAGCATGGCGCCTAAATCGGTCGGGTTGAAGGACTCCCCGTGGGAGAACCATTCCTCGTCGTGAGAGCGTCGTCGTTTTTGTGTTTCTCGAGCGTGGAGGTGTTCCAGCCAACGGACTGCCATCACGTGGAGTATTCTTCTTGGGAGTTTTTCCGTTGGTTCCCGGGTGCTTTTTGGTCAAAAATTGGAGGATCTCTCTCTCCGATGATTCAGAGAGTGATATTCTTTTGAGTTGTGCTGCTACTCCTCCTGCTGCTGCTGCTGATACTCTTTCGTCGTCGCGCTCGAGAGAGAGAGGAGAGAGATGATTATGTGTGGTGCGTGGTGTGTTTATTACTGTCGCGCAAAAGCACTCGTGCGATGGTGTGCGGTTCTTTTAATGAAGAGATATCCAATTATTTTCTGACGCAGAAGCGGTGTAAAAAGAAGGGAAAAAGATCCGAAAAAGTGGTTTTGGGTGCCTCTCTCTCTTTTGCCTCGTCTCTCTCTTTGTTTCTGCGTGTGTGTTTTGTCCTTTCACGACTCGTTTAAATATTTGTTGGAACCTCTCTCGCCTCAAAATCACATCCTTTTTTTGTCACTTTTTCCTCTCCAAATCTCTTCACGACCAACTCTTTTAAATCTCTCTTTCTCTCTCTTTGCCTAACGAGAGGACGACTTGTTTGGACGACGACAAAGAAGAAATTAAAGAAGAAGATCATATAATACGCATCAAAATGTCCTCATCCTCTGCCGCTAAAAATATGATCGCGAGAAGTAATAAGATGATAGCGAACGTCTGCGTGGTGAACGCAGGGCGATTGGATTTCGATGGGAAATTGAATCTGCATTCGCTTTCCCAAGCGCTCGGGGTGTCGTCAGGAGGAGGAGGAGAAGAAGAGAACAACAACAACAACAACATCAACAACATCAAGAACAACATAAACACGTTAATTGCGCATCAAGATTCCTCCCCGACTGCTGATGTCGTCGCCGAACGCTCTAAAGGTCACAATTGCATAGTCACGAAAGAAATAGAAATCGATATCGATTTATTACCGAACTCGGTGAAGTTAATATGCGAAGCCGGGACTGGTTTTAATAACATCGATATCGAGAAAGCGAAGAAAAGAGGCATTCGCGTGACGAACGTGCCGGAATATTCTACCGAGGCGATGTCACATTTAGTCATCACGAGCATATTAAACTCCTCCGCGAGCATGATTAAACAGCAAAAGATGTTGGAGCGGAACGAACGCGCGCACTTTACGAACTTTAGCGGCTTGCCGCACTTCGAGTTGGAAGGTAAAAAAGTAGGATTGATTGGCGGGAACGGGACGATCGGGAAACGCGTGTGCGAATTAGCGAAAGCGTTTCGAATGAAACCGTACGTGTATTCGAGGTCCCAAAAGTCGAAAACAGAGTTATACGACGTCTATCAGTCGTTAGAAGAGTTGTTGTCCGAATCCGACTTTGTGAGCGTCCACTGCCCGCTCAACGACGCCACCCGAGGTATGCTCGATTACGAAAAGTTATCGCTGATGAAACCGACGAGTTATTTAATCAACACCGCTCGTGGAGCGATATGTAACGAGGAAGATTTGATCCAAATATTAAAGGAAAAGAAAATCGCCGGCGCGTGTTTAGACGTCCAAACGAAAGAACCTCCGGACGAGGACTCGTTGCTTTGGAACCCGGGGAACGTCTTCGACGACAACGTCACCTTAACCCCGCACATCGGGTGGAAGCGAGTGGAAACCAGGCAAAGATTAATCGATAGCGTCGCGGAAAGGATTAAAGAGTTTGTCGACGGAGAGGATATTTTAAACGTTGTAAATCAATAATAATAAGTATATTTATAATGCGGCAAAGCGTATAATACCTTTTATCATCGCATCGTCTCGATCAAACCTATTCGCGCAGAGTAGTAGAGAGAGAAAGTGATTTGAGGGAAAAAAGAACAGTTTGTTTGCTCTTCAATGTGCTTCAAACATGACCGCTCTTTCCTCCTCCTCCATAAACTCCTCCATCCAATCGCTCAAAAGAGACTTTGGTGATAATAATAATAATAATAATAATAACCAATGGTCGTCGTCTTCCTTTACCAGAGGAGGACTTGGAGACCAACACCAACAACACCTTTGGCGTTTAATCGGATTGCTCGAGAAGATGCGCGGAGAAATCTTCATCCATGATTCTTATTCAAAGTCGTCTGAGAAGAAGAAGAAGAAGAAGAAGAATTCTTCGAAGATGAAGACGATGGAGTTAAAAATGAAACACTTAATCGTGGTCTCTTCAAAAGTGAACGTGCGATTGAACGCGTGTAAGATTGGTCTGAGCAGAATTGGGAATTCCGTTGGCGTGGAAAGG
>Ga0114997_10005102_pt1 | contig 10082 bp, 6 predicted proteins | sample ArcticOcean_MG_C_2_FD_87045 | JGI IMG/M metagenome (GOLD analysis project Ga0114997, IMG submission 87045) | Marine microbial communities from western Arctic Ocean - ArcticOcean_MG_CB4_136 | ecosystem: Environmental > Aquatic > Marine > Oceanic | place: Arctic Ocean: Canada Basin | collected... | reverse complement strand
CCTAAGGTGAATTTTATTCTTAAGATAGTTTTTGTCCAAAATCCCGATAGGACAAATAAAAAGATTGAATTTGTACCAAAAATTTGAAAGAACCATAATGGTCTTTTCCATTTCTTTATATCTATCATCCAGCAAAGAAAGGTTAGAAAAAGCGTAGCTATTCCTCCAGTAAATAGGACATAGGAACTTGTCCATAATTGTTTATTTATTGGTAAAAATAAACTCCATATTAATCCTGATATTATGAGTGAGATTCCCAAAATCGACATTCTTTTAATATTATCCCAAAAGTCTTTTGTTGTGTGCAACATTGCACCTACTAAGTAGCCAATTAATACGGTCACAACTGAAGGTATTGTACTTAATAAGCCTTCAGGGTCAAATTGGATTCCAGTACCTCCATAAAGATGACTTTGACCTAGAATGAAAATATCAATTTTTCTAATAAGATTATTTTCTAAACTGAATGGCTCACTCCCGCCACCTAATACGAGGATTGCCCAGTAAAAAGTTAGAATGCCAATACAGGAGACGAAGATTTTTTTTAAATCTAAATGAATTGCGATTATTGCTGCAATACCGTAGGCAAGGGCTATGCGTTGAAGTACTCCCATGATTCGATAGGAATCCCAGTCCCAATCTTGTTGTATGAAAGGAAATGCATGGATTAGACTTCCGGCAATAAATATTGAAATGGTTCTAATAAAAACATGTTTATAAAATTTATTTGAAGCGAAGGAATGCCATCTAACGAATGCGAACCTCATTGATGTACCAACAATAAATAAAAAAAATGGAAAAATTAAGTCGGTTGGGGTGCAGCCATGCCATTTAGCATGTCGTAATGGAGCATATACATGAGACCAGCTTCCAGGGTTATTTACAATAATCATCATCGCAATAGTAATCCCTCGGAAGATATCAATAGATAGAATTCTTCTAGGCTTTGACATAATATTTTAAGTCAGCTTTGATATGCTTTTATTCCAAATAAGATATGAACCGAGACCAGCGCATCCAAAAAGGATAACGGCAGCTCCGTAGTTTTGAAAAATTAGGTTTCCGATTCCAAATGTAAAACCATATATCATCAATACACCTGATACCCATAAAATGAAAATACCCTTGGTGACGGGTTGTAATGTATGTTTAAAATTAGATGTTACTGGATCCCACCACCCACCAGGTTGTACTCTTTTATAAAATTCTTCAAGTTTATCTATTGGTTCGGGGTTGCTTAAGAAAGTAACAGAGACCCAGGCTATTATTGCTATCGGAACTATAATCATTAACTTGTGATGAATCTGTAATTGAACTCCAAAAATATTTGGAGAGGCGGCAAACAAAGAGTACGGTAAGTCATTATCAATAGTTTGGAAGTATGCTACAAATTCCAATGTGATAGTAATGATTATGGAAGTCGCCAATGCAGTTATTTCACTCCATGCGTTGACTCTCCACCAAAACCAACGAAGTATTAATACTAAACCTATTCCAGCTCCCATTGAAAATATGAATTCCCAGGCTTTTGAAATGCTTTGCATTTTTAGAGCGGTGAAAGCAGCGAGCACCATTAAAATAACTGTCATTATTTTTCCTATGAAGACATAGTGCCTTTCGGACTCATTTGGTTTGAAGAACCTTCTATATATATCATTGATTAAATATGATACTCCCCAATTTAAATGAGTATCGATTGTAGACATAAATGCTGCTAGAAAAGAAACAATCAGAATTCCTTTTAGACCGGGACCAAGTAGCGTATTCATAACAAGTGGATAGCCTGCTTTGACTCCTAATTCAGAATATTCTGAAGGTATAATTGGGAACATTACTATAGAAACAACCGCCACAATAATCCAAGGCCATACGCGTAAAGCATAATGTGCTAAATTGAACCAAAGAGTTGCAAGAAGAGCGTGCCTTTCATTCTTTGCTGATGACATTCTCTGAATGATATATCCACCTCCATCAGTGCCATGATGAGACCACCACATAATAGTTGTGAAAATTAAAAATTTTGAAAAAGGAGACTCCCAGAATGTTTGAGTTCCTATTGCCGCATCTGGTATCGGAGGTATGAACTTTAAAGTGTTTTCTGTTACAACACCTGTTCCCAAAAGTTGGTTCAATTTTGACAGTAATACTTCCATTCCGCCCACATAGTTTAAAGCAATTATGGCTAGAGCTATTGACCCAAACATTGCTATTAAAAATTGGACTAAATCTGTTACAACTACTCCCCAAAACCCTGATAGGATAGCATAAACCAAAGCGATGGAAACACATAACCAAACAGCCGTCCATTTATCCATATCGAGCATAACAGAAACAACTGAGGCCATTGCATTAATTACCCACCCCATTACGATAAAATTATAAAGAATAGCAAAATATCCAGCTTTAAAAGCGCGTAGAAATGCAGCAGGTTTTCCACTATAACGAATTTCTAGCAACTCATTGTCTGTTAGCACCTCTGCTCTTCGCCAGAGTCTAGAAAAAAGAAAAACGCCCAAGAGTGAACCCATTAGTAGGTTCCACCAAAACCAGTTTTGCCAGATGCCAGGTCCTCTAACAAATTCGGTTATCGCGAGCGGAGTGTCTGCAGCAAAAGTTGTAGCGACCATAGATGTGCCAACAATCCACCAAGGCAATGATCTGCCAGACAGGAAATATTCCTCTGTGCTTGACGCTGCTCTTTTTGAAAAATAAATTCCAACACCTAGTGAGAAAATTATATAAGAAATAATGATAGCCCAATCAACCCAATGCAATGTTATTGAATCACCCATAAATACCCTTTATCATAGTTTGTTTATAGTAGTGGGAGAGGATCTCTTCAGTTTTTTTACCCGCTAATGACATTCCTAACGCTCCAATTTGGCATAATCCAACTCCATGGCCCCAACCGGCGCCTTTTAAAGTGAAATGCGTGCTACTATTTGTGTTTGAATTTGTTTCAATTGTAAATGCTGAGCTATATAAAAATTTAGGATGTAAAATTCTTCTAATCTCATATTCTGACTTGACCGATAATTTATGGTTTTTTTTATTTTTAAGAGCACCAATGATATCTAAATGTAATATCCTGCCCGAAGCACCTCGCTTTAATGGCAATATTTGGTCTATTTTGGTAAATAGTTTTCCAGTTTTATCAAAGATAATTTTTTTTAATTCATCTAGGTTATAAGAAATTTCCCATCTGTAATAATTCCCGTTTTTATCAACATTTCCTAAATATTCACCAAGTTTATTTTCATCAATAAATTGAGGTCCGCAAAAAGATGAATGTTGCAATTGCATCCAGTTTTTGAACGACTCTTCATTTGAAATATTATTTTGTGTTTGTGAGTTTTCATCTGTGAGTGATTTTAAATATGGTTTTTGATCCATAATCCAAACATTTTCCCCATTTTCTGTTATTCCGCCGCAACTTTTTGAATAACGCGCATCACATATTGTATCTCTGTACATTATCGCTTTACCTCTAGTATTTAAAGTAGCCTCAATTGAGGATTTTGTTAGATTCGAGATACCCTGGTAGCGTTGGCAACAGTCATCATTGCAAGCATCCACTTCGAGGAGTTCATGCTTTTTTTCTTCTGCCGCGAGAATCCAAGATCGAGCAACAATTGTTTGAGCCTCTAGAAGCGAGGGGGGACAATTACTGCCCATTTCCGATGTGGCTACACACATTAAGTAATCTTCTAAATAGATTCTATTAACTACAAAAAGAGAATGATCAATGATCTTTATGATTAAATCACCTATTACTTTTATCTTTATTCTCTTTTGCCAATGAAATCCTCTTCCAGCGATTACAGAATTAATAACTATATGGTTCGCAGGTATTCTCTGGTTATTTGTTATTGTAATAGATTCGCATTCGTTGCCCTCCAAAAACATGTTCTGATCTTTAGAACTAATAAGTAGATTTTTATTAAAATGAGTTTGATTTAAATCATTAATTGAGAGGTCAAAATTATCGCCATTTAAAAATAATGAGATATCTTTTTGATTATCTTCTGGCATAACCAGGCCAATTGACATAATTGGTTCTTTATTCACGGTCATCTCCATTAATAGCCTGGTACGCAGCTCCTAAAGCTGCAGTATTTCTATTCGAAGATAATTCAATAGGGATGTCTTTAAATTTGTTTTTTAGAATGATATTTTTTAATGGATGATTTTTTTCACTTAGTATTAAACCCAGCCTTTGTCCAATGACGATTTTTTCAGGGTATTCTCCTTTAGATTGGAAAAAAGATATTCTAGAATTAATTAATAAGCTAAATGCTTCCCCAGCAGAAAATATTATTTTCTCAGCCTTTTTATTCTTTATTCTGGCTTTAATAAAGAGGTCATTTAATTTATCTATTGATTTTGGCTTTTTTGAATTCCATTGCTGGCTTAAACCACCTAGAGAAAAACATTCTTCAACAGAATCACCATTAGCCATTATTAATTCCCAAGATTTTTTAATACTTGATTCAGTGGTTAAATCTATTATCTGGTTTTGATATACCATGCCATCCGCAATACCTGTTCCACCACCAATATAAATTCCATTAGAACAATTCCTTAGCTTCCCATTTAGAGAAAATTTTTCGCCATATACACATGACAAAGAATCATCATAAATTTTTTTAATATCAGTAAAAGAACTCAGCTCTATATTTATTTTTTTATTTAATTCATCAAGCATCTTCAAATTCCTTGGACCATTTGCCATAACGGAAATCCCATCGAGGTTTTTTGTTTTTATTCCGGGGAAGCAGAATCCAACAACGGATATATCAAAACTTTTAAAATTTTCAATTGATTTTATTATTGCTTCTATAATGACTTTTGATTGCCTGAGCTCTTTTGGTAGTATAGTTATGCTTTTATCTAGATTTTGTTCTTTTTGAACTTTTAATTTTACCGGACTAAAGCTTTGGTCAAACTTTTCCAAATTTTTATAATTTACTTCAAATGGTCTAGATTCATTAAGAATCTGATTTTTATCATTTATCAAAAATAATTGGGAAAGAATTTTTGAGGCGCCTCCATCGAGACCTAGTGCATATCGCTCTTTCATAAAGTTATAATTGGTTTTTTAATTTATTAATTCGCAAAATTGATTGTTCAATTTTATTTATTGTAATCTTTTTTTTGTTTATTCCATTTTTAATTGCTTGAACACATCTTGGTATATATTGTGAATCAAATTTTAGATTGTTTCCAAGGCAGAACATATCAATGCCTGCGTTAATCATATACGAAAAAGTATCTTCAAGAGAATAGTTATTTGAAATTGCCTTCATGCTTGGGTCATCGCAAATAATCACGCCTTTATAATGAAGTTTATTCCTCAAAAGTTCTGTCGTGATATTTTTTGAAAGGGAGGCCGGAAATTTCGAATCATAGTAGCGATGAAAAACATGCGAGATCATTACTATATCAAGTTTATCAGAATGAATCAAATTTTTGTAGGGAATCAGTTCTCGTTCTGACCATGTATCTGTAATATCATCAATGCCTTGGTGTGTGTCTCCAAGACCAGAACCTTGTCCTGGGAAGTGTTTTGCACAAGAAAAAATATTTTTTATTTTAAGGGCGTCAATGAGTATAGAAGCATGCTCGCTAACTTTTATAGGGTCTTTACTCAATGCTCTTTGTGCATTACCTATATATGTTTTTTTGCCATAATCAATGTCGAGAACAGGGGCATAGTTCAAGTTAATGCCACAATCATATAAATGAGTGGCTAGAGATTCTGCTAGTTTTTTAGTCTCAAATATGTCATTCATTTTTCCTATGTCTTGCCATGACGGGAAATAAGGAAAACCGTAGTCTTCTTTTAAACGACTCACTTTACCTCCTTCTTGATCAATGGATATGAAAAGAGGATTATCTGCGTAATCTTGAAGTGATTTAGAAAGTTTATTTAATTGATACTGTGAAGTAATATTTCTAGAAAATGCTCCACTTTTTTCCATGTCTTCATCGTACAAGATTACGCCAGAAATATTATAGTCTTTTATATATTTTACAATATCAGAATTTCTCGAAATTTTATTTTCTCGAAATCCAGCAATCATTAGCTGCCCAATTTTTTGATCAAGTGTTTTTGCCATATAATTAAAATAAATTGAATAAATTTAACACTGTATGAATTTAGATATATTTAAACCTTACCTAAAAAAAGCGTTTCTGTTACAATCCTTTATAATGCTTATTCTCCTCTTCCACGGGTGTGCGAGTGTTCCTATAAGTAAAAAAAAATGGGCTGAAAAAACATTTAAAGATCTTTCTCTAAGACAAAAAATTGCTCAAATGATGATTTATAGAATGCATTTGAAATACAATAAAATAACTCCTGAAAAGTGGAATGAGATAAAAACATTACTTTCAAATGATGGAATAGGAGGAATCCATATTTGGTCAGGAGACGGTTCTAGTTCTATCGCAATGTTAAATGCAATTCAAAAAAGATCAAAAGTACCAGTAATAATAGACGCTGATATTGAAAGAGGACTTGGACAACGTTTTTCAGCTGGGACTGACTTCCCGCCATTAATGGCCATCACAGCCACCGGCAGTCCATATAATGCTTATGAAGTTGGTAGAATCGTAGCCGAAGAATCAAGAGCGGCAGGGGTTCAATGGAACCTTTCACCGGTGGTTGATGTTAATAATAATCCTTTAAATCCTATTATAAATACTCGATCTTTTAGTGAACATCCCGATATTGTAAGCGAGTTTTCTTTAGAATATATTAGAGGTTTACAAGATCATGGCATGATCGCTACTGCAAAACATTTTCCTGGGCACGGTGATACACAAACAGATTCTCATAGCTCTCTCGCAATGATTCCTAGCGATTCTTCTAGATTGTGGTCCATAGAATTGAAACCTTTTATTAAGGTTGCAAAAGCAGGAGTAGATGCAATTATGGTTGCGCATGTTCATGCGCCAGAATATCAGCCTGAGTCTGATATCCCCGCGACTTTAAGTAAGTTTTGGGTTACAGATATATTAAGAAAAAAGATAGGTTACGAAGGCATCATCATTACAGATGGCATGGGTATGGGCGGAGTGACAAAAACTTATGCAGATGATTATGCTATTATTGAATCAGTAAAAGCAGGCTGTGATGTTATCATCCAAAATTATGATATTGTTGGTTCTATCGATGCAATTGAAGCAGCGGTACAAACAGGAGAGATTAATATAGAAAGTATTAATTCTTCTGTTTTGAAAATATTAAAGATGAAAGAAAAGGCGGGCCTGCATCTTAACCCCTTTGTTGATTTAGAATCGATGATGAGCATGATTGGTAAAAGAGAGCATAAAGAAGTTTCAGAAAGAATTTCTTCAGAATCTATTACGCTTCTAAAAGATGAGCAAAAACTTCTGCCTTTATCTACAGAATCTAAAGATACGCTGTATGTATTTGATATCTACGATCAAGAAAACAAACATTCTGTTTCTAGTCTAACATCTAATTTAATTCTGGAAAGATTTCCCATTAGAACAATACAAATTGATGAATCAGATAAAAAGGATGTATTAGATGCAATCTTAAGTAATATTCCTAAAAATAGTAGAGTTTTAATAAATGCATTTGTCAGTCCTAAAGAGTGGAAAGATAGAATATTTTTCCCTGATAATGAGACGTATTTTGTAAATAAGCTAATGAAAAAATCTAACCGTATTATTCTTGCTAGCCTTGGCACTCCATATCTTTTAATGGATTTCCCTGGTGTCTCTACATATATATGTGCTTACAAAGGGAGTCTTGTAATGCAAGACGCATTATTCAAAGCATTAATGGGCATAGAAAACATATCTGGACGTTTACCTATATCTATTCCAGATATATTTGATATTGGCTCTGGTGTTTTCTTAGAGAAAAAAATAAGCGATGTAGAAAAAAATAAATTTGAGCCAGGGACATTACTTTTGAGAGTTAGGCCCAAAACAGTTAATGCCGATATATCTAAAATAAAAAAAATAATGGATTTAGCTGTAGCAGATGGCGCATGGTCAGGCGGTGTTTTATTAGCAGCGAAAGATGGCAATGTTTTTTATCACAACGGCCATGGATATCACACATATGATAAAATAAATGATGTTAATTCAAGCGATATTTTTGATTTAGCATCAATAACGAAGGCAGTTGCTACAACATCTGCGATAATGAAGCTACAAGATTTAAATAAAATAAATATAAATGAACCGGTTATTAAATATTTACCAAGATTTAAAGGTAACAATAAAAAATACATTTCTCAAAAGTCTCAAATCACTGTTAAAGATCTTCTCGCCCATGTTTCTGGATTGCCGGCATTTAAGCAATATTATAAAACAGACAAGAGCAAAGAATCATTATTGAATAGCATATACAATACTGAGCCTGTTCAAAACAACAGAGACACTACAATTTACTCAGATGTAGGTGCCATTCTTTTAGGTGATATTGTTGAAAAAATAAGCGGTATAACTTTGGATGTCTTTGTGGATTCTATGATTTTTAAACCCCTCGGAATGAAGACGACATTCTATAATCCTCCCGATACAAAAAAGCATAGAATAGTACCGACTGAAATAAATCGAAAAGGTAAATTAATCCATGGTTTTGTCCATGATGAAAACGCATATAATCTTGGTGGTGTTGCTGGTCATGCAGGCCTTTTTTCAACGGCAAAAGATTTAGCTATTTTTTCACAGATGATGTTAAACGGTGGATTATATGGTTGGAAACGAATTTTTAAAACTGCAACAGTTAATAGCTTTACAAGTAAAGCTGGTATTCTAGATAATAGTTCTCGATTACTGGGTTGGGATAGTCCAGCAGGATTAGCATCAGGAGGTGTTTATTTAAGTGATGCTAGTTTTGGGCACACTGGATTTACAGGTACCTCACTATGGGTAGATCCTGAAAACAGTATAATTATGGTTTTGTTAACGAATGCTGTCCATCCAAATAGGGACAACAAATCACCAAAATATTATGATTGGCGTCAAAGAGTTCATTCCAGTGTTTATGAGGCATTAATGTTCGAATCAAAAAACCCGAATTTGCAGCTAAGACCAAGATGGAATAGCATGAAATGATTTTTAGGTGGTTATTCTTTTTGATGTTAATTCCTTGCAAATGGTCATATGGGCAAGATATTCAAATCAGAATGAAAACCAGATCCTATTTCGATGCTCCTTATGTAGGTAGGGTAGATTTATACCAGACTACGTTTCTTGCAAAAAAACAAAAAAATATTCAAAACACTTCAAGTATCCAAAAAAAGTTTTTTGGATTTATTGCCAATTTAATTTCAGATATTAGTGATACTACTGGGCATCTTATAACAGTCACCGGGGAAAAGTGGGAGTATAATTCAAATGAAAAAAAATATTGGAGGCCATCGCAGATGGCTAAAAAAAACAAGGATGATGATAAAGACTCAAAAGAAATTAGTTTTACTGTAGGCAATGGAGAAAATGATATTATTTCTATTACCAGAGTAAGTTACAATGGGGTAGAAAGTATCCAAGGATTTAAAGCAAAAAAATACACTACTATTTTTGAAACTACAGACAGTAAAATTGAAATTGATGAGTGGGCTGTTAAAGAAATCTCATTACTTCGTTTAGCTAATTCGCTAAATAAAGAAATCTTACTAATTATCGGTTCACCTGATTCAATTATATCAGCTAGCACCTATGGTGCCGGCCTTTCAAATAATGAAATGATTTTAGGCTCATCCAAACTTGATAGTATTATATCCGCCTATAATGTTAGCCCGATAGATGGTTCAATCATTAAAGGGGATGTAAGGTTAAGAGGAAAAAAGAATGATAACTCTGATGTGACTTTTGGTACTGAAATTATTGAATTATATGCTGAAAATTATAATGCCAAAATATTCAGTTTTGGTGAGGGTTACACGCTAAAAGACTAAAATCTAAAACAATATTCATGAGCTATTATATTAAAACTTTATTTTATGCGATTCCAATTTTTGCTTTCTTGATTTTTACTGAAGCAGTCGTTGCAAAATTAAAAGGAATCAAAATAAACCGTTCTGCTGATGTTATAT
>Ga0114997_10005101_pt1 | contig 10084 bp, 10 predicted proteins | sample ArcticOcean_MG_C_2_FD_87045 | JGI IMG/M metagenome (GOLD analysis project Ga0114997, IMG submission 87045) | Marine microbial communities from western Arctic Ocean - ArcticOcean_MG_CB4_136 | ecosystem: Environmental > Aquatic > Marine > Oceanic | place: Arctic Ocean: Canada Basin | collected... | reverse complement strand
TTATCAAATGGTGCAACAACATTTACAAATTGGCCAGATATGATGAATTATAAGTATGCATTTAGACCAAATATAGGAGATAGAATGCCGAAACATTATAAAAATATAGATAAGGAGGAATTACAGTATTTGATAAAAAGTGAATGTTTATTTGGCAGAAAATTTACAAAAGAATGTTATCAAAGTTTTGTAAATATAGAATATATGAATATGTTAAATGAAAATAAGGAAGTATATAATATAGGTTTTCAAACAAAATTAGAAGAGACAGAACATTTAGATTTAAATCTTGGAAGAATTATGAGAAATATTCATAATTTAAACCTCATTACCTGACGTATCAGTATTTCCTGAAACATCTATAACAGTATCTTCTTTACTTATTTCTTGAATAATTATTTCAATATTGGGTTTAGGTGTTTTGAATAAAACAGTAGGAGTAGAGGGTTTATCATCATTAGTATCGCTATCATCACTACTATCAGTATAATCACTAATAGTTTGTGCGGTTTGATTTAAAGATCCCAATAAATCATTCATTGATTCTTCAATATTTGAGGTGCTAAATTTGTTTTTAGCACGTTTTTGAGTCATTTCTAACATAGCTTTAAGTTCTTCATCTCTTTTCTTTTGAGAATATTCATATTCTTTTCTGGCTTGTTCAAATAATTCTTTTCTTTCAGCATCTTTTTCATTCATTAACTTTCTAATAGTTAATTCCTTTTCTAATGCTTCTTTTTTGGCGAAGGCTCTTTCTGTAATAAGTTTTCTTTTTTCTTCAGCATCATTATCTCTATAAATTATAATTGGTTTAATATCAAGAATTTCAGGTCTAAAGAATTCATATCCGCTTTTAGTTTTATTACCAGAAGCATCTCTTTCAGGTTCAGGAAATCGTTTTACAAAATTTTTGACAATATCTTCTGGTATATCTGGGCTTTGTTCTATAAGTCTATCTAATTCTGCTCTACAATTAGAAATAAATACAGAACCATCTTCAGTTCGTTCTTTAACAGGCAAGCTTAATTCAACGCTAATATTTCTGGAAAATTTAGAATAAGCAAGACTTGCTGCTCTATGTCCTTCAAGAAGTTCTGACACTCGTAAAAATTGTGCAACAGTTGTAATTAACCCAGCCGATAAATTAAAAAATCCAATACCTAATGGTACGTAATCCTTCCAAGATTCAGGAAATGAACCCTGTGCGAAATTGGCAGTGCCAGTTACAGTACTTATAACAATAACAGGTAATGCGAACCACATATTTTGTTTATCAAATTTTTTAAAAGATTTATTGTGTAAATATCTATAGGAAGAGCCAATTTCACTCCAACGTTTGAGAATAAGTTCTTGTTGTCCATGCCATTCAGGTAGAGAGGATGTGAAATTTTTTTTATTTGTTGGTGTATTAGGAATATTGATTTTAGGAGTACCGTTCATTTATATATTGTTTATTTTTTTTATTTTAAAGAGTGATAAACTCGTTGATTTTTCTAAATATTTTAGAATATATTTAAGATACTTAGATAGTATAATAAAATAAATATAAATGTATTGGGGAAAACCAGATGCGAGTGTATTATTTTGTGAAAATAAATATATTAATAATGAATATGTGGGTGAATATTATAACACATTATCAGGAATTCCTTACATATTAGTAGGTATATTTTATTATAATAATAATTTAAAAAAAATAGGAACATCTATAATTTTTTTGGGAATAGGAACATGTATTTTACACGGAACATTAAGATATTACGGTCAAATATTAGATGAAACATCAATGTTAGCAGTAAGTTTTAATATAATTAATAGAATAAGAAATAGACAGATTTTAAAAGAATTTTCAAATATATATTTATATTGTTTAATATTTATTTATTTGATGTTTTATAAAAATTTTTATATATTTTTTAGTATATTTTCAAGCCTTCAAGTTTATACATATAAACTTGTTACATACAGGGAAAATAAGTATTTATCTCGAAGTAAGTATAATATAGTAATATACAAAAATGTATTTCTGTTTTCTTCATTTTGTTGGATATTAGATCAATTATTTTGCGAATACGTTCAACATTTATATTTACACGCTGTATGGCATATAGGTACAAGTATATCATTATTTGTAGGTTTATTTCCTTTTTTGCTTAATTAATATTATATTTAGATATAATATATGTGGCAATTTATATTAGGGTTTGGTGCGGGAGTATATTTAGGTACAAATTATGATTGTAAACCATCAATAAAATTCATTTCAACTTGTATAAAAAATAATGTTCCAAATGAAGTAGTTCCAAAAAGAAAAGAAGAAAAATAAATATTTTACATAAATACTTAAAAATTTATAAGTATTTAATATAAATGAGTCAAAAGGTTTTACTTGAAAATGTGAAAACTTGGTTGGAAATAGATAATGAGATAAGAACTTTACAAAAAGAAATCAGGGGGAGAAGAAAAATGAAAAAGGAATTAACAGAAAGTTTAGTAGGAATTATGAAACATCAAGACATAGATGCTTTAAATATTCCAGATGGTCAGCTTATTTATAATAAAACAAAAACAAAGTCAGCTTTAAGTAAAAAGCATTTACTAACATCTTTAGCTACTTATTTTAAAAATGATCAACGAATGGTAGATGAATTAACAAAATTTATAATGGATAGTAGGCAAGAAAAAGAAAAAGAAAATATAAAGAGAAAAATAAAAAAATAAGTATAATTTATATATAAATGAATAATTTAAATAAAATAAAAAAACATTCAATAGAAAATACAATAGGAAAAGAAAAAATAGAATTAAAAAAACAAATGTTTCCAGATAACTATTATTCATACGATATTCATAGACATCTTAGAACAGATTTTCATAATATATCGATAGAAAAGGGAGAAAAGATACATATTTGTTGTTTTCGCATAGTAAAAAGTCGAGAGACTAAAATTATATCAAACGCCTTTTTAGAATATTTACTATATAAATATCCGAATAATAATAAAAAAATAGAAAATTTATGTGTTTTTCCGTTTACAAAATATACATCAGGAACGGTTTTATCTATATCAAAAATATTGACGAAAAGGGTGTTTAATAAAATATATAATCCTTTGGGGTATATAAAAAATACGGATGGTATATTTTTATTTTTGAATATAGAATTTATATCAGTATTGGTAAATAGGATAGATAAATCAGTATCATATATATGGGGGCTTATGGATGAAATATGTAATAATAAAAAAATAATAACATTTCCAATTCATAATTCAGTAACAAACTTATTTTTACATAATCCAAAATTAATTTATTTGAAGGATAAAAAAAAGAAGTGTATTGAAATCCCAACGGTAGTATATCATGGTGATAGTGTGGAAACAATAAGTTATATAGAAGGATTGGGTATGCGAGCAGCAACATCACGTTTATTTGGGCCTTATTATTATTTTACAGATTTTAAATATAGTATAAGAGCAGGAGGATGGTCGACAAATTATGAAGCGAGTGAAATGTTTAATAAATTAATAACAGATAAAAACGGGAAATTTAATCAAGGCGGTATAGTAAGATTTGCTTTATTTTTAGGAAATTATAGAGTAATATTAAATAGACCAAATGATCCTATTTATTCATATGTTAAAGGATTAGATAATCAATTATTATCAGAGAAACAGCGAGAAAAATTAATTAAAAGAAATAAAGGTAAATGGACAAAACATTATGATTCATTACAAATTTCAAATTATAAAAACATAAATGGTTCTGGTTATTTTTGGCTAAATACGGGGTATATAACAAAATATTTAAATAATTTTATTTCATTATCAACACATTTGATTGATAAAAATACATTGAAAGTAAATTATGATCCAGATTATGAATTATATGATATAATATAATATGGATAATATATACTAATGAATAAACTTTTATTTATTTTAATGGCATTTGTAATAGTTAATGGAGGTTTTTCTTTGATGGGTTTTATAGCACCAACTTTACCAATAGATAAAATAGCACCAATACAATTATGGATTAATGCTTTATTTGTTTTTGCGTGTTTTTTGCCTTCATCAGTTGCACCATTTCTTAAGAATCTTTAAATTAGATTTAATATAATAATAAAATTGATTTAATATAATAATAATATATATTTGTATTAAATTATGGAGAAACGTATTAGTAATAAACACAGAGTGTATTTGCAAAAATTCAAGGATAATATTAAAGATATTATATCTCAAACAGAATGTAGTGAGGAAGTGGGTAATCAAATTTTACAATATGTGTATGATTATCAACCTTTAATATTTGAAAAAACAGATTTTCAGAAAAGAAAAAGGGTAAAAAATATTGTTCCGTTTTTTGAAAGATGTTGTGCTTTACGTGCGAATAAGGAACAATGTACAAGGCGTCGTAAAGATTGTAGTAAATTTTGTGGAACTCATATTAAGGGTGTTCCGCATGGTGAAATTAATAAAACAACTCAAAAACCAACGCATACAAAAAAAACAGTGAGAGCACAAGATATTCAAGGTATTATTTATTATATTGATGATGAAAATAATGTTTATGATCCCCATGATGTTATGAATAATATAGTAAATCCCAAAATTATAGCAAAATATGTAGAAAAGGATGGTAAATATAGTATTCCATCTTTATTTAAAAATTAAATATCTAAATATTTGAAATGAGTTTTACAGTGGCTTGAATTATTAAACTTTTTTTTACATTGACATATTTTTCCTTTATTTTTTCCGCGTCTAAAAACATAAGCACATGTATTATGATAATCTTGATTGGTTGAATCTATAATAACATTAGCTAAGGGTGAATTTGTAAATTCGTTAAATAGTTTTTTCTTTTTGTTAAGTGATTTTTTAGCATATCTTTTATTAATAATTTTTTCATGAGAGGGACAATATTTATTAAAGCATCTTTTACCACAATTTTGTCCTTTTCTTTTTCCAGATAAAAAAGAATAAACACATATATTTGGTTTATATTGTTTTGAAGGAGGCCAATTAATACCTATAATTTTTTTTGTGAGTGGGGGGCAATGCAATAATCCATTTTGAATAGTTCTACAATATGGGCATTTGATTTGATTATTTTTTAATTTTTGAGTTTCTAAATGACTATATTTTTTTTGATTTCTGACTTCATTAAATATAGACGTATAATTAAATTTGTGATTACAAGAAAGTGTAATATAATTTTCTTCTAATGGTAAATTAGATATTAAACATACATCATCGTCGTAATCACACGTCTCACATATTAATTCTAATAATTCTTTATTGAATAATGATATTTGGTCGTCATAAGTATTATTTTGCATTATTAATAATAAATTATTCTCTTTATATGATTTATATATACTCTATGAGTTTAGGAACAATGTGGTCGAATAAATCAAATAAAATAGGTAAGACTTCACAAAATACATTAATCTTTTCAAATAAGATAGCTAATAATAAAATAATAAAAAATGCTCAAAATGCTGAAAAAAATACTAATACCAAAATAATACGTAAAGATAATCGTTCGTATTGGGGAACACCAACCTGGTTTTTATTTCATACTATAGCAGAAAAAATAGATAGTAATTATTATAATAATAATTACATGATAATTTGGAATTTTATAAAAGATGTGTGTTCAAATTTACCTTGTCCATACTGTAAAAATCATGCGGTCAATTTTATAAAATCAGTTAATATTGTAGATATAAAAACAAAGGGAGGATTAAAAAAAGTTTTATTTAATTTTCATAATATAGCAAATAAAAATTCAAATAAAAAGAAAATAGATATAAGTGTTTTAAATAAATACAAATACAGCAATGTTTCAAAAATATTTTCTCTTTTTGAGAAAAGATTTTTTCATTCATATATAGGAACCAGACAATTTACAGACTGGATAAAAAATTCTTTAAAAATAAGATACAAAGAATTTATTGATAAAATAAAAGATTATATATAATTAAGTATTTTTCTCGTCGTCTTCTTTGTCATTATGTCCGCTTTCATCAACTTCGCATCTAAATTGTTGTTCTTCTACTCTACATTTTGCGGCACCTTTAGGAACGAATTCCCTCTGGAAAAATAATAAGGAGTTTTGATTTTCAGGATATATCTTATCAGATAATCCTTTTGCTATAAAATACCAACACACACCAAAAGCACCCCCAATAATCGTTCCTACACCAATGTCCTGTATGGTGGAACATTTTTTTTGAATATTGGAAAACATGTTTAATATATATATCATTAATAATGTTAAAACAAATATAGTGCCAGATAAAGATTGTCTTCCATCACCATCAAAAGCGCAACAAGCAACATATACTAAAGTGAATGCGTGAAATATACTATTTAAAGATGGCATGCTGAATTGTGTATATATTGAATTATCATATGGTCCAATAAAAAGTGCACACATATCTTTGAAATTTTTGCCATTATTTTTTCCGTCCTTGGAAGGCAACCAAGCTCTCTTTTTGACTTGAACCTCTTCGTAAGCTTTTCGGTAGGACAGACCGGCCGAGAGGTTGTTTCGAAATTGTTTATTAGCTTTACCTACCTCAAATTTTGAGAAAGCAGTTCTTACCAATGCAAAACCGATACCCCATTGTGCTATAATAACACCAAATAACCAGACAATACCAGACAAACTACCTTGTAAAGCACCTTGTAAAATAAAAAATGTTGAAATAAAAAAAGGTGATAAAAGTGTAAAAAGACTAATAATATTCATCGGATCGATACCTAAACTTAATAAACCCATATTTAATATAATAATATATTATATTAAATTTATTCAAAGACAATTTTTAATACTTCTTTTATATTTTTAACGGAAACAAATGTAATATCATTTGGTATAATATTTTTGTTTTTATATTTATCAATAAATTTATTATAGTCTTTCTTGTTATCTTCAGGATATATAAAAGTTTTGACACCAGCTTTAATTCCTCCTAAAATTTTTAACGTTAAACCTCCAATGGCGGAAACTTTACCTTGAAGATTAATTTCTCCAGTAATAGCCACATCGTTTTTAATTACTTTTTTATTTAATAGACTATATATAACTGTTGTAATGGCAGTCCCAGCGGAAGGTCCATCTTTTGGAACAGCACCTTCGGGACAATGTATATGTATTCCTTGTAATTTAGTTTTTTCAAAATTTTTACATAATTTAGTTTGATTTTTTTTATCTGTTAATTTCCAAGCAAGTGTTTTAGCAACATTCATACTTTCTTTCATTACATCGCCTTGAAGTCCAGTTAATTTTAAATCCATAAAATTATTAGAAGGCCAATAGAAACATTCAATTGGAATAATTCCACCCATTCCAATACTATTTGCCCAGAGACCATTAATAATACCAATAGTTGCTTTTGTGTGTATTTTTTTATGAATTATTTCATGTTTATCTTTGAGATAACAAAGTTTAATATCGTCAATAGTTAATTTAATTGGTAATTCATATTCTTTATCTTGATTTAAAATTTCTAAATTAATTTCACTTATAATTTCATACAAAATTTCTTTTAATTTACGTACTCCAGATTCAGAAGTATAATTTTCAATAATAAAAGTAATAATATGATTATCTAATACAATTGTATCTTTTAAACCGATTTTATCATATAATTCAGGTAATATATGTTTATTAGTAATTTCAAGTTTATCATGTAAAGTAAGATGGTCAAATTTGACCCGATGTATTCTATCCAATAAAATTTTATCTATGGCGGAAACATCATTATAGGAAAATATAAATAAGGCTTTACTCATATCTAAATCAATTCCGCTAAAATATTTATCTTGAAAACTTTCATTCTGGGTAGAATCAATTAAATGAGTTAAAATACCTATAATTTCCTTTCCATTTTCAGTTTTACTTACTTTATCTAATTCATCTATAAATATAATAGGATTCATACATTTATTTTCCATAAGTATGTCGACAATTCTTCCCCATGTAGAACCAACATAAGTGTAATTATGACCAGAAAGAGTGCTTCCATTACTTGAACCACCTAAAGCAATAAAAGAAAAGGGTCTTGTTTCACCATTTTCATCTTTCAAACAATTTGCGAGACCTTTGCGAGCTAAACTGGTTTTTCCTACACCTGGTGGACCTTCAAATCCGAAACAATATCCTGTTTGTTTTCCAGTAATCCATTGACCAATTACTCGTTCTATTTGTCTTTTAGCCTTATTATGTCCGTATATAGAATCATTTAAAACCTTTTTAACATCTTTAATTGCTATCATAATAGTATCCCATTTTTTGAAAATAATTTCAATATTTTTTTTTAAATTTTTATTTTTATAAATATGAAAATAATTTGGGTATTTATCAATAAATTCATTTAAAATAATAGGATAATCGATTAAATTATCAAAAAATTTAATAATGTGTTCTTTCATATAAGCATTTTTTTTCCCCGAATGTAAAATTTTTAAATGTTTAAAATTATTTTTTTTAACAATACTATTAATTAAACAAATTTTTGCTATTAAATTATCTCTTTTCCCATTAATAAAACCTTCTTTTAATTTTTCTATAGAATTAGTTTGAGACTGTTCAATATAAGATTTATTTAAATAATTTAAATGTTTAATAATTTCAATATTTGAATATGATTCTTTAATAGGAATAGTCAAATTAGTATCCTTATTAGATATTTCTTTTATCAATACTTTAAATTCTTTATTAATATCGCTCATTACAGATAAAATACTTTCTTTTTTATATATTCCAAAAGGTATTTTTAATAATCCATCCAGATATTGTCTTGCTTTTGACCCAGAATCCTCAGATTTTGCTTTAACTTCTTTTAATTTTAACATAGCTTTTTCTTTAACCGAATCATTTGCTTTTAACAAACAAATTTGCTGTTCTATTGGTATTTTATTTACATCAAAATTTGATAAATTTTTTGTATATTTTATGGTTGTTTTCATAGCATCTCTAAAATATTTTTTTATAGTCCAAGGAAGGCTATCAAATAAAATAGTTTGTTCTATTGTATCAAAACTACCATTTACTTCTGTTGATAATAAATCATATAATAGATAAGCTAAATATTGAAATTCAGGATCTCCATATTTCATTAATAATTGTATTAATGATTTTCTTTGTCCATATAAATCATTTGAAATGAATTCTTTAACAATTTGAGATATTGTTTTCTTTTTAATTAAATTAGTTTGATTAACATAACCAACATATCTTTGATATAATTCTTTATTACTATATACTAATAATTCTTTTAGGGTTAATGAATCACAAAAACGACGAAAATCTTCCTCTAAAAATATTGGATCTTGTGGTTTATTTTGGTATATTAATTTTAATTTATCCTGTAAAAAAGTTAAATTCATACAATTTATTATCATATCATCTGTTACAGCAAATATTATCATTGTTTTTTTTTTTATTTTATCTTGAAAAACTATTTTGATACCATATACTTTTGTTTGAAATTTTTTGGTTGTTCTTGCTAAATCAAAACAATCCATTGTTTCGGCTGTATCTACCAGCATAAAATCTTCAATAATTCTATTTTTTGTTATTTTTTGTTTTATTTTTTCATTTTTTTTATTGTCAGTTTTTTTCCAATCTAAAACCTTATAATGTATAGGATGTGTATATTTTTTTATAACCTCATATAATGATTTATTTGAATTATTTATATTTTCACTTGTATAATCATTTCCAAAACAAATATCCAATATATATTCTATGTTTTTGGTTCCATATAAACGAAAATTTGCAGATAAATCATTATTAATTTTTTGTAACTTAGTAATTATATCATGGAAATTTATTAATTTTTTTTTATTGGTCAATAATATAATAATATTATTTGTTTCTTCATATGATTTTTCTAAATTTTGAATACAAATATTCAATTCCCCAGCATCTATTATATCAAGTAACTTATATTTTTGAACATATAATATAGTATCTTGAATTATATTTTGATAATACTTTGTTTTTTTTAAACATGATGACCTGGATGACGTTTTCTTAATTTTTTTTTTTATCTTTTTGTTTT
>Ga0114997_10005100_pt1 | contig 10085 bp, 5 predicted proteins | sample ArcticOcean_MG_C_2_FD_87045 | JGI IMG/M metagenome (GOLD analysis project Ga0114997, IMG submission 87045) | Marine microbial communities from western Arctic Ocean - ArcticOcean_MG_CB4_136 | ecosystem: Environmental > Aquatic > Marine > Oceanic | place: Arctic Ocean: Canada Basin | collected... | reverse complement strand
GAGGATGATTCCTTCGATGACGCAGCGGCGGAAGTTAACAACCTCCTCGTCCTCAAAATCCTCCCGTTTTTGCTCGTTGTCGTTGTTGTTTCTCGCAGCGCTCCTCCTCCTCCTCGAAAAGGAGTGTTCTCGTTCTTTGTCTTCGTCTTCTTCTCAGCACCGCAACAAGGCAGTTTCAAAAGTACACGTCTCGGAGAAGAAGAGAACATCATCATCTCGTTCACGCAATATTCTTTCCCGTAAAAATTTTGTTTGCTTTTTTCCAAACGGTTTTTTCTAAAGAAAATTTTTCAGAAAAGTTCTTTTTGTGTTTTGGGCATTTTCTCTCTTCCAGTCTTGGGGCACAAAAAAAGGTACGAAAATTTTGCCTTTTTTTTCTCACAAACCGAGAGAAGAGAGAAGAAACATAATTAAAACACACATCATATCATCATCACAAGTTACTCACACATCATCACACGCACAAAAAAAGAATGACGACGACGACGATTTCGAGGAGAGCGACGACTCTTCTCTTCTTCGTCGCGAGCTTCTTGTTTGGGACAACTGTTTTTGTCGTCCAGGTATACCACGCCAAGCGTTTTTGTTTGTTGTTTTTTCTTTTCGATAATTTTTCTCATCATCATCGCGTTTTGGCGGCTTGTTTTTTTTTTCATCATCGCTTGTCTCCACTCCACTCCCCCCTCCCCCGGCGCGTCGTCGTTTACGTCGCGGTCTGTTTTTGTCTGTCGGGGTCGATCTTTTCGGTTTGAAGGGCGTTTCTCTCGAAAGTTCTTCTTCTTCTTCTTCTTCTTCTTCTTCTTTTCGACGAAAACGGAGGATTGGAGAAAAAAATGGGTTCTTCTCGAATGTTGGGAAGAACACCAACCACTTCATCGAAACTCTCTTTTCGCGGGGTGTGAAAAATACTAACCACCAAAATGTTTGTTTCTCTTCTGTGATGACACAACACAGGCGCAAGAATACGATGACGATGGTTTAAGCCCAGCGGAACCGTACGACGACGTCCCAGATTACGGTCCAGACTACGGCGATTACGGCGGCATGGGCGGCATGGGCGGCATGGGCGGTATGGGCGGCATGGGCGGCATGGGCGGCATTGGCGGCGGCGACTACGGCGACTACGGCGGCCAAGGAGAAGAGGAAGAGTTGGAAATGCCGGAAGGTCCGTACGAAGTCGAGCCGTTAGGGAAGGAGAATTTCACATCCATTTTGAAAGACTTGGACGGGGCTTTAGTAGAGTTTTACGCGCCGTGGTGTGGACACTGTAAAAAGTTGGAGCCGCATTACGAATACGCCGCGAGAGCTGTGAAAGACAGCGAAAAGTTGGAAGGTAAGAACGTGAAGTTGTTCAAAGTTGACGCGACCTTGGAAGAAGCGCTAGCGAAAGAATTGGGCGTGGAAGGGTTTCCAACCATGAAGTGGTTTGAGAAAGGCGAATTGAAGAAGGATTACCAATCCGGAAGAGACCAATACGCCATCGCAAATTACGTCGAGCGTCAAATGGGCGAACCGAGCGTTGATTTGACGACGATGAAAGTGTTCACCGGCGAAGAGGCGCCGAAGAAAGTGAAAGAGGCGAAAGAAGACGGCGATGAAGGCGAAGAAGAAGACGAGGATGAAGACGAAGATGAAGAAAAGCGAGCGACTTTGATCGCGGTTTTCGACGAATTGGGCTCTTCCCCAGCCTTCGCGGACTTTTACGCCATGGCGAAAGATATCGATCTCGACGGCCTCGACGTAGCGCACACAGATAATCGCGCGAACGTTGCCAAATTGGGCTTGACCAATTTCAAAAGACCGTCCAACCCGGCGATGGTTTTGATGTTTGAAAACGAAAAAGGCGAGAAATCTTTCGCCGAGTACGACGGCAAATGGGAGGCGAAAGAGATCACCAAGTTTGCCGCCGTCGCGCAACTTCCATGGGTCATTCCATTCGAGCAAGAATACATCAACAAAGTCTTTGAATCTGGCGTGACTGCGCAAGTTTTGGTCTTTCACGACGGCGAGAACGAGGAAACGGCGAAAGAACTCCACGCCCTCCTTGAGGAAGTTTCCAAGGAAGACAACAAGAGCGGCAAGATTTTGTTCGTCACCGTGGACATTAAAGGTAGCGATGCCGAGGGTGTTTTGGAATACTTTGACGTGGTCGTCGGCGAGGACGAGTTCCAACCGCAAGCGGTCATCTTTTCGCAACCAAGCGAACCCGAACCGGTGAATAAGGACGAGAAGGAGAAACCACGCATCGAAGAAGGCCAAAAGAAGTATAAGCTCGAAAACGCGCCGACGATTACGAAACCAATCATGCAACAGTTCATCAAAGCTTTCGAAGCGGGTTTGTTGGAGGAACACTTGAAGTCCGAACCTATTCCGGAGGAAAACTACGGTCCATTGTACAAAGTTGTCGGCGAAAACTTTGATGAAATGGTCAACGACAGCGAAACAGATGTCTTTCTCGAAGTGTACGCGCCGTGGTGCGGGCACTGCAAAGAACTCGCGCCGACAATCAAGAAACTCGCCAAGAGGTTCAAAGACGTGCCGACGGTGAAAATTTGCGATATGGACGGTACCGCGAACGAGCATCCTTTAGTGAAGGATGCGAAAGGTTTCCCGGCGATTTATTTCTTTCCCGCCGGGGAGAAAGGCGTAAGAGTTCCATGGGACGAAGAGGAGAAGAGAACGGTTGGCGGCTTCACGAGATTTATTCAAGCGAACGCAAAACTTCCGTTTGATTTGCCGAAAATTAAGTCCAAGGAAGAGAAAGCTGCGGAGAGGGAAGCGAAGAAAAAAGCCAAGGAGTTCGAAGAGACGCACGAAGAGTTGTAAACGTGGACCATCCCGAGAGTTATAAATATAAATTAAGTACGTATTATTCTTATTCTAATGATCACTTGCCTCGTCCTTCTTCTCTTTCGATTGCTCGATAGGCGATGTCGCTTCGACAGAAACCATTCGGCCAATCGATTTTATCGATGGCCACGTACGCGTTCTTCGTCGCCTCTTTCACGGACGTACCCATCGCAGTTATCCCCAAAACTCGACCACCGTTCGCTAATATCTCCCCGTTCTCTCCACTCGCCGTTCCGGCGTGAAAGATTTTCGTTTTTGCCGTCGATTCTTCCGCGCCTTGTAAATTTTTAATCTCGTCGCCTTTCGAGTAACTTCCCGGGTACCCTTTCGCCGCTAAAACAACATTAACAGCTGGTTCTTTGCTCCATTTCACGCTCTTCACGTCGTCGTCGGTGATATTATTCGTCGCTGCGGCGTATAAAAGCTGGCACAAATCGCTTTCCATTCTCGCCATTAACGTTTGGCACTCGGGATCGCCAAAGCGCACGTTGTGTTCCAACAGTTTTACTTTTTTCGTTTTCTCGTCAATCATCAACCCGGCAAAGATGACGCCATTATACTCGCACCCTTCTTCACGCATTCCTCTCACCGTTGGCTCGATGATGTTCTTCATCACGTCCTCTTCAATCTCTTTCGTGACGACTGGAGCTGGCGAATACGCGCCCATACCACCGGTGTTCAATCCGGTATCGCCGTCGCCAACTCTTTTGTGGTCTTGCGCCGACGCTAACGGAACCGCAACGTCGCCCCCGACGACGGCAAAAAACGACGCCTCCTCGCCAAACAAAGTCTCCTCGATAACGATCGTATCACCGGCATCGCCAAACTGTTTATTCAACATCAGCTCGTCGATGGCTTTTTCCGCCTCCTCGACGGTTTCAGCCATAATCACGCCTTTCCCGGCAGCCAAACCAGACGTTTTAATCACAATCGGCGCTCCCGTCACCGTTCTCACGTACTCCTTCGCCTTTTCCGCGTCGCTAAAAACCTCGTACGTGGCTGTCGGAATGTTATACTTCCTACACAAGTTCTTCATGAACTCCTTGGACCCTTCCAACTGCGCCGCTTTCTTCGACGGTCCAAACACGTTGATATTTTCCGCTCTCAAACTGTCCGCTAACCCGTCCACCAGCGGCGCTTCCGGTCCGACGACGACTAAATCGATAGCGTTCGATTTGCAAAATTTCACCACATCCGCGTGATTCGATTCAGAAACGTCCGCAATGGATGTCACGGTCGGCTCCGTCGCGATACCGGCGTTCCCCGGTAACGCGAACACTTTCTCGCACGTTTCAGACTGGAGCAAACGATAGATTAACGCGTGCTCGCGACCACCGGAGCCGATGACCAGAACGTTTTTCTTCTTTTTCGATGAAGACGCCGCTGAGAAGACAATCACGGAAGAAGAGGAGGAGGAAGACGACGACGACGCTCTTCCTCCTCGTCTTCTTCTTCTTAACGATGATGTCGATGATGATGCCGTTGATGATTTAACAATCATCATCATCATCATCTTCACACTACTCCTGCTCGTTGTCGTCTTCTTCGTTCTCGAAAAAGAAGAAGAAGGAACACATTTTGTTCCTCTCAAAGTCGTCCGCCCCATCGTGGTAGTAGTATTACTCGTCGTCGTCATCGACGTCGTCGTCGTCATCGTCGTCTGTCCCGCGATCGTGTTGTCTGTAATGAAGGTGTTTGTGTGTAAAGTATTCAAATTTTTTCCAATTATTCATTTCAGGGTATTTAGGGTTTTGAGGTTAAAGATCTCTTCTTTTTCGAAAAATTCTTTTTTTTTATCCAAACCACCAAAACCAAGAAAAGGAAAAGAAATCATCATCGTCCAAGAAACGCGCTCAACAAACGACAAAGGCACGACGCTTTGAGAAGAAGTCGAGATTCTCGATTTCGCACACAAAATCGCGTGGTTTTAGTAAAACTTTGACACGTGCGCGCGTACAATGAGCGTTTTCACGGTCGCGTCAACTTCTTCGTCTTCTTCTTCGATGATGTTTTTGAGTTCATTTTCTTCGCGAATTTCGATGTCCTCTTCCTCTGCCTCCTCCTCCTCGAAAAGAAATGTCTCGTCGTCGCTCGTTGGGTTTTCTTCCTCCTCCTCCTCGAGAGCAGGAAAGCGGCGGGTATTTCCGCGAATCGAGGCGATGGCCGTCGCGGACACGAACGCGGAGATTGATTTCGCCAAGTACGTGAAAGAAAAGAACGCGGCGATCGAGCAAGCGTTGTCCGATTCCGTGCCAACCATTTATCCAGAACGTTTGCACGAATCCATGAGATATTCTTTACTCGCCGGTGGGAAAAGAATTCGTCCGTGTTTAGCAATCGCGGCGTGCGAGATGGTTGGAGGCATGCAAGAAGTGGTCATGCCAACGGCGTGCGCGCTGGAGATGATCCACACGATGAGTTTGATCCACGACGATTTACCGATGATGGATAACGACGATTTTCGAAGAGGCGTGCCGACGAATCATAAAGTGTACGGGGAAGAGATGGCTATTTTAGCCGGCGACGCGTTGTTGTCGCACGCGTTTGAGCACATCGCGAGAGAGACAAAAGGCGTTCCGGCGGAGAAGATTTTACGCGTGATTGCGGATGTTGGGAAGTGCGTCGGGTCGGAAGGACTCGTTGGTGGCCAAGTTGTGGACATCGAAAGCGAAGGTTTGGCGATGGAAGGGAAACCGGTCAGTTTGGAGACGCTGAAGTATATTCACGCGCACAAGACTGGGGCGTTGTTGGAGACGGCGGTGGTTTCCGGAGCGATTTTGGGTGGTGGAACCGAAGAGGATATCGAGCGATTGGGGAAGTACGCGTACGATATTGGATTGGCGTTTCAAGTTGTGGATGATATTTTGGATTGCACGGCGACGAGCGAGGAGTTAGGCAAAACGGCTGGTAAAGACGTCGCGGTTGGTAAGGCGACGTACCCGAGTTTATTAGGATTGGAGGAGTCGCAGAGGATAGCAGATGAGTTAATTAGGAGCGCGAAGGAACAGTTATCGGTGTACGATCAAAAGAAAGCCGCGCCGCTCATTGGCTTAGCCGATTACATTAAAAACAGAAAGAATTAAGAGAGAGAGAGAGATAAACGAGGAGGACCGATATATAAGCGCGTTTATTCTTGGAAGATTCTTTTTTTGCGTATTGTAATAATAATTAAACTTCTTACTGAAACATTTTGCGAACAGATGTACATACATATCTTAAGATCCGCGAGACGGGCGCGACGTTTATTTAGTTCGTTGCTTTAGTACGCTTCGTCAACGCATTCATGCGCTCCCGAAACTCTTCCGCCGCAGATTTCGCTTTCGCAACCGGTGATTTCTCAGCAGCAGGAGCTGTTGTTGTTGTTGTTGCTGCTGCTGCTGCGATGTTCACATCTCTCGGGGAAAGCTTGAATCCTTTCGAAGCGGAACCGCCGGTACTTTTACCTTGTGAAGCGAAACTGCTCCCAAAGTTCCTCGGCGTCGCGCGAAAAGCAAAAGAGCTTCCACCGTTTTCCTTTTCAGAGATAGCGGCGGAAGGAGTAGAAGACGAAGCAGACAACAGCTTCTTCTTTCGACTGTTCTCAACTTTCGCCAAACCTCTGTTCACGTACGCTTGGAACGCCGAACTCGTCTGTCGCAAGTGTTCGTTCACGTCGACTCGAGAAATTTTCTCCTCGCACTTGGTGAAATCGTACAGTTGTTCGAGACCTTGGACGGTCGTGTCCTTGTCGCCGATTTTCGCGAAAATGCCCGACAGTTCCTCTCGAACTTTCGATTCGATTTCATCCTCTCCGGAAAGGATTTTCAAACTCGCGCGAACCTGTCGCAACAACGAAGGAAGTTGATCCGACTCGCTCTCCAACTCTGGTATTTTTACGTTCATACCAGTCAAAGCTAACTTGGCGTACTTTTCCGCGGACGGACCGATGAGTTTGCACACCTCGTGAACCACCGCGCGAACGATTCGAATGTTCTTATTCCCGTACTCGTCGTCGCGTTCACCCTCGAGAATGAACTCTTCGCCTTTGAAGGAGTAAAATTCGTGCACCGCAGAGAAAATTGAGGCGACGTTGATGCCGGATTCCACGAGCTCTTCGAGCTGAAACGCGAGTTTGACGAGACATTTCGCGACTAAAGTTTCAAACAAAGCTACTTTTGCTTCGGTATTTTCGACATTAGCGTTCTTCTTGCTCAGATGATGCGCAGTTGTAGTCGTTGTCGCCGCGTTAGCGTCGCCCAACGAAGAGAAATCCGGGACGCCTTCCCCGGATAACAACTTGATCAAACTGACCATAGAATTCGTCTTGGAAAAGTTTTCCATGGCTTTCTCTGCGAGCGCGTTGAGCGCATTCAAATAATCCAAAGATTCCAAAACAGTTGTAGTTGATTCAAAAGAAGATATGCTTGAACTATTATCCATGGCCAAAACCAACTGCGAGAGCACAGAGGCCAGGACGTTTCTGGTCGTTTCTTCCGAAGCGCCGTTCGCTAAGATGGACTCTTTCAAGACCGCGTGCATAGTCATCAACGCGTACTTACATCCACGCAGTAACGTTTCGTACTCCTCTCGCTCTTCCTCGATCTTCTTGTTCGTTTTACTCTTTTTGTGCTTCTCGCATTTTTTCTTCGCTTTCACCGCGTTTTCAAAGAAAATCGGCAGCTCGTCAGATAAAAACATGAGTAAAGGTCCGATAGTTCCAGAAATCTCGTGTTTAAACGCGTCCGACATGGCGTGCGCGTTCATTTCGTGACACAACGCTTTTAAACCTTCCACACACTCGTCGTCTTCGTCTGCCGTGGCTCTCGCGAGCGCTTGGTCCCAAATAGAAGGTCTCGCCGGTGGCGTGACTGGCGGTTCGAGGTCCTTCCCGCCGTCAACGTTGAGTTGTTTCAAGTCACACATTTGAAAAAAGTCTCCACTGGAACTTCGAGAGACGTTTTCTTTGACCGCTTTATCAAACATAACCTCGAGATTGTCCACGTCCATGTTGTCGTCGTCTAAAATACTTTTTCTTTCGGCGAACTTTTCCGTCGGCTTCTGGGCGGACGGAGGCACGAATACTTTCTCGACGGTGCCCAGATTTTTATAATTTTCCGGGATATTGAGCGCTGCCGGTTTCTTCATCGCGCTCGATGTAGTAATAGCAGCATTGCTGGTAAAATCAATGGGAAATTCCTTGTTAATTCTCGCGTCAATAGCCGAACACAAACCGTGCGGTAATTTCTCAATGGCTTTCAGCGCGTCTTCGCGAGTCACCGTGCGCTTCTTCTTTATACTACTGCTGGTCGTGCTATTACTAGAATTACTCGCCGCATCTATCGTGCGTTCCATTTTCATGGCAGTTTCAAAAAGATTCGAAGCTGCTACGCGAACGTCGCTCGATTTGTCCTTAAAGCCAACCGCGGCAAACGACATGGCAGGTTGTAAGAGAAGCGCGATATCGTCCGCCGCTTTGGCCGTGGCGGCGTTCTTTTCAATAGCCTCTATCGTTTCGCGGCAAAAGTCCATAGCCTCGCGTTTACCATCCGCACACAAAGTGCCAACGGAAGAATTATTCGACGAGGAAGTCGCGAGCTCGACAAATTTATTTGCAAACTGTTCTAAAACTACAGCTTCACCAACGGCGACGCCCCAATCGGAGATCAAAGAAAACGCAGCTTCTCTGACAAATCTCTTGGAGTCGCCGACGTATTTCGCGCAATCGCTTAACACCAATCGTCCAACTTTCTCGACGTTTTCCCCACACTTCAACGCGAATTGCCCGGCAAGCTGTAACGCTTGAGATGCTAAGTTGGCGTTAGAGTCCGTAAATCTCGCTCGCAAAGCTGAAAAAAGCGCGTCGAGTCCAAAGACTTCGATGTTACTCGGCGCTGAGTCGAGAATAGATTTCAACTTGTCGAGCGCGGCGGATCGACGCTTCCAGTTACCATCCGCGGTATCGCGGAGTAAGGCGTCCGTAATTTTCAAACTCAAATCGGCGGCGCAGCAGCCAGTGTTGTTATTGTTATTTTTCTTGTTGATGTTGTTGCCGCTGCTACTGCTAGTGCTTGCGTTTTTTCTATCGCTTCGCTCTTGTTTTCTCTTTGGAGCCGCTGCGACATTCTCTCCTGCACCAGCTTTCGTCGGCGCCGTCGAATTCGCAGATGGCAGCGCTGGCGTAATCTTTGCGCATATCTCGTTCATTTTTTTCATTTTACTATCGTCCACTCCGGCGAGATGTTGCGAGGAAAGTGTTTTCATCCCGCCGGCTCTCCCCGCGAGCGTGCCGAGAAACTCCTGCGAAGCCTTCCTCGTTTCCGGATCTTTATCCTCTAAAAGTTTAACCACTGTCGCAACTAATTCGCTCGCACTAATCGTCTTCTTCGCCTCCTGCAATGAAAACGACGCGCTCGATCGCGTCAACCATTTCAAAGTTTCCAATTTCGCTTTGCCGACTTTGTGTTGCAATCCGTATTTTACCACGTCTTCTGGCGAGTCGCAAAATGCGAAACATCGCAATGAAATGGCATCCAACGTGTTCGCAATCGCACTCGTCAAGAATGCGTTCTTATCTTTTAGTTTATCCAATAAAGCACCGAGCAGCATTTTTGCGTCTTTACTAAAATCCGCTCTCGCGTTCAAACATAACTTTTCGATCGATTTCGACGCCTCCGCGACGCAATTCGCGTTGGCGTCTTTCGAGATGACTTTCTTGAGCACTTTTTGAAGCTCCATGAACTCTTCTTTTTGCAAACGCGCGGACGAAGAGCACGCGTCGGTGAGTTGCTTCAGCGCGTGTAAGCGGTGTCGCCAATTGGAAGATACCACGGCTTCCCAAAATTTTGGAATATCTTCGTCCGTGGATGGTTTGTCCAAAGCTTTGAGCACCGAGAACGGCTCCGCGGAATCGTACGGATCTTCGTTGAAGTCGTCTGCACCTGCCACCGCTTCTACCTTTTCGGTAACACTATCTTCTTTACTACCTTCAGATGTAGACGTCGTCGTCTTTTTCGTTCTCATCTCTTTTTGCAACGAAATCAAAAACCTCGTCGCTTTCATCGAACCTCTTTCTTTCCCGTCCGCCGTCTCCTTCGCCAACGACGCCTCCACCTCGCCTTTCATCGTTTTCGACAACTTGTCTTTCATCTTCTCCATCACGACTTGATCTCCGACCCATTTCGCGCACTCCACGATAACTCTCTTCCCTTCATTTCTCACCTTTTCGTCTCGATGCCCGATGGCTTCTTTGGCTCCGT
>Ga0114997_10005098_pt1 | contig 10088 bp, 9 predicted proteins | sample ArcticOcean_MG_C_2_FD_87045 | JGI IMG/M metagenome (GOLD analysis project Ga0114997, IMG submission 87045) | Marine microbial communities from western Arctic Ocean - ArcticOcean_MG_CB4_136 | ecosystem: Environmental > Aquatic > Marine > Oceanic | place: Arctic Ocean: Canada Basin | collected... | reverse complement strand
CATATTTATTTTAAAGATAGAAAGGATATTTATGAATTTGGGCCATATGGTCCGAATCATGCGACGGCTGGAACGTTTGCTTTTAAACGGGAACTATTAAAACAAACCAAATATGACGATGACGCGGAAATGGCGGAGGAAAAACAATTTTTAAAAAATTATACTATCCCGTTCGTCCAATTAGACCCTAGGAAAAGTATAATTTGTTTTTCACATGATAAAAATACATTTGATAAAAAACGACTATTGGAAAATTTAAATCCAAAATATGTTAGAAAAACAAAACTAAAAATATCAGATTTTATTAAGGATAAAGAAATAGCAAATTTTTATATGGAACAATAAATATATTATAATATTTATTATATTTATATGTTAAAAAAAATTTTGAAGAGTAAGAAATTTAGAAAAAGTATGATAATATTCGGTGTTTTAGTTATAGGGGTTATGGCATATATGACAATTTCGAAATATATAGGAAAATATAAAGGGGTGGAGGGAAACGAGAATGCTTCAAAAACCCTAGCATTGTTTCATATGAATAACTGCGGGCACTGCGTTGCTCTTATGCCAAAATGGGACGAAGCGGCAACTAAGAACAATAAAGGTGGTGGTAAAATAAAAATGGTAAAATATGAGACTGGGGATGATGGGGCAGATGTTTTACTTAAAAAGTTTAATGTTAATGGATTCCCAACCATGATATTAATGGGGCCAAATAAGAATGAGTTGGATAGATATACTGGGGAGAGGACGACTGCTGGGATACTTGATTATTTAAAACAGCAATCGTCATAGATTATGAATTAGTGTTTAATTATTGTTCCGTGGAATCTTCAATGTAAATATTATCTATGAATCTATATAATCTATTTATATCCAAGTTAGTAACACTGTAGTTGTTATTTTCAAACATATTATAAATCGTAGACATATCATTATTATCTCTTAAAAAAATAAAGTAAGATATAATATCCTTTTTATCCATACTTAATTCCTGACATAAATTAATAATAAATATTTGGTTATTATATTCTGTTGAATATTTAGTTAATACTTTAGTGAATCTTGGTTCGGTGCCATGATCTAATATGATATCATTTGTTGCTTTGGGTATAAAAGTATGATTATAGAACGTTTTTATCAATGAACTCATTTCATTAAAACACCATATTTGCTTTTGAAACGTTGTCCGGTCAAGATAATCCGAAAAGCAAAAATTATTCAGAATTTTTTTATATATTAATATACTTGTATTTTTTGGGAATTTGTTAAGTATATCAATTATATTTTCGTGAAATAATAACCCTACACTGGTTCTATCGGTATCGTTCATAATCAAATTATGGTCACTTATATTATAATCATTTAATAGGATATTTTTAGTAATATCCTTCGTGTCCTCATTGAATGTTTTACTTTGAAAAATGGTAGTTACTAATCTATTCTCCATTAAGCCCCCATTGTTATTATAGAGGTTATATATATTTTCAACCTTTCTTAGGTCACCTTTAACGTATTTAACTATATTGTTAAGTATCCCGATGTCTATATCGCTCATTAAGATATTGCATATTTCCAATATCTCAGAATCCGTTGGTGTTTTTAATTCTATTTGTATGCTGGCCTTTATCATTTCTATTATTTTTTTGTCGATATGGTAATTACCGATGCATATAATTGGGACCATTGATATATCTTCTTTTTTTTGTTTTTTGGTTTTTTTAGGTCTAATTAATTTTATAAGAGAATTAATGCCACCTTTATCACCCGAGTTCATACCGTCTATTTCATCCATAATTATAGCTATTTTCTTTTTCTTTTTTTGAAACATACTTATAACATTTGTGTCTGACATATTTTCCTTTGTTATATTTTCAATAATATTTTTATTTCTTATATCCCCTGCATCGTACACGATGATATCATAATCTAATTGTTTTAGGATACCTTTAACAAAAGAACTTTTCCCCGTTCCCGGCGATCCATAAATATAAATCCCCCTGGTTGTATTTAAATTATTTTTGTTTTTTTCAAAATAATTTAATGTTTTTATTAATTTTTGACCCTTTTCATTTCTGTTTAAAATACAATTTAAATCCAGGTTATCCATATAATAATAAATCCTTTTATATTTTTTAGGTTTTTATTCCGTGAAATCATATATTATTCATTTTCGTCGCTAATATTTGTTATTCCATCCCACGTAATGTTGCATGATTTGGCCCATTTATTTTTTTCTTTCACGGTATTTCCGAAATCATTGTTATCAAAGTGTGTCTTATTCATGCATTTTCCTTGTTTATTTTTATTATAACATGATATTTTATTATTATTGTTCTGTATATCAAAATAATCGGGGCACTTTCCTACCTCGGGAGCATATACGTAGTTATTTTTATTATTATACAATACGTATGTCAAAAATGAAAAAATAACAACTAAAAATAAAAACATAATTAAAACGACGATTTTTTTAAAATCCATTATATATGTATTTAATATTTTTATTTTATCTTTATAAATATATATGAGTTTAAGAAATGGTAGAATAGACATATTGGGGGATAAACCGACTAGTAATTTTCATTTGCAGGATAAAATCCATGTTAAAGAAGGTGATAATTTTTATAGAACGGCACTAACAGGTGAGTGGGATACGAACGAGTTATCAAATGGATTTTTTAGTATTGATAATATTGAAAAACTACAAAATGATATAATACGGGGGGTATTAGAACATTCTAAGGGTCGTTTTAAAATAGCAAAACAGGATTACGATACATTAAAAATAATTATGAGAAGTATTTTCTTACAGAATTCCAAGAATCGTGATGAGAATATTGATGAGCAAATAAATACATTAAACGGCATTGTTTTAAATTATTGTGTGCCACAGATTATAGGGGAGGCCATAGGGTATCTTAAATATAAAAGGGATGCGAGTACCATGCATACCCCCATGACCAACCCCGTTTCCACATATTCTAATAATAGTTTAGAACTGAAACCCTGGTTCTAAACCAGTATGTATATTTTACACACCCGTATATTTTACACACCCGTATTTATTGATTTTTAATGGGTATAATTTTCCATTTCTTCGATATATCTCTCCTTGTCGTCATTTGCTAGTTTTATATATTGTTCCTTATCTTTGTCGGAGATTTGTTTCCAACCACTACCAAGTTCCTTTGATATAATTGATATGGATACACCCTTTTCACCCTTTTTAATTTTATTAATCACGCCGTCTCTTTTATCATCGCAATAGTATAAATATGACGATTTTGCACGCTTCGGCTTATTGGGATCCTTTAGTTTTTTAGTCTTTAATTTTTTACCAAGAAGCGTTTCTACCAATTGGGGTATTTCTTTTTCTTTTTTAAGTAAAACGCATACACTGGCTACCAGGTTTTTATGGGATTCGAACCAAAGGTTATTCATTGCACTGGTATCATTGTGAAACATAGTATTTGTCATTTATATATATATATCTATAATTGATTTCTTATTAAATCAATTTTTTAACTAATAATAAATTGATATATATATCATGGAATTTATAATGATACATCCCGTATAAAGTTTAAAAATTTGCATATTGGTTAATATTACGGGGTTTCCCGCAACGATAAAAATGATACCTTTTGATATTATATGCGAAATCGGGGAATATATCCCAGTCGAGCTACGATTATTATCTCGCTATTTCCTTGAAAGGATGGATACGTGTTATAATAACCTAGATATTAAGCATTTTGTAGATAATTCTGCTAATTGGAGGGAATACCTTATAGCCATGATGATAACCCCAACAATTACAGCTCTTCGTTATTATTTTAAAAACGAATACCCAATCAAAAGTTTGGATCAACCAAGACTACAATCACCCGGGTTTGAGAGATGTTGGCAGACCACTAACAAGGGAGAGAGGTGTAGGCACTTGGTTGGAAATGAATCATCTAATCATTGTTGGGTGCATCGTATGCGTCCAACATCGGTGGTCGCTGGGCCCATATTCCGGTTTGGTGGTACAATGAACCCGAAAATTATACAAGATGTATATTTGAATTAAAAATATTTTCACATTAAAAATATTTTCACATTAAAAATATTTTCACATTAAAAGTATTACCAACCGGAGTTACATTTTGGTTAAAAGGATTATAATCTTATTAATTTTTTTCTTCTCCATCAGTATATGATAATGTATTCTTTGTATTCTTTGTACTCTTTGTACTCTTTGTATTCTTCGTACTCTTCTTATTTTTAATATTATCACTCTTTCTAAGCTTTCTCTCTTTTTTATAGCCATTGTATGCGTTTTTTAAATCACCCAATTCTTCTAGCCACATAATCTCGGGTGTTTTAAGTTTAAGGTCTTCTAGTTCGGTCATTTTAATATCGCGATCTTTTACCAATTTTAACATATTCTCTTCCTCTACTTGTTCGAGTGTCATTTTTCTTAGATACTTATATTCCCCGTCTCCGTCAATTGCGTCGAAATTTCTTTCTATTATAATTTGAATAACCTCGCATTTTTTCTTACGCCTTAAATCGAATGTATTATCGCATTGCTCCAAAATAAAACGAGCTTTATTTTTCAAAATACACGCTTCCTTTTCCAATAATTTAATAAGGTATTCTTTTCTTTTGATGTATGCGTTGTATCTAATTGGATAATATCTGTCAATGATATCGTGAACACTATTGTATTTTTCCAACTTTTGCTCGTGATCAAATAACCACATATTAGTTAAGCTTTTGGTCGTAAATAATTTCAATGTTTTTTCTAGTACATTTGTATTATCATCAATACTTACCGATATAAGTTTATTAATTGTCCCGGAATAAAATTTAATTTCGAAATCAACCAATGTGTCAGTGCACATATCTTTATAACTTTTAATTATGGGTTGTTTCTTTTTATTTTTGTTTTCCATCAAACTTTCCAACAGTTCTTTATATGTATTTGTCCACATACCCAAGGGCAATTCAGTGATTCTAATCATATCCGATCCTATGATTTCATATTTTCCCTTTATGAGGTATTTGTGTTCAGTGATTTTTATGATATCGCCTTTAAAATCCTCATAATGGGGTTCTATCCTTGATTTTACCCCACTATTATTAATTTTGTGTTTTAAATAAGTGATAATTTGTTCAATATTAAAACAGGGAATATCTGTACTAAACCCTGTACCGATTCCCTTTCCTCCATTTACGCAAATCATGGGAACAATTGGGATATAATAATCGGGTTCAACCGGGAAACCGTCATCATCTAAATAATTTAAAATCGCATTATCCTCTTCTCTGTATATTTTCCTTGTAATAGTATTTAAATAAGTGAATATATATCTTTCGCTCGCATGATCGGACCCACCGGCTAGTCTTGTACCGAATTGACCGCTTGGCACCAACATACTGATATTATTATTCCCAACATATTCTGCGGCCATCCCGGTTATGGCTCCCACCAAACTTTTTTCACCGTGATGATAACCCGATTTTTCTGAAATATACCCAACGAGTTGAGCCACCTTAATTTCCTTGACTAAATTCCTTTTAAATGACCCGTATAATATTTTTCTAGTACTAATTTTATTACCATCTACTAAGTTCGGAATAGAGCGGTCGCAATCATATTTTGAAAAATGAGATAATTCTTTATTCGTCCAATCTTCAAATGAGACGCTCCCCGATTTTATATTCATGATATCGTTCTTATCGTAGTTTCTTAGCCATTCTTTTCTATCATCCGCTCTCTTTTTATTAAATGCCAGGTCGATGGAATTTAGACATTCGTCCCCACCATGACTGAAGGATATTGTTTTCATATCACTAAAATATTGTTTAAATTCTCGAGCAGTAGACGTACCCAATCCTTTAAAATATTTTATAACCCACCCCTTTGTTTCATCCGACTCTTTCCAGTTATGATAATCCTGTTCGGTATAAAAGTCTTTTTCTCTTGCTCCTTTTTTTGCTTTAATGATGGGTGTATTCATATATGATAAGAATGATTCAATTCTAGTTAGCTCCGGCCATTCGCAATGAAATAGGTTAATGCATAATCCTTTGATATGCGATCCGTCCAAATCCTGATCTGTCATAAACATTATTTTACCATATCTCAAATTAGTATTAACGTCTTCAATGGTATTATATTTAGCTCCCGATTTTAATCCAATAATTTTTTTAATGGATGCAATTTCAGCATTTAAATTTATTTTTGAAGCTTGTAAATCTGAAACATTTACAAGTTTCCCTTTTAACGGGAAAACCCCATAATAATCTCTGTCCTCCTTATTTAAACCCGAAATAACACCCGCTTTAGCCGAATCCCCCTCACATAAGATAAGAACGCATTTCTTAGACATTGATGTGCCTGCTTTATTGGCATCGGTTAATTTGGGTATTCCGCGTATTGTTTTCATCTGACTCCCATCGGTTTCATTTGACGTCTTTTTATTTTCTTTTAATTGTGTTAAATTGATTGCCGCCTCCATTATTCCCAATTTTTTAACAACATCTTCTATAAATTTATCTCCTATTTCGCATTTTGAACCGAATTTACTACTTGGTGTAGTTAGGTAATTTTTAGTTTGACTATCAAACGATGGATTTACTATTGCTACGTTTAGGAACAACATGAATTGTTCTTTAATTGAAGATGGGGATACTTTTATTTTTTTCTTTTTTAGGATATAGGCTGATATTTTTTTAATTATCTGATTGGTTAAGTAATCTACGTGTCTCCCCCCTTTCCCCGTAAACACCCCATTTACAAATGATATTTGGGTATATTCCCCGAATGGCGTATTACATACACAATATTCCCACATACCTTGTTTTTCATAGATCTGTTTTGTATCGGGTGTAACGTACATATTAATATAATCCTTGAACGTTCTAATTGGTATTACGTTTTTATTAAATTTTACCTTTACACTTTTATCGGTTACCGCCGCGATATCATATGCCCGTTTTTCAAATATATTAAATATGTCGTCGGTTATATCTTTTATACCGAACCTTTCGAAATCCAATTTAAAATGAATTTTTGTATACGATTTATTTGTTTTAGTTTTAGTAACTTTGGGTTTGCATATTTCGGACAAATTATTTTTAAATTCCTGGACGTATTTCAGTCCGCGCCTATGGTCCAATGTTTCAACTTTCCCATAAGTTGAATAAATAAATACGAGTTTTATACCAAACCCGTTTTTACCCCCGGTAATTTTAGCCTTTTCCTTATCGAAATTCGAAGACGACATTAATTTTCCGAATATCATTTCGGGTATATAAATTTTATGAACCGGGTGCATGGCGATATCAACCCCGTCTCCGTCATTTAGAAATGTTATAATACCCGTTTCCCTATTAATTTCGATATCAATTAAAGTAACCTCATTAATGTCTTCGCCGTCTAGTTTTTTTTGTCGTTGTCTGATAAAATGGTCACGGCAATTAACAATGCATTCGTCAAAGCATTTGAATACACCTGGGATAAAATCGATGTTTTTTTTAACCATTTTGCCGTTGTCGAGAGTCCACTCTGACACGTTGTCGGGGTCAATTCCACCTATATATGTATCGGGTGCGTCTAATATATGATTCCGCTGATCCTTCATCTGATATTCAGAGGATAGTTTTGTTTCATTTTTTGTTTCGTCCATGTTATTTAGCATATATTTTACCTATGAATTGAATCCTTTATATTAATTCAATTTATATTAATTCAATTTATATTAGTATAGAATATTAATGTGTTTTTAATTTATTTTCTTTTACTATTATATAATGGGTGATATTAAAACAACTGGTTCAAGGGCGGAAGTATGGCATGGAACGGCGAAGAAAACAAGCGGGGGTTTAACAAAGGGTAATTTAAAAAAGAATAAACACGGGAGAATTGTATCTAAGAGAAAAAGTAATTCGGGTTCGCTTAAAAGATTGGTCCGAGCAGGGTATAAAACAAAGAAGGGTAAATTTGGGTGGGTTAAGGATGGGAAGCCTTCGAAGAAATCGAAGAAATCGAAGAAATCGAAGAAATCGAAGAAATCGAAGAAATCGAAGAAATCGAAGAAATCGAAGAAATAAATTTTTTAACATCTCCAAAAATCATTTAAAATCCGTTTTTTCACAATATATTTTTCAGGTATTATCTGATATATATATTTTTCAAACCACGCCTTACTTACTATATTATAATTAGTATGACATTCTCGGGAACATTCTTTACAATAATCCGTATAACATTTATCAATGCTCGTTTCAAATTCCGGTAATTCCTTATTGTTTCTATTTTTAATAATATTAAATATTTCATTTATCTCCTTTTTTTTATCCCATATTAGGTAAGAATAACAAATTGTGTTTTTACCATATATGTGTATATTGTGCGCATGGAGTAAATATTCGGTAAGAATTCTCTCATCTATATAGTAGTCTACCGAATTAGTTTTATTCTCAACCCAATCATTAAATATTTCGGTAATTTCACTAATTTCGGTCTCACATGTTTTATCATATTTCATACATTTTTTCCAAAAGATGTTTATATTTTTTAATTTATTGTTGGTGTGACTAATAATTCCGTAAAATTTATTGTCTTTAAACGTGTATTTGTCCTTTAAGCAGTTAATTAGTGTATTAAAATACATGATATTTGGATAATTTTTTTCAATTAAAAATGACTTCCAAAGAAAAACCATATCTTGTGCCGAAATGGTATTGGTTTTGTCCGAGGAATCTTTCACTCCCATGTCTTTTAAAAATATATCAGTTATTGTTTTGGGGGTTTCGTGTTTTAAAAATAGTATCGTTTTTTTAAACTTTATTTTTTTTAAAAAATCTTCCGAATTATTAAACTTATTTGAATAATATACCGAAACGGCAATAAGGTTTAAAATATTATTTTTTATATAAATCCTCATTGCTTCCTTATTATTAAGTCCATAATCGGTATTAACTATTCTGCTATACTTATAATCATATTCGTTCCAAGAATATTTAAACGTTGTGTTTGCATGATAATGCCTCTTAAAAAAATTACGAAGACCCTCTTCTATTAGAATTATTAGATATTTAAATTTATCATCAACCAAATGTTTTAAATTTGTATTTTTTTTTAATATATTATCACCTATTACGGTAAGTAAATATTTTGACATATCCCGTGTTTTAAATATATTTGCAGTGAAAAAATTAAGAACGTTTTGAATCGTGTTTGAATTGGGTATTACTGAAAATAGGTGCGTATCTCTTATTTTACGCATTATGGTATCCTTAATAATATATTTTTTATAATTTAATTTTTTATTTTTAACCAAATCTTTTAATATATAATTTTCTATATTACTTTCATTTTCTATTTTGAAACTAGTATTATCGTATTTTAAATATGTTTCGGAATCTTCTATATAAAAATATGGTTTTCCGTTAATTAAAAATTCATTAATGTAATTTTTAATATTGTTATTTTCCATGGTTTGTAATTGTTTTTTATTTTTGATGGTTTTCAACTTGTTTGACAAATCATTTTTAATAAAGTATAATATTTTTTCTTGGTATATTTGTTCGGGGTAAGAAGCGGTAATCTCATGTAATGCGGATATAATATTTTCCATTACTATTAATTAATACATCAAACATAAATTTAAGTATTAATATTAATAACTATTTAGCCATGCATTATTAAATACATTTTCCAATGATACCCTATCTTCGTGTTCTATTTGAAGCATGGATTCAATTATTGGTATGGCGGTTTTTTTATATTTATCATAAATGGGGGAACGGTAACTAACGGGTATGAAATCTTTTTTCGTAAATGTTTTTTTATCGGTGGGGTGGTTAAATGGGTTTCTTTTTTCAATTAATACCCACAAGCATACACCAAGAGACCATATATCGCTTTTATCACTATATAGTTTGTCATATATATAATAATCGCAATACCCGCGGGTTCCAACCATTTTATATATTTTTATTTTATCGGTGTAGAGGGTGTGTGTCATATCAAAATCAATAAGTGACAATTTAATGCTATTATCATTGGTTTTTAATAATATAAAATT
>Ga0114997_10005097_pt1 | contig 10089 bp, 13 predicted proteins | sample ArcticOcean_MG_C_2_FD_87045 | JGI IMG/M metagenome (GOLD analysis project Ga0114997, IMG submission 87045) | Marine microbial communities from western Arctic Ocean - ArcticOcean_MG_CB4_136 | ecosystem: Environmental > Aquatic > Marine > Oceanic | place: Arctic Ocean: Canada Basin | collected... | reverse complement strand
TCTTTAGGAGGTATCATAAGAACTTTTGATCTGATATTATTCATTTGATATCTGTGTATTGCTATTCTAGCAAACCGATACTTCATGTTAGTTAATATGATATTTCTAAATGCTTTAACTCTTAATCTAGTATCTTCCTGTATTTCATCTGAATCAAAGAATATTTTCATATCCTCAAATAAAGGCATCCGCCACTTAACTGGTATGTAATGAAAATTGATTCCCTCAAAGAGCATTCCCTTTTTACGAATCATAAAGATAAGAGGAAATCTGTCGTATAGTATCTCAGTCGGCTCAGCCTTATACTTATAGAAATACATATTACCAGAGAAAAGAGTTGAAACCTTCTCCCCCTCTATTATATTTAGTTTTGCTGTAGTTGCCATTGTATGTATTTATAAGAGATTTACTTGATACCTAATTCTTTTTCTGTAATAACTACAAATTCCCAATCACGTTTCTCTGCATATCTCTTGGCTGCACTCCATTTAGCCTGATTCATTACATAAGCATTGATCTTGTTCTTGTAGGTTATAGTCTGTCTTTTAGGTTTCTTAGGGGGGAAACACTGGTTATAGGGTTTTATCTCTATAATGTACTTCTTTGCCCTTCCTGTCTTCGTGACTACCTTGACGTAGAAATCCACAAAATAACGTCTTGTACGCTTGTCTATCGGGTGATAATAGGGTATTATGATAGTCTCAGAGCCCCATTCAAGGACGTTAGGATTGCTGTCTAAATACTTCATGTAGATGAGCTCCCAGCGTGACCTATGCTCACATTCTTGGAGATTACCTACATATTTCTCCTTATTTCTTACCTTATATTTTCCAACTCTAGGGTATTTTTTCATATATGTCTTATAAATATGTTATACGGTTAAAAGTATTTATAACAGGAGTAGAAAATGCGTAATACAATCAGTGATTTTGCAGCTAATATGAAGTCATTCGCTAGACCGAATCTATTTGAAGTAGAAATATCACCAAGGGGTGCAGGAACAAGTAAGAATGATATAAATCAAAGATTAAATATAAGTTGTCATACCTGTCAAGTTCCAGGCTTAGAGATTCTTACTACTGAAAAGGACACGACCCAAGCTGGTTACAGTTCTATAGCATATCAAAAAACATATGCCGATGTTACAATGCAATTCTATTGTAATAGTGATATGAAAGAACTTGAGATTTTTCAGAATTGGATGAGTCTAATGGTAAGTCCTATTAATAATCATGTTGGATATCATAAAAGTTATGCAGCTCAAATATCAATAAAAAATATAGACCGACAACAAAAGAAAGTTTTAACAACAACACTATTTGATGCATACCCAAAAAGTGTAGGAGCTATAGATTTAAGTTATGGTGCTAATGATGAGGTCATGTCAATATCTGTAGTATTTACCTATAGATATTATGAACAAGTTTTTGGTGATAAAGAACTTACTGCTAGTGGATTATTAAGTGGATTACTAGGTGATAATACTGAAGCAAGTCCTGAAAGTTTAGTAAACTCTTTCCTTGATAAAACTAGCACACTAACACAAAATGCAGAAGGAAAATTAAGTACATCATTCAAATCATTAAGAGTTAGTTCAGCAGTCAATATTGGCGGAGTTAATGTAGCAGGAAGATTATTATAATTATAAACAATATAATTTTATATTAAGGAGTCATTGAAATGGGATTACCAAACCTTGCAATACCAGAGTACAGTTTAACATTACCTTCAAACGGTAAAGAATTACGATATAGACCTTTCTTAGTTAAAGAAGAGAAACTACTCCTCTTAGCTATTGAGAGTAAAGAAGATCAACAAATAGTAACAGCAACAAAGAATGTTCTTAAAAACTGTATCTTTGGTGATGTTAATATTGATGATATGCCAATATTCGATATCGAATATGTTTTTCTATGGTTGAGAGGAAGAGCAAAGGGTGAAATGATTGAACTAAAGTATACCTGTCCTGATTGTTCTAATGCTTTGAATGTAGATGTAAACTTAGAAGATATCAAAGTTAAAACTTATGAAGACCATGAAAAGAAAATAGAATTAGATAATGGTATAGGACTTGTTATGAAATATCCGAATATTCTAATGCAGTCAAAGATTGAAAAAGATGAAGAACAAAATGATGTTGAAACATTATTTAAAAGTATAAGATTATGTATTGATTATATCTACGACAGTGAAACAATGTATTCCTCTAAAGACCATACAGAAAAAGAGCTACAAGACTTTATAGAATCTTTAACAGATTTTCAATTCAAAAAAGTATCTAAATTCTTTGATACAATGCCAAAATTACAACATAAGATTAACCTAAATTGTACCTATAAAGAGAAAAAAAAGAAATCTGTCTGTGGATATAAAGAGGAGATTGTACTGGAGGGCCTTCAGTCTTTTTTCGATTAGTCCTCTGTGATGAATCATTAGCTAATATGATGAATACCAATTTTGCTATGATGCAACATCACAACTACTCTCTCACGGAGTTAGAAAATATGTTACCGTGGGAAAGAGGAATATATGTTGCATTATTAGCAAAACACATGGCAGAGGAAACACAAAGAATAAACAAACAAAATAACACTTAACTAACAAGGTAAGTAGAATGGCACAAAACGATTCCAATAAATCTTTAGATGAGTTAACAAAAGTTATACGGGAAGGAAATCAGAAGTCCGCTGATGATGCATCTTCGACTCGTAAAATGATGCTAGATATAGCTAAATTGCAAATGAAACAAGCAGATCGTCTATCGAAAGAAGATACCAAATCAACAGATAATACTAAAGATACCAAAGAAAAAACGATAGAAGCTACGCGAGAAAGAAAAGGATTTCTTAAATCATTGAAAGATATGTTTGGTAAAGTGGTAAATAAGGATAATATTTCAGGTGCTTTTGGTGGAATTGGAAAAACAATCAAAAAAGTTTTCAATGTAATTAAGGGACAATTTCTGTTAATTGGTATTGCTGTCGCAGCTATGATATCACAAATGAATATGAAAGACCTTGAAGAAATGTGGGAATCCTTTAAAAAGGCATGGCAAGGTATTAAGAAATTTATGCTTCCTATAATTGATTGGTTTAAAGAAACTGTCTTTCCAGCAACTATAGTATTCATTAAAGAACAACTCGAAAGAATTGGTAAGATGTTTGAAGGTGTATCAAAGAATTTTGAAGGATTTATGGAAGAAGATATGAGTGGAAAATTTATGTCAATCCTCGGTGCATTTAGAACCATCGGAGAATTTGCTATATATACTGCTGCTGGTATAATGGATTGGGGTGCAAAACTATTGGGTTATGATGGTTCATTAAGTACAGATATTAAAGCAAAGTGGGAAGAATGGTTTGGTAGTGAAGAAGGTGGCTTTTTAAGTAATATAGGAGGAATATTTAAATCTATTGCTGGATTGTTTATATTAGGAAAAATCATTGGTGGGCCAATTGGTTCTTTACTTACTGGGCCGTTAAAAATAGCATTAATGGGTGCAAAGGGTGCTGGAGGTCTTATAGGTTCGATTGCTAAATCTATAGGTGGTGCAATGTTTGGGGTTCCCCTAGGCCCAATCACAAAAGGACTTCTTGGTGTTGCAAAGGGTGCTGGTATATTAGGACTTGCAGTTGCTGTTGGTGCAGGGATGAAATCAGCATATGATGAATATGAAGCTGGTGGTTCTGTTAAAGCAATATGGATTGCTGGAATATCATCATTTATGGAAGTTATGTCAATGGGTCTACTGTCACCGGATACTGCAAAAATGTTGTCTGACAAAATAGTTACTGGATTTTCTACATTATGGGACGATGCCGTGGCTTTCTTTACTGGTGACGAAAAATGGAAGAAGGAAGCTGAGGAAAATAATGAGAGGATACAAAAAGAAAACCTAGATAAACAAAAAAAGAAAAATGCAGAAATAGCAGAAAAGTCAGCAAGAGGTGAATCTACTTGGTATGCTCCTGGCACATGGTTTAGTAGTGATGACGGTAAAGAAAAAGAAAAAGAAAAACAAAAACAAAAATCATCTGCTGTTCGGAAATTGACTTATGCATCTCCGCGAATACAAAAGAATGTAGAGATGTCATCAGCAATTAATCCAGACCTTGCAAATATGATTCATATGTCTGGTGGTGCGTTTGCCAATCAGGGCGAAGATATGAGAATCACTTCTGGTTTTCGTAACAAAAAAGCACAAACAAAAGCAATGGAAAATATGAGAAAGAATAATCCTGAGAATTATAAATCTAACTATGGTGTTAGTAACGATTCTTCTACAGAGAAGTGGTTAGAGACTCATGCATCAAGACATCAATCAGGTAATGCTATAGATGTTTCTTATCCTAAAAGTATTGGATCAAATACTGGTAAGAGAAATAGTTTTTTAGAATCTTTGAATGGAAATCTCGGAGAGGGTGGTTACGCTGTTGGTGAAGGGAACCATATTCATATTAATACTGGGAATAAAAATACAAAACCTTCAGCTGATGCAAGTGCTAAGTTTGAAGCTAAATTTAATGGATATGCAAAATCACAAGCTTTAAATACGGCACAAGATGGATTGTCTAATGCAATGGTTGGTAAGGGTGGTACTAGTAATACAATAGTACATCATACTAATAATACCCAGACTAATGTTGGCCCAACTAATATCAATGCTGTTGGATCAGCAGCAGATGGGAGTAAGGAAGGTAAAAATAGCAGAAGATAAAAATAAAGGGGGAAGTGTACCGATACGGTTTCACAAGGTATCTAGTCGCGAGTCTTCGACACCAACATACTAATGGTTCAACACCATTATAACAAAACACTTCCCCCAATATTAATTATTGCTCAGCTAACTTCTTGAAGTACTCTAATGTGTTATCACCTTCCGCATCCGTAGATGCAATCGGTTCACTAGAACTTTCCTCAATCGTTTCATTGTAATCATTACCACCACGATTAGCAGTAACAGTATTGAAACGTGCCTCCAACTCTTGATAACTCTTAAAGTTTTCAGGAGCAAGAATACCTTGAAGAGAATGCTGTTGTTTCCACAACTCTTCAAGTTTAGCATCGTCGCCGTCAAACAGTGGAGCAGGTGTAGCAAACTCTGACTTATCATAATTTGCATAACCTTCGACCTGACGAATCTTCAATTTAAAATCAGCACCAGCCCAGAAATCAAATGGGTTAATAGGTGTCTCATCCTTAAACTCTGGATTCATCTTGCTTTCGATTTTCTCGAAAATCTTCTTACCATACCTAAACAAAAATACTTTACCTTCATTCTGAGCATTGATACTATCCTCAATGACAAGAATATTACTATAGTAACTTAGCTTACGCTTACGGTCACGAGCAATACCTTTGTCTGATTCAATACCAGAATTCCACAGCATTGTATTTGCTTTAGATACAGGGTCATCACTGCCACTAGGTGCATCTGACCGTGGGGTTGTCAATGAATTCTCAATATACCAACCACCTGGCCCCTTAAAACCATGAGTCCAAATACGAACCCAAGGCACATCCTCATTAGTAGGAGCAGGAAGAAAACGAATAACGCAATAACCGTTACCTGTTTTATCTTTCTCTGGCTTCCAGATACGATCATCTGTATAAGATGGTTTCTCTGTTAACTTCTCTACTTGCTTCGTGAGGTTTTGTAAATTAGACATTCTGTTGTTCTTTAAATCTTTAAAACTCGACATATTTAAGTCTCCTGTTATTTCGTTATATTTCGTAGTATCATTCCAAACTATCATCACTTACATCACAAAGGAAGCTTAGAACTTCGATCTTTCATCATGTTAAGTTCGTATGCTTCTGCTTCTATCTTATCTTTGATAGACCTGTTTAACATCTTGGCAACCATTTCAATTTCACAATCAACATCGTCTGTGTATTTTAAAATAGCTTCCATGTAAGATATCTTCTTATCTCTTACCATTGCATCTAATGTTTCATTGATATTAATGCTCATTTTATATCCTTTACTGAATCACAAATGCCAAGTTTCTTTGCTTCTCTGGCACCCAACCAAACATCGGTTGCTGGTAATAGATATTGTCTGATTTGTTTTTCATTCAGACCTGTACACTTTTTATAATGATTCAACATCCTTTCGGTTGTAAGTTCAAACTCTTTACCTACTGCAACAAGCTCATGTTCTTTGCCCCAACTACCCCAAGAAAATTGGTGTGACATAATAGAAGTATTAGGTGTTAATACTCTATGACCTTTTTCTCCGGCAATGAATATCATAAAACCTGCTGATGCAATCTGACCTAGACCAGTAGTATGTACAGGTATAGGACAACCTTTCATTATATCAATGACTGCAAAGGCTGCAGACAAATCACCGCCGGGTGAGTTGATAATGATTTGCAAAGATTTAGGTCTTGGACTAGACCAACTCTTTGTTAAGATAAAGCTAATCAAGTCTTTACAAGTTTCTTGACTAACCTCACTCATAAAAAGATATACACCTTTATCTTCGGGAGAGGGTACAATTCGTTCTTCTTTACCAGACATAGGATTTTCCCTTTCCATTAAAGTTTACCTGTAAGGATCAACATAAAAAATATGTTCACCGATAGTTGCCACTACCAACATATTACGATTCCAATATGGGTCAACATCATTCCTGTGATAGTGAGTAGCACCATTTAAAAAATCACTGACCTTCCATCGTTCGCCATAGTTTTTAATATGTACTCCCGGCAATTCTAACATTGCTTTTGCAATAGTTACTGCAACCTTCCAAGCAATCTTATCTTTAGGCTGGTCTGTTAGACCATCACAATACCAAGAGAAGTGACATCTGTTTCTAACAATTTTCCCATTTTTCCAATTTGCTTGTTTAACAACCTTGCAAATAGTATTAGGAAATCGTTTACTGTTGACTCTATTTATAGTCACAAGAGCAACAGCCATTTGTCCTTTAGTAACTTGGTCACGGGCTTCAAAGTAAATGTTTAATGCCAGACAGGTTGTTTCCTGTTTAGTAGAAAAACCACTCAACATGAACAAAGATAATATAAGTAATAATAGTTTCATAATGAAAAAAGGGGATGGTTGCCCATCCCCTAACTCTTAGTTACCCCAATGTGCAGTAAGGGCTTTACGACAAGCAAAGACATCCTTTGCTCCACCTTCAAGGTCACAATCCTTAAAAGCAGTCTCACCAGTTGCAGGTGAAGTGTAGATGTTCACCCAACGTGGAAGACCAGTTACATCAGCCTCTGCTCGGGTAATCTGTCTAGCATTCTTCATTCCTACTTTTGGTTGTCCAACAGTCTTAGTGTTACGCATAAAATAAATCTCCAAGTTAAAATCAAGTTTCGTGATGAACTATTCATCACTTCAATATAACCATTATATCATAATGGTATTCGTTATACAAGGAAGAATATTAATCAGTAAAAACCATATTAATAGACCACCTATAATGTGTTGCTGCCATCGTAGCTGGTCTTATCAAGTGTGGTATTTTAGGATCAAATATAACTATCCTGTTCGGGATACACTGTGCTATTTGTGATATCCTTGTTCTATCATCTGTTAAAAATAATGTATCAGCACCCCATTCTAAATCCCATTTCAAATTTGCATAATACAAGAAGCTCCATTTAACTTCTAGTCCATGGCCATGTTCTTTCCACATTAATCCTGACCCAGCATCGTCATGTGGATAATGAGTATCTAAAGGAGTGATAGTATTAACAAGACATCTACCACAAGTATCCAATGAGATATTAAATTTCTTCTTTATATCAGTTGGTAAATATTCTATTATTTTGAATCTCTCAGCATCACTTCTGGGATAAGAACAACCAAAAGTATTAGAGAACTTAGTTTTGTATTCTAAAAAATCGTCATCATTCACCTTTAAGTTATAGCTTGAATTTAAAATAAAATAATACATCTTCTGTACTTGATGACTATCAAATACGTCATCATATATAAAGATATCTCTATTATTTTCAGTTTTTAAATTAATCATATTTTCCTTAATGGAGCGGGAGAAGAGGCTCGAACTCTCGACCTTCACGTTGGCAACGTGATACTCTACCACTGAGTTACTCCCGCATTACTCAATTGTTATATATATTATACCATACTTTTCAACCAAAGTCAAGGAAAAAGTAGCAGTTTTTCTGTTACTAGGAAAACTGCCAAACCCTAGCTGCTTAACTACGCAGCAATAGCTAAATCGTAATCATTAGCGTTTAACATTTGAATGATTGATAACCGAGCCATCATTCTTCTCGGTGCTGTCCGTATACCTTCCGTATACAGTCGAAACCTAGTCAGCCCCGTAAGTGGAGCCGGGGGGAATCGAACCCCCGTCCTATATAGTTCCGTTATACAGATTATACAGCAATCCGTTATAGACTAACACATTGACAAGTTTGTGCAATGTCAATCATCTCATATACGATAGCACCCACAGCTAGAAATGCTAATACAAATATAAAAACTTGTACCCATTTATCAGTCATGTAAAAAACCCCTCTAAAGCTTGTTTAGGTTTAACCACTTGTTTAGGTTCAACTATTGGAAACTCTGCATAAGGTATATTAGTGGTTAAATAATGTTCTACCAACTCCTTTGATATAAAATGATAACCATGTTTATGCATAGGAATACAATCTGGATATGTTTTAGAAATCTCCATGAGCGTTGGATGTTTCATTCCCTCTGCAATTGCTTTTGCTGATGAAGCATTACCAACGAATAGCTTAGAACCTTTTATGATTTGTGCAGTTTCTAAAGCATCCTTCACTACAATACGTTTTGGTTCAAACTTATATCTATCAACAAATAAATCGTATTCATTATCTAACCCGATAAAACCACAATCATAATCCTTACATAATGTATAATCAAAGTTTCTAAAATCATGTTCTTTAGAGCCTTGATTTTTCCAATCATGGTATCTATCTGTAATGTTAATAATTATATCTGCAACGTGATTAGGTTCGATATTAGTAAGCCATGGTTTTTCATCAGACCAAATTGGTATATTTCTATGGGTATCTAAGTCAATCTCTACATTACCATAGGATAAATGGTCTGACTTTATTGACAACTTACTAATCTTTAATGGAAAATGATGAGCTCGGATACCAGCACATATCAAATGCATATACGTTAAGTTACCTCTAAGGTATAACTTATACAATGCCTGATAGTTACTGAAATCCAGCTCACAATCATTCCCGTTTGAGGAATACTCAACCCTACCAATGTAAGGTTGAGCTTCTAATAAAGGTTTGAGGTATTCGCATACCCCTTCCCTTTTGATTTTATAATACTTAGTTCCACCTCTCAAATAAACAGCAGGTAAACTATATATTATATCCCCAATCTTTGCTATGTGATATACTCCGTTTAGTGTCATAATCTTCCTAATTATGGAGTTGCTGGACAAGTACAATCCATCACAAAAAAATCTACTGTGAATTTATCATCCAGTACCGTATCAATGATTCCATCTTCCCCAAACCAAAGTGGTTTAAGTACATCTTCCCACTCTATCTTTGCCTTAGGAGAAGGGTGATGAAGAACAATCTTAACCTTCTTAACCCCATCCTTAGATACTTGATGCAGCTTGATGAGAAGAGCATCAATCTTTATGTTAGCAGAGGAAGTGTAATAAGAAGTCCAACCTTCTTCGTTATTGAAGGTTTGTACCTGAGTCTTCATCATTGTATTTGGAGTACTAACAGTATAATCAATCCAATTCAGTCCAGCCATCTTATACTCGGATTTCCACTCAATTTTTTCGACATGAGCGACTCCGCGTTTAATAAGAGAAATAATTCCCTTTGAGGTAAAACCGAATGCTTTCAGACATTCGCGATTGTTAGTAGAATCAACTGGTATATTGTTCTTATAGGACTCTTCAAGAAACTTGATAGCATCATCTGTACTGATTTCTTTCTTGACAATATCAGGCTTAGCGTTCATCAGATCACCCATAAGTATATTCTCTAAATCAGTAAATGATTCAATCACATCGTATGGAATACGAACAGTTGGAACTTCCTGTGCGTGCTTACAATCATCAATTCCTTGTACGGTATTGTTGCC
>Ga0114997_10005091_pt1 | contig 10101 bp, 6 predicted proteins | sample ArcticOcean_MG_C_2_FD_87045 | JGI IMG/M metagenome (GOLD analysis project Ga0114997, IMG submission 87045) | Marine microbial communities from western Arctic Ocean - ArcticOcean_MG_CB4_136 | ecosystem: Environmental > Aquatic > Marine > Oceanic | place: Arctic Ocean: Canada Basin | collected... | reverse complement strand
TCTGCAGCAGGTGGTGTAATAGCTACAAAACCTTCTTCAGGTACAGATAGTACAGCTAAGACTGCTTTCGAGGCAGCTTGGGCAGAGTACTATATTGATGATAACGGAACTGCAGAAAATACAACTGATGATATGCCTGGCAATGCCTCAGCGGCAATCTATACTCACGAGACGTATGATGCAGTAACTATGATTGGTAAAGCAGCTATGGACGCAGCATGTGCTTCACAAACTTGTGGCGCAGAGGTTCGTGATTCTCTCAGAGCTTTAGGAGATGGTTACGAAGGTGCAAGTGGAACACATTCATTTGACCAAGCAGGAGATGTAGCAGGTTCAGGTTATGATATATGTCAGTTCGTTCCAATTATTGTAGATGGTGCACCATCACTTACCTTGGCATGTACTGGTCACTTTGGAAATTCATTGACTTTCCCATATGCAGCACATATCAAAATAGGTATGCTTAATCCAATGACTGGTCCTCTTGCAGTTTATTCACCTGGTTTTACTATTGCATCGCAAGTAGCAATTGGTTACATGAACACAATTGCTCCATTAACTTTCCAATTTTCATTAATTGAAGCAGATTCAGCTTGTGACGCAACTACAGCAGCTTTAGCTGCTCAGACTCTAGTTGACGCCGGTGTTATTGGTATTGCAGGAGCTGCATGTTCAGGAGCAACACTTGGAGCTATTGAAGTAGCTAAGACTGCAGGAATACCAATGGTATCCTACGCTTCAACTTCACCAGCAATAACAAATTTCGAGGATGATGGTTATCTATTCAGAGTTGTACCAAGTGACGCACAACAGGGCGCAGCGCTTGCAGATGCTTACACTGCATCAGGTTATGACAATCCAGCACTTCTTTCAATGACTAATGACTACGGCGCAGGTTTTGCAGCTGCATTCAAAGAAAACTTTGATGGTGATATTTGTACAGAAGCAGCCTACGATGATGATACAACTGACTTTACAGCAACTGTAGAATCAGTAGCATCAAACGGTTGTGACTCAGTTGTAATGATTACATACGCGACAGATGGAGCTTACATTGCCGAAGAAATGGCCACACAAGGTTTGGATCTTCCGATATTTGGTGGTGACGGAATTGCAGACGTTAACTTTGCAAATGCTTTCACTGACGCATCATTGGTAAGCGGAATAACCGTAACCAAGCCAGCATCAGGTCCGTCTTCTTCATTGGGTGCCATGTTTGATATGTTCTATGGTGCAGCAGCAACTGCAGTAGGCTATGATGGTGGTATTTATACAAGAGAAGTATTCGATGCAGTCGCAATTATTGGTCTTGCAGAGGCAACAGCTCTTAGAACTCCAGCAGATGATGGAGCTAAGGACATGCTAGGAGTACTTGTAGCAGCACAAGGAGCACCACAAGATGGAGCTAGCGGATCCCACGCATTCGATGCAAACGGGGATGTTGCAGGTTCCGGATTTGATGTGTGTACTTTCGGTGCAGACGCAGATGGAGCTACAACATTAGACTGTCACAGTTCTTGGGGCTTATTTGATGGCCTTACAGATGATGGTATAGCTAAGAAGCCAGCCGATGTAGAAGAAGTATTAGGATGTATGGATAATACGGCTAACAACTATAATGCGAATGCAACTAAGGATGATGATGTGGGATGTACTTTTGATAAAGCAGAAGACGAAGTTCCAGGGTTTGGATTATTATCTGCAGTAGCTGCTATCGGTGTAGTATTACTTCTCCGCAGAAGAGACTAAGTCTTTCTTAGAAAGAACTCATAAGCAAATAGGGTTGTCACAGTGATGTGGCTGCCCTATCTTGTGAAAGAGGGGTTTGCTTGTTATAGCGACCTCTCGGTTTGCACATGTTATCAGAGGTAGATAGATTTGGATAGAGAAGACCCTAACAACGTTTCAGCAACTGATGTGTTCCGATATGTCCGGGAATGTTTGGATTCTATTCCGCTTAGTCTAAAATTTGCATTCATAGTTTTCTTAGATGCCTCTTATGGTCTTCGCAATGAAAGTGGCGTATTTTCAATAATAATTCATGGTGATCCTTTATGGATTGTCCAATTTTTTGAATATGTGTTATCTAGCATGTATATTCTTTATTCTATTCTTAATTTATTGAAGGGATTACTGAGGACTTTATTCATTGTCTTTACGCCTGTTTTTATTTTACTGATATTTGCATTTTGTCTTGATCAACTATTTGTGGGGCAAGAAACAACTGCATCAACTAGTTTTAATCTAAGTTCTACATTCTTTAGTGGATTGTATTGGGGTTCAGCATATCTTTCCATAGCAGTTGGCCTTACAATAATATATAAAGTTCAAAATTTCGGTAATTTTGCACAGGCCGAAATGATGCTAGTTGGTGCTTATGTGGGTTTTACAATGATGTGGAGTCCATTTTTTTACACAATAATAGATGGTAAAAAAGTCCTAAATATTGATGCACCGAAAGATGAAGTTTTAACATGGGATTTGTTATTTTGGGCTTGCGTTTCAGGTTTTGTAATAGCTGGTCTTCTTGGTGCTTTAATTGATAAATTAGTTTACCGCAGATTCCGTATGAAAAATGCATTGCCACAGGCAATGATGATTGCTTCTTTAGGGGTAGCCATGATTATGCGAGGTCTTCTCTATCTGAGATATGGCGCTGAACAGTTTTTGTTTGTACCGGATAAAGATTGGCGTCTTTCAACTTCTCGAATAGAATTTTCTCAAGAGAGTCAACCCTTCTATGGTTATTGGCCAGATATTATGAATCAGACACTAAGATTTCGGTTTGGTGAAAGAAACTCGGTCAAAGATCACAGTAATATGGATCAAACGGCATGTATTGCTGAAAGTAAATTAGACAATTTTTCATCTAATTGGAATCCAGATTCTGGAATATGTACCGTAACTGAATATTTACCATTTTTTTATAGTGATGAATCAACATATTTTTTACAATATAGCAAAGCGGCATTGATTATCGGTGTTTTCAGCGCGGTGATTTTGTTAATATTAATGCTCAATAGAACTAGATTAGGTAGACAGATGCGTGCAGTTGCAGATAATCCCGATTTAGCTGCATCTTCTGGGATCAATGTTGAACGCGTGCACGCAATAACTGCATTTTTGGCAGCAGGTATGTCCGGTTTTGGAGGTGTATTGTTTGGTATGTATGTTAGAGTTAATCCGGAAGTTGGCTTGAGTATACTTCTGCCGGCATTTTCGGTTATTGTTCTTGGGACTCTTGGTTCAGTAAGGGGGGCTTTGATAGCTTCAGTTATAGTTGGTTTAGTTCGTTCTATATCTGAACCTATTCTTATCGGAGCTGGTAGTGAATTGGATCGCCCATCGTATGCTGCTTTTGGTGAAGCAATGCCTTACATGTTTTTGATAGCAGTTTTGATGGTTATGCCCAAAGGTTTGGGTCATGCCTTAAACGAGTGGGGTGTTGAAAGGGCTAAAAAGAAAAAGCAATGGAGTTTACTCGGATTTTCGGTTCCAGAAGTACCCTCTACAATTACAAATTTTCTGAATAGTATTTATTTCCCTACATTCACTGTTTTTTCAGAAAGAGTATCGAAGATTGATGTACCCATTAAAGGAACATTAGCAATTTTTGGAGTATTACAAATATTTATAGTTAGTATTTTAGATATTTATACCTCAGGTATAGGAACTGCATATTATCTAATTGATTTCATCTATCTTTTATTAGAAATAGTAGGTTTGTTTATGATTTATTTTTCTTTGGCACACTATCAAACAGACATAAAGTTGTACATTTTTGATGTTTATTTCCAAGTTAAAGATTCTAGTATTGAGCAGAAAAGAATACTTTTTGGTTCTGGATTCATTATTTCATTTCTTTTCTATGGGCTTGATTATTTGGTTGGAGGATTGGGTAATTTTTACTTAGCATTAGATTATATTTTTCTCATAGCTCAATTATTTGGATTATTGATGATTCTGTTTTCTGTATTCTTTTTAGTTGATGACTTAGGGTTAATTTTTTCTCCTGCAAAAAAATCTTCTGATTCTGCAGAAGCTTCAATCAGAGTGAGTGAAAAATCAGACAGTATCACTTCAAAGTTTGATAAAATTTGGGGAGAAATACTACACCGGATTAATTTGCAGTTCATGATTGTGGCTTTACTGTTATTGAAATACGCACCATCAATAGAACCTAGTTTTGCACGTGATACGGAATCTACACTTTATGTAATACAGATTGCATATATCTTAATTATTTTTTCCTTTAGGGATTTAACTCGTTTTATTTCTGAAGCTATGAGTCCAGTTCAGAAAGTTTTAGGCGAATTCATTAAGATTTCAGTAAATCACATAAATATCCAAGCATTAGTATTTGGGATATTGTTAGTTTCATTTAATCATTTATTTTGGGGCTTTCTTTTGCTTCTTTATTCATCCAATGATTTGGTAAAATCAGCGTCAGATTGGTATTCGAAAAGGACAGAAACCATAAATTTAGATTTCTTGCCTAAATACGGTAGGGCTAGTGAAAGAGGTTCTTGGTTTGCATTTTTCTGTTTCTTGATTATTCTTATTTATATTGCAGATTGGTTGCCAAGTGTTACTAAATTCACTAAAACAATGCAAATCTCAAGGATAATTGTCTTAGTTTGTATATTTTCAATTTTGGCAATTGCATTGAATTTACATACTGGATTTACAGGTATGACCAATTTTGGAGTTATTTTCTTTGCAGGTATTGGGGCCATTACTGTGGCTATTCTAACAGTTCCCGAAGAGAGACCTGGTGGGCATGGTTGGGCACCTATTCTTGGGGGCTTTTTTACTAATAATTTTGGTTCAGCAATTCTTGCAGCAGTATTTGTATCTGGTCTTGCAGGTTGGTTACTTGCTTATCCTACAGCAAATCTTCGTATGGATTATTTTGCAATAGTTACGATATCGTTGGGAGAAATTGTAAGAATATCTATGAGGGCCGAACCACTTCTAAGAGCTGGAACTGGTACAACTGCAATAGGGATCTCGCTGTATAATCTTCCGTTAGAACATTGGTGGGAGTCAACTATGGATGATTCTGTAGGAGAATGGTTAGATCTGGATCAAGCAGCACCTTATACCGTACTTCTGGCAGTAATCGCTTTGGTATCGTTTGCTTTTATATGGTTTATAGTAGAGATGATTCAGGCTTCACCTTGGGGTCGTATATTACGAGCAATCAGGGAAGATGAAGAAGTTACCATGCACCATGGTCACAATGTTTTCCAGCATAAGGCAATGTGTTTAGCATTAGGTGCTGGAATAGGAGGTTTTGGTGGCGCATTATGGGCTTGGTTGAATTCTAGTGTATTAGATGACTTCATAAATCCTATAAATTCAACATTCTTGATATGGGCCGCTTTTATTGTTGGTGGAAGAGCAAATAATAGGGGAATGATTATTGGAGCTTTCATCATAGCTTTAACACAACCTTTCTTCAATTTACTTAGTGCAGCAAGAGGTGACATCGATAGTATGTTCCATGATTATATTAGTGATATTGATGGAGCCTTTGCTTGGTTCTTTTTGGATATCATGGGCTTAGTGAGCAGTGATCTTTCAATGGTTGAGATATTTGGTACGACCAATCCTGAAAAAGTTGTTGTAAATATGACTTATTTCAAGTTGATGTTGATTGGTGTAGTTATTTTGTCTAGTTTGCTTATATCCGAGCGTGGTTTGTTACCAGAGGTACCTAAAAGACCTATAAATCCGGATTTAATAGAGCCAGGGGTTCCACGATTTGTATGGGTTCTTATTGCTATTTTTGTTCTAATTATTGAAATAGTTATTTTGGGGGTAATATGATGAGTTCCGTTCTTCGAGTTACCAACATGACCAAAGACTTTGGAGGATTACGTGCAGTTGATAATGTGTCTTTTGAAATAGAAAAAGGAGAATTTGTAGGTCTAATTGGCCCTAATGGTTGTGGTAAAACAACAACTTTCAATTGCATTTCTGGGCTTCTTGATGCTACAGAAGGTGATGTTGAAGTATTTGGTGAGGATTCAACACTTTTACGTCCAGACCAAATACAAAACCTTGGCGTTACACGTACTTTTCAGCACACGAGGCTTTGGAGAGAAATGACTACAATTGAAAATTTATTAATTCCACCACGAAATCAATATGGAACGGATCCAATCCGAGGTTTTATTTCCAATTTTTTCAGAGAAGAAGAAGAGGCTAGAGTTCGAAAAGCATATTCTACACTTGAGGAATTAGAAATCACCCATATGGCCCATAATCTTACTAGCGAATTATCAGGAGGTCAGAGTAAATTAGTGGATATTGGTCGTGCTTTGATGGGAGAACCGGAACTGTTGTTATTAGATGAACCCGTAGCAGGAGTTGCAGGTCCTTTGGCTGAGAAGATTTTTAATAATTTACGCAAGATAGTGTCTGAAACTAAAATTTCTATTCTAGTTATTGAGCACAATATGGATTTTATTCTTAGGGCTGGCGTAGATAGAATTATAGTCATGGATCAAGGGAAAGTTTTGATGGAAGGAACTCCTGATGAAGTTAAAGATAGTAAAGAAGTAATTGAAGCATACCTGGGAGGTCAATAATGAGTAGAATTTTAGATGTTAAAGGCCTTGAGGGTGGTTATGGTAAAGTTCAAATTATGAATAAGGTGGATTTGTATGTTGATGAGGGAGAATTCGTTACGGTAATTGGCCCCAATGGTTGTGGTAAATCTACTTTTATCAAACTTATCTTTGGTATTGCTACTTACTACAAGGGTAGCGTTAAGCATAAAGGAGAAGAGGTTTCAGGTTGGAGGACTGATTCTCTTGTTAACCGCGGTATTGCTTATGTTCCACAAGTAGACAATGTTTTTCCTAATCTTTCAGTTAGAGAAAATCTTGAAATGGGTGGGATTAATCTTTCTATTCCAGTCCTTAATGAGAGGATAGAAAGAACACTAGAAATGTTTGTAGATCTTAAGCCACGCATGAATGATGTTGCTGCTTCTCTTTCTGGAGGTCAAAGGCAAATGTTGGCAATTGGTCGTGCTCTTATCAGTAATCCGGACTTCCTTTTATTGGATGAACCTACTGCAGCATTAAGTCCACTATATCAACAGCAAATTATTGAAAGAATAGATGATCTACGAACAAAGGGAATTACGGTTTTAATTGTTGAACAAAATGCCCGTCTTTCCTTATCTCGTTCGGATCGTGGATATATATTTGCTAATGGACAAGTAGTTCATACTGATGAGGCAAGTAAAATTCTTGTGGATCCTCATATAAATGAATATTTTTTGGGAACTAAAAAAGATTAATAATTATGCTTGACTTCAGTACTCGTAAGCTTGCAATTACAAATTTGTTGATGCTAACGGTATCTGTTCTTTGGGGATTAGCATGGCCGGTTGGGAGACTTCTTGCAACGGACTTATTGGAATTTCCGTTTACTATAATGTTTTTAAGATATTCATTTGCAGTTCCAATTCTTTTTGTTTGGATGTGGATTAAAGAAGGTAATATTACGCCTAAGGCTACAGATTGGAGAATCCTATTCATCATGGCCTTCACTTCAGTTTTTCTATACCAGATAGGCTACATGTATGGCATGCAAAAAACTGCAGCTTCTGACGCCTCTTTAGTAATTGGCTTTAATCCTATTTTTGTAGCAATTCTATCTGTTTTTGCATTATCTCATAAATTAACGTCTAAGAGTCTTTCAGGAATGGCCCTCAGTTTTACGGGGATATTGCTGATATTTGTGGCATCCCCCAATGTTGATATTCCGCTTAAAGAGCGATTAATTGGAAATAGTTTGATTATGTTTGGAGCTTTTGCATATGCTATCTACATAATAGTTATGAGAATGTATTTTCTTGAATCTAAAGAAAATCAATTAAGTTCATTATCATTGATTGCTTGGGTTTCTTTGGTTGGATGGGTTTTATTTATTCCTTTTACCTTTTTAGAGGCTCCATGGGAACGTTCTTGGAGTAATGGAGAATGGCTTTTGATTGGATATCTTGGCATTCTTTCTACAGCTCTTTCATATGTCTTTTTTGCAATTGGTATAGAAGTTATAGGTGCCAATCGAGCTTCCAGTTTTGTCAATGTTGTTCCAATTTTTGGTATTTTATCTAGTTGGTTATGGATAAATGAAAAATTAGGATGGATCCAACTAGTTAGTTTTGGATTAATCTATTTTGGAGTTAGGATGGTCAATACACAATCTCCTGAAGGTAAAATAGAAAAAAAGCCATAGATTTAGCCAAGGCTAAACCTTATATTAGCTTACACTAAATCTATTATTATGTATTCAGTGGCTGTAGAAAATTATCTAAAATCTATTTGGGAACTTGGCCCAGATAATGTAGCGACTCAGGATTTAGCTCAACTACTGAATGTAGCTCCAGCCTCAGCGACAAAGATGGTGCAAAGACTTACTGAGCGTGGATTAGTCAAACATATTCCCTACAAAGGAGCTTCATTAACCTCAGAAGGTAGGCGAAGGGCCCTTTCTGTTGTGCGTAGACATAGACTCCTAGAAACTTTCTTAGCTCAAACACTAGATTTAGGTCGGGAACAACTTCACGATGAGGCTGAAAGACTTGAACATGCCCTGTCTACTGAACTAGAAACTGCAATTGCAAGTTATCTTGGTAACCCTGAACGAGACCCTCATGGACACCCTATTCCAGGGCCCAATGGCGAATTGCCAATCGATGAAGATATATTGCTTAGTGATTGTTCCTTAAATCAATCTTTGGTAGTTACACAGGTACCTGATAGAGATCCCGTTCTTCTCACCTGGTTAGAAAGTAAGGGGATATTTCCAGGTATTAAATTAAAAATAATTTCGAGAGATGATTTTGGTGGTGGAATAAATGTTAGCTTGGCTAATTCATCAGTTCAGATTGCTATATCGGTAGCTGATGAAGTTTATGTTATGTTGGAGACTGATTAGTGAGTCCTGTAACTTCAAAAAAGACATCTTTGGACTTCAATATAGATGGTATTGATAATCTTTTTAGAGAACGATATCGCAGAATATTGGTATCTTTTCTATTATTTATTGCAACCGTATTTCCCGGCGAATTAGGAAAAGTCACACGTCTTGCAGTTTTTGATGCTTATACTCAAGTTTCAGTTTTCGTTGCCGCAACATTATTAATTTTCTTCGGGTTAGAGTACTTTTTCAAAATTGATGTCGGTAAAGTTATGGAAAAAGGTGGAGTTTGGCAAGTTCCTACTGCTAGTTGTCTGGGCGCACTTCCTGGCTGTGGTGGCGCAGTAGTAGTCATAACTGCTTTTGCTAGAGGGAATATTACCTTAGGTGCAATGGTTGCAGCATTAATTGGAACGATGGGCGATGCCGCTTTTCTTCTTTTAGCAAAGGACCCGACAGCTTATTTTAAAATAATAATTATATCTCTGTTTGCAGCAATTATATGCGGATGGTTAGTAGATAGATTCCATCGTGGCGAACTTTACAGCACTGAGGTTAAATTTTTTGGACACACTATAATTGGAAGATTACGGAATAGAGATAAGTTCTATATGATTCTCGCAATTCCTGGCCTTATATTAGGATCGATGCAATTGATGCAGATAAATATATATGATTTAGGTAGTTTTGTTTTTGCATTAGGATTATGTGGTGCAGCACTTTCAGTAGGTGTATGGTCTATTTCACCAGTTAATGCAGTTACAATGCATAATGATCATCCGTTTACAAGAGCTACGGAAGAGACTTCATTTGTCACAGTTTGGGTTATTGTAGCTTATTTAGCATATGAGTATGCTTATGCTTTTTTCGGACTCGATTTAGCAGGTCTAGCAGAAGCAGCTTGGATTTTTATTCCATTATTAGCTATTTTGATTGGTTTTGTTCCTGGTTGTGGTCCTCAAATATTGGTTACAACGCTATATCTTAATGGAATAATTCCATTTGCGGCTTTAATCGGGAATGCAATTTCAAATGATGGAGATGCTTTGTTTCCAGCTATTGCTTTAACTCCTCGTATGGCTGTAGTAGCTACTTTGTATAGTGCTATTCCAGCATTGATTATTTCCTACATATTCCTGTTTTGGGGTTGATGATTAT
>Ga0114997_10005084_pt1 | contig 10104 bp, 8 predicted proteins | sample ArcticOcean_MG_C_2_FD_87045 | JGI IMG/M metagenome (GOLD analysis project Ga0114997, IMG submission 87045) | Marine microbial communities from western Arctic Ocean - ArcticOcean_MG_CB4_136 | ecosystem: Environmental > Aquatic > Marine > Oceanic | place: Arctic Ocean: Canada Basin | collected... | reverse complement strand
TGAGGTCTTGAGAATTGTATCAGGCATTGCCTTTATTCTCATGGGTTTAGGTTTATCTTTTGTGTTGCTCCTTATTTTCCTCATCGCACTCGGGATTAACTTAAGCTGGACCGATATCATGATTTCAGGTTTTTTCCCGTTGGAACTCTTGGCATCCTCGATCAATACCTTAACCGCTGTCACTTTACTGCTGGTTTTTATGATCCCAATGCTTGCCATTGTATTATTGGGATTGACCATTATCACCAAGCGTTCCCTACTCAATCGCTACCTCGGGGCTGCTCTTTTTACACTGTGGATATTAGGGATTGCCGGATTATCTTTTTTGACTCCGGCAACTATAAAAGATTTTATATCAGAAAATTATGTCCAAATAACACAGAACTTTGAGCCCACAGATTCCCTATCTACCTTAACCTTAGGTCAAGGTGGTCAAGTAAATGATCGAGTTAATTTATACCTAGCAGGCCATGATAAAAGTGATTTTAAAGCCATCATACGTGTAATGTCAAGGGGAAATACTCTAGACAATGCTGAAAATAATGCGGCAGATGTTTCGTATGCTATTGTTCAAGAGGGAAATGAAATCATTTTTGCCCGAGATATCAATTTAAACAGGACTCCATACCGCTTTCAAAAAGCAGAAATCACGCTATATATCCCCTTTGGACTGCCCTTCAAAATGGGTACTGATTTAGGTAAAATCCTGCGAAACACTTTATATCCGAACGGTTACAATACCTCCGATCTTAATGGTAATAAATGGATTTTTGATCAAAATGGACTGAACTGTATTACATGTAACTTACAAGTGCCCGACACCCCCACATCTCTAAATATTGAAGATTCAACTCTTTGGACACCTATGGTTCAGTCTAGTCCTACTTGGGAGGACATCGATCTTGAACCCGCTATTTATGATTTTGAGAATTTTAAAGATATCACCATTTCATCTCACCTATATGTAACCATTGAACAAGCCGACCAGTATTATGTCGCCTTAAAAAAAAGACCTGAAGACGAAGACTTGCAATTTAAAATGGTGGTAAATAAACTAATAGTTAAAGCGACAGCCGATAGAGATTGGTGGAATGAGGACCCAGTGAGTGAAACAATTCATTACCTACTGATCCGTACTCCTGACGTGGAAAGCATCACCTTAAATGGTGCAATCTTAGGTGAAATTAATGGCTTCCAATCAGAAAACCTTGAATTGATCTTGACAGGCGCTACCTCCATAGCGGCAAATGTTAAGGTTAAATTTCTAGAAGCCTATCTAACGGGTGCCTCGAGACTACAATTGACAGGTGACGCTCAAAAATTTAAAACAAAATTAGTCGGTGCTTGTAATTTAGATGCCTCAAGTTTTAATACTAAAACTACCTATGCCCACGTCGCAGGTGCTTCTACGGCTCACATTTATGCTGAAGATTTTTTAGATATTGACGCTGCTGGAGTAAGTACCGTCATCTATGAGGGCACCGATAACACAGAAATTCAAAGTGGCCACCTGAGTAATGTTATCAAAAAATAATATCTAAATCAATCACTTTAGATCACACAAGCCTTCAGTTATAAATTAATCTCTCCTTTAAAAAACCCTAATGAATCAAATAAAAACATTTTCAAAAAATGCACAAAAAGATTTTAGTCTCATTGACCATATCCTTCTATATAAAAGTGAATATGCCTGTAGTGAATTAATGGAACGATACAAAAAATCAGTTTATCATATGATTCTTAAAAAGGTACCTAACCAGAAGGATGCGGAAGACCTCACCATTGAAATCTTTGCAAAGGCATTTCATAAACTAGCTCTTTTTCAGATGATCAAGGCGCAATACTCAACCTCAACCTATTGGATCAAAATTTAGTGCCTGATGAAGTGATAATTAATGATCAAAAAATTGAATTAGTAAGATTATTTGTCAACCAAATGGAGTCAAAATATCAACGACTTATCACCCTCCGTTATTTTGATGAATTGAGTTATGCAGAAATAGCACAACTACTTAATACCCCTTTGGGTACCATCAAAGCTCAATTGTATCGTTCTAGGATTCTACTCTCTAACTTACTGAATAATAAAAGGCAACATATGTAAGCTTGCAAAGCCTACCCTTTTTTATTATATCAGTTTTTTAAATTTAATTCGTTTTGGTGCCAGATCTCCTAATCTTTTCTTCCTGTTTCCCTCATAATCAGAAAAATTTCCTTCAAACCAAGATACCTGAGAATCTCCTTCAAAAGCCAATATATGGGTGGCTATTCGATCAAGAAACCATCGATCGTGAGAAATTACAACGGCACATCCTCCAAAGTTTTCAAGCCCTTCCTCTAGTGCTCTCAATGTATTGATGTCCAAATCATTGGTAGGCTCATCCAATAAAATCAAATTGGCTCCTTGCTTGAGAGTCATGGCTAGATGTACTCTGTTGCGCTCTCCTCCAGATAAATCACCCACTTTTTTCTGTTGATCGGTCCCACTGAAATTAAATCTGCTGGTATAAGCACGCGCATTCATTTCTTTCCCACCCAGATTGATGAATTCATTCCCTCCTGAAATGGCATCAAATACCGTTTCTTCAGACTTTAATTGATCGTGCTCCTGATCAACATAAGACAGAACCACAGTAGACCCTACTTTAAAAGTCCCTGAATCTGGAGTTTCTTTTCCCGTAATTAACTTAAAAAGGGTTGATTTTCCTGCTCCGTTGGGGCCTATGACACCCACAATTCCCCCTTGAGGTAAACTAAAATGAAGATCATCAAAAAGCAGTTTATCTCCATATGATTTAGAGACTCCTTCCACTTCAATCACATTGCTCCCCAATCTCGGGCCTGGAGGTATAAAAAGTTCTAGTGTCGCTTCTTTTTGATTTGCTTCTTCCCCAAGCAGTTTCTCATATGCCCCTAATCTAGCTTTTGATTTCGCCTGCCTTGCTTTGGGCGCCATCCTGACCCATTCTAATTCGCGCTCTAAAGTTTTCTGCCTTTTAGAGGCAGATTTATCCTCCTGAGCTAATCTTTTTTGTTTTTGATCCAACCAACTGGAATAATTACCCTTCCATGGAATGCCCTCTCCTCTATCAAGTTCCAATATCCACCCGGCCACATTATCCAAAAAATATCTGTCGTGAGTAACCGCTATGACCGTACCTTCATATTGCTGTAAGTGATGCTCCAACCAAAGCACCGATTCAGCATCTAAGTGATTGGTAGGTTCATCCAACAACAAGACGTCAGGTTCTTGCAACAACAACCGACATAAAGCGACTCTTCTCTTTTCCCCTCCAGATAAGTTCTTAATCAACGCATCCTCCGGAGGTGTTCTTAAGGCATCCATGGCCCGATTTAGCTTATTATCTAAGTCCCATGCACCCGTTTGGTCAAGTTGCTCTTGGACCTTGCCTTGTTGCTCAATGAGTTGCTCCATTTTGTCCGGATTATCTAAAATCTCGGATTCACCAAACTTCAAGTTAATCTGATCATATTCCTCTAGTAAACTGGTAACCTCCTTTACCCCCTCCTTGATTACATCAATTACCCTCAATTCAGGATCCATTTTAGGCTCCTGCTCTAGCATTCCTACCGAATAGCCCGGGGAAAAAACTACCTCTCCTTGAAATTGATCATCCAACCCTGCTATGATCTTTAGCAAAGAAGATTTACCAGATCCGTTGAGTCCCAAGACCCCAATTTTTGCTCCATAAAAAAAGGATAAATAGATGTTCTTTAAAACTTTTTTCTGAGGTGGATAGACTTTACTCAGCCCCGCCATTGAGAATATGATTTTATCTTCAGACATGCTTTTTTAATAATTTAAAAAGGTAATTTCATCAAAAAATAATCAATAATTTTACATGAGATAAAAAAATTCATTGTTTTCCAATCCAAAACAATTAAATTTCGTGATTCTACATCTTGTCCTACCACGATTGATCGATAGTCATTAAAGAGAGGCCAAAACTCTTATCTAAAATATTAAAAAAAAAATTATGAAAATCACATATATCGGAGCCGGAAGCATTCAATTTGGACCCTTAATCATCCAAGATATATTGATGAGCGATTTTTTGTGTAGAGAAGGTTTAGAAATTCATTTAATGGATATTGAACGTTCTCATTTAACTGAAGTAATAAAGCACGGAGATTATGTCAATCAAAAACTCAATAGACAGGCCAAAATTTTTGGTACGACGAACCTAAAAGAAGCCATAAGTGGTGCTGATTTTGTTATTTGTGCTCTTGAGAAAGATAGAAATATATACTGGTCTCAGGACTTTCATATTCCTAGAAAATATGGTTTTAAGCAAGTTTATGGTGAAAATGGAGGTGTAGGATCCTTCTTTCATGCCCTTAGAAATATCAAGCCCATTGTAGAGTTAGCCAAATTAATGGAGGACCTGTGTCCAAATGCCTTACTACTCAATTTTTCTAACCCAGAGCATAAGATTTGTCAAGCAGTAAGTCAATTAACCTCCATTCAATCCATCGGTTTATGTCATGGCGTCTTCATGGGAAGAGATCAAATATCAGAAATGTTGGAAATACCCCTCTCAGAAATACAGACGAAAGCCTGTGGTATGAATCATTTTACTTGGTTTCAAGAAATCAAACATGTTACTACCGGAGAAGACTTGTATCCGCAGCTAAAAGCTCGGGAACAAGAAGGAGATTGGCTAGCCAAATGGCATGAACTTGCTTTGGGTCGTATATTGTACCGTAGATTTGGATTGTGGCCCTCACCAGCTTCCAATCATTATGGAGAATACTTAAATTGGGCCGGTGAATTCGTAATTCCCCAACTTCAATTTTTTTATGACCCTTGGGAGGGTCATCCCTGGGAAAAAAATGAAATTCCTGAAGGTGTTTATACCGTAGATAGGGTCAATTATGAGCGTCCTTGGAAAAAGAATTCCAATGAAAAGCTTTTGCCTGTTGGATCTACTGAAGCCATCAAGTTTAAAAATGAAGATGGTAGTTTTAAGCGTTCTGGAGAAATCGCAACACATATTATGGAAGCTACGCTGTCTGATGAAAATCGATGGCTAGAAGCCGTTAATATCCCTAATAAAGGCGCTATTCCCAACTTACCTGATGATCTTGTGGTAGAAGTTCCTGCATATGCCAACAGAAATGGAATTAAAGCGCATCAAATGAAAGCACTACCTGAAGCAGTTGCTGCTATCATTCGACTACATGGTAGTATCCATAAATTACTTGTAGAGGCCTATCAAGAAGGATCAAAAGATAAACTCATGCAAGCCATACTTATAGAGCCCACCGTCAATTCATATCGAAATGCCGTTGACATGTGTAATGAAATGCTGTCCTTACAAAAACACGTTTTACCAGAGATGAAATAATCTGAAAACATAATGTTGGATCAGATTTTATTGAATCCTCGGCTTGAGATCACAGACTGGATAGTCATCATAGGCTATCTTTCGATCAGTATCATCATTAGTGTGTTTTTCATCAAGCATCGCTCTGAAAACATCGAAGACTTTTTTGTTGCCGGAAGAAGTTTACCCTGGTGGCTTTTAGGGACTTCAATTGCCGCGACCTGGTTTGCAACAGACGCACCTCTAGCCATAACCGCTTTGGTAAGAAGTAAGGGTATTTATGCGAGCTGGCTTTGGTGGTATCTAGGTACAGGTATCATAATGATGGTCTTTTTTTTTGCTCATTACTGGAGAAGAGCAGAAATTTTGACGGATGCCGAATTAATTGAATTGAGATATAACGGTAACTCTGCTTCTTTTTTAAGGGGATTCACAGCTGCTTTTTATGGTATTTTTAAAAATTGCATAAGCCTAGGCTGGGTTATCCTAGCCATGCTAAAGTTTTCTGAGGTTATGCTCGGCGGGAGGGCGGAAATTGCCTTGGTAATCACTGCTGTATTTGCATTAATACACACGTTGATCTCCGGGATTAAAGGAGTTGTTATTTTAGATGCACTTCATTTTACGGTGGGTGTCCTCAGCACCATACTCATGGCTATTTTAATCATGACAGCAGTGGGCGGTCCCTCGGAACTGGCATTAAAATTAAGCCTAAGTACAGAGGCTCCTCCTGGAATTACCGATATGTTACCCAACCTAGGGCATATTACCCTGCTAGAAATGATTGGGTTTACCTGTTTAATATTAATCCTTTGGCTAGGACAAGCCCAAGGAGATGGGTTTATCGTCCAAAGATTATTTTCTGCAAAAAATGAAAAACATGCCGTCAAGGCATCACTTTGGTTTGCAGTAGCTGCTATCGTCATTCTTACCTGGCCCTGGATCGTCATTGGATTAGGTTCTATCATTCTACTCCCCATTTCTGATGCTTCTGACGCACTCTTAGCTGATCCTGAACTCGCATATCCACTAATGATTTTGAAGGTCCTGCCCACTGGACTCAAAGGTCTACTCGTAGCTGCTTTTATGGCTGCTTTCATGAGTACCGTCGATACCCATCTGTGTTGGGGCGGTTCTTATGTCGTCAATGATATTTATAAAAGGTTTTTAGTAAAAGATAAGACTCCAAAACATTATTTATTCATCTCTAGAGTAAGCATTGTTTTTTTATTATTATGCTCTAGCATAGCTGCATGGCAGATGGATAGCATCGCCGACGCTTGGATTTATATCATTGAAATCATGTCAGGAGTAGCTATTATTTCCATGCTCAGATGGTTTTGGTGGCGCATCAATGCTTGGTCTGAAATCACTAGTATGGTCACGGCACTATTATTAGCTAATGGCTACTTTATCTCCAAAATAATATATTATTTTGATTTCATAAATATCAATCAACTCCATCAAATTCAATTTTATTATGACATTGATTATGCTTTGATTCGTGCCGCTTTCATTCTCATTGTCAGTACACTCATGAGTCTTCTAGTCACATTTCTTACTAAGCCCGTCGAAAATAATCGCTTATTGGCCTTTTACAAAAAAGTAAAACCAATGGGATGGTGGCAACCCATTGCCCTTCAAGCTCCAGAAATAGTGGTCCCTCAGGTAGCGAAAACAAGTTGGTTGGGCTTTGGATTTGGAGTGATTTTCTTAAATAGTATCCTTTTTAGTGTGGGTCATCTCGTTTTAGGCCATTATTTAATTGCCTTTATTCTCATAGTTATCGCCATTATTTCCGGGCGCATGACCCTTCGACAAGTCGAAAATACCACAACCGAATAGTCTCATGAAATTCTAAATAAATTTTTGATACAGTTACCTGCTGAAAATAAATAGGTAAACTATTATTTGTGAATAATTAAGAGATATCCGATTTTTGCAATAAAAAGCTTGGAGTCACTCGTGAAATCATTCCCAAACGGATTTATTGAAAATGAGACCATATATCGCAACGCTTGGGGTGAACATCCCGCTAGAATAATAGGTATTGTTAAAAATGTAGATTTTTCAATAGCCTATTTTGAATCAAACTTCGAAAAATTCAAAAGTCAGGTTGATATGCTAATAGAGCGGATAGACCAAACTGAAAATAGGGGAAGTTTTCTAAATAAAGCAAAACATCTCAAAGCAACCTTGCCCGAATTAAAGGGTCTGGGTGATTTCCAAGCCTTAGATCATAAAATATCTGATCTCATCGAGCTTATCCTCAAAACCATCAAGGGTAACAGAACTAAAAACGCCGAAATCAAGGGTCAATTAATTCGACAAATAAAGGCGGCCACTGATCTCTTACATTGGGGAGAAGCGACTACTCAAATTTTATCTATTCAAAAAAAATGGTTCCACACAGGTCCTGCTAAAGCCTCAAAAGAAGCCCGCTTAAATGAGGAATTTAAAAATATATTAAATTCATTTTTCGATCAAAAAAAGTTTTTTTATGATGACAAAAATAACCTTATCGCTTTTTATGAAAGAAAATATGAAGCACTCATTCAGGAAGCAAAGAAATTAGAAAGCTTAAGCGAAGATCAAAAATTACCGAAATTAGAAAGTTTAAAAATCGCCTGGAAAGAAAATGGGATAATAAAAAAAATCAAATATGACCAACTGAAGAAGGAATTTGACCGTGCAAATAAACCAATAAAGGTGGACTTTAGTCTTGACCAAGTTCTTCAATTGATCCAAAAGTTAAAAACTAAAAAAGAAATTAGTAAAAGCGATCTGATCAAATACAGGCAACAATTGACTCCTTTTAATAAAAACGGCTTCAACCATCCAAAGTTGAAACTTCTACTCACAGAAGGAAACGAATGGCTTGACCTCTCCGAAGAGCTCCTTTTTGTTGAAGGGCTCTGCCAAAAAAAACATTTAAAATTTCATGAAAAATCCATGAAGGAACAGATGGCAATAAAGGTTCAAATAACTCATAAGTTACTTAAAAGGGATCAATCTGAATTGAAAACTTTAGAAGATAATTCCATCATTTTCAACAGTAAAAACTCCGCTTTCTCTGAAATAGTAGCAAAAAAGATAAAGTCTCAAAAAAATAAAATAAAGGTAAAAAAGAAGTTATTATTGAATTTTGACGCGTAAAAATTTTGAGAATACAAAAATTCTACTCTTTTTAGCCAAAATTATTTAAATAAAGGTAATATAAGTTTGATAAATTCTTTTTAGTTATACTTTTGCGCGAATATTAAATATTACTAATATGTATTGGACATTAGAATTGGCTTCATATCTTGAAGATGCACCCTGGCCAGCTACCAAAGATGAGCTGATCGACTTTTCGATTCGTTCTGGAACCCCTTTAGAAGTTGTAGAAAATCTACAGGAATTAGAAGACGATGGAAATCCCTATGAAAATATAGATGAGATTTGGCCAGATTATCCAACCAAAGAGGACTTTTTCTTCAATGAAGATGAATACTAAGCCAAATCTTTTGATAAAAAGAGTCGAGCTAAATCAAGATCCTCGCCAGTGGTGATCTTAATATTTTGATGAAACCCTTCGATCAAATGAACCTCATGGCCCCTAGAAGCCACTACTGAAGCATCATCTGTGAAACGGTCACCATTAGCCATTTCATAGGATTTTTTTAATAGATCTATATCAAAAGTTTGAGGTGTTTGAATCAGATAATAATTTGATCTGTCTCTAGATACTGTAGTCCCACCAGATTTTTCTCTGATAGAATCCTTTAGTGCAACCGAAGCAACGGCTGATTTATGGATGGCTGCAGCCTCATAACCGGCATTGATTAATTGAGCACTTACGCAAGGTCGCGCTGCATCATGAATAGCCACAATCCCTGGACCTTCTACCCATTTTAATCCGTTCTTTACTGAATGGAAACGAGTCTCCCCGCCGTCGACTATTTGAATGGAATGTTTGGGTAGCCATTGCTCTTTAATGCTTGCCCAACGTTCGAAGTGATCTTTAGCCATGACCAAAATCAAAACATCTACCTCTACCCTTAAAAATGATTCTAACGTATAAACTAGGATGGGTTTCCCAGATATTTCAATAAACTGTTTGGGCACCTCATTATTCATGCGCCTACCCTGTCCTCCTGCTACTATAACTGCAAAACGACGGCCTACCGGCATATCATATAATCAACATGGCATCGCCATAGGTGAAAAATCGATATTTTTCCTTGATCGCCAATTGGTAAGCTTCCATGATCAAATCATATCCTCCGAAAGCTGAAGCCATCATGAGCAAGGTCGATTCAGGCAAATGGAAATTGGTCACTAACGCATTACATATTTTAAAATCATAAGGTGGAAAGATGAATTTATCTGTCCAGCCCGTACTTTCTTTCAACCGTCCACCTGCCGAAACAGAAGACTCTATCGATCGCATGACGGTCGTACCAATCGCACAAACTCTTTTCTTAGCATCCAATGCCTCATTGACTCGCTGTGCTATATTATCTAATACTTCGTAATTTTCACTGTCCATTTTATGCTTGGTCAGGTCTTCTACATCTACAGGCCTGAAGGTACCTAAACCTACATGTAATGTGATGGTTTCGATATCTACACCCACAATCTCGAGTTTTTTAAGCAACTGCTTCGTAAAATGCAAACCAGCAGTCGGTGCCGCCACAGCACCTATTTTATCGGCGTAAATGGTTTGAAAACGCTCTTTATCTGAAGCCTCTGCTATCCTATTCAGCATCTTAGG
>Ga0114997_10005078_pt1 | contig 10112 bp, 13 predicted proteins | sample ArcticOcean_MG_C_2_FD_87045 | JGI IMG/M metagenome (GOLD analysis project Ga0114997, IMG submission 87045) | Marine microbial communities from western Arctic Ocean - ArcticOcean_MG_CB4_136 | ecosystem: Environmental > Aquatic > Marine > Oceanic | place: Arctic Ocean: Canada Basin | collected... | reverse complement strand
TTTTTATCAATTAAATTATGGGAAAAAAGAAATTAACATTAAAATATATATTTAATGAAATTGAAACATCCAGTATTATATTAGATGAAATACATAATTTTCATAAATTAAATAATAAAAAAAATCAATCAATAGAATTAATAAAAGCAAAGAAAAATGCTAAATTATTATACTATTTAGACGAGATACACCCTTTAATATGTGTTTATAAAGGCAGTCATCCTCATAAAAAAATTAAATATCCTAAATTTTTATAAAAGAATATATATAATGGAAAATATAGAATTAAATTGGAAACAGTATTTTAATGGATTTACAAAAAAAGAAATTTATGAGGCAGATTATAATGTTATTATAATTAAAAGCAAAATTTTACAATTAATAGATAAACCAGAAACTATACCCATAATTGAAGAGATAAATAGATTAGAATTGTCTAAAAAATGTATCAAATCATATTATTCGTTAGACATTAATTTATAATAAAGATTATTTATTGGTTTATATCTAATCAATTTATAAGTTTAAAACATTTAAAATTATTTTCTCATCTTATATTATAATGAGTAGTGAAGAAAGCAGTGATGAAACAATTGAACCTATATCGCCAGTTTCTGTGCCTATTAAGGAAACTAAAAAGAAAAAGTCTAAAAAGACATTAGATAATTTACATACAGAAATTGTAGAAAAGCAAGAAATAGAAATTAAAAAGAAACCAAAAGGAAGACCTCCAAAATCATTAGAAGAGAAACTCGCAAAGCAAGTAATAGTAAAAGAAAAGATAATTTATATGGTTCAAAATGATAAAGGAGATTATGAAAAGGCAAAAAATCCAAAAATAACTGTTAAAGAATTAAAAAAGATTGAATTAAATAAACATAAGGAACAGAAAGAGATTGAATTAGGGAAAACGCTTCAAACTCGCAAAAATGGTAAAATAGATAATCGTTCAGCAAAAGTAAGGACACCAGCACAGATAGAAGCAACCAGAAAATTAGTAGAAAGTAATAAAAAACGCAGAGAAGAAAAGACAGAACATAAAGAAAAACAGGATAAAACAATTTTAAAGGAAACAGTAAAGGATAGTGTAAGAGAAGTTGTTAATGAACCATTTTATGAACCAAAAAAAAAAGTAGAAAAATATAAACCAGTTGTGTTTTAATTAAATTAATATATTATTATTTTTTTTTCTTTTTCTCAAAATCACTAACCATTTTTTTTAAAAGTTTTACCTTTTTTTCTTGTGTAATTGGTTTAACGGTTCTAACCCTTATTTTCATTGGTGGTAATTCAACAACACTTTTTTTACGAATCATACTATTTGTGGTTAATTGTTGTTTATCAACATTCCATTTATATTGTAATTCATTAATTTTATTTAATAATTCAGGTTTTTTCATTTTACTAATTGAACCCATTTTAGTATTTATTGCTCTTTTAACACTTCCTAACATCTTCCGTAATCTTTCAGTTGATATATCTTCTATTTTCAATATTTTACTCATTATAATAAATGTATATATATTTTTTTGAAAATTTGATTACATAACACCTAAAACATCTTGTGCATCTATTCCGTCAGACATAAATTTTTTTAATCTCTTTTTTTTTCTTTCAACTTCGTCGTCAGTTTTATTACCAATACCTCTTAATTCCTTTGTAATATTGTTTCCTTTTTCTTCTCCAAAATAATTATTAATTTCAATCGCCAGTTGAGTTTTAATACTTTTACCATTAGATTTTATATATTCCATTATTTTTTTTTTTGCTCTTTTTTGTGCTGGTGTTAATTTTTGTCTATTAGGTTTAACTATTTCTGGATTATCTGCTACAATATCTGTCCTTACAATAACAGGGTTTAGTTTAGTGTTAATAGCATCTATAACAGTATCTAATCGTTTTTCCCAGACCTGAACCTCTACTATTCCGCTCAATTGGACTTCTTTTGGTAATCTTGCGTATGTTCCTGCTAATTGACCTTTTAGTTGTTCTATTTCAATAATTAAAGCATCTAATTTTTGTTTATTACCATTTGATGTTTCAATTTTACCCCAAATAATATTAATTTTACCACTAATATCTGCTATTAATTCATCAAATTCTTTTCGTAATTTTTCATCTTCGGCATTTTTAAATCCTCTTTCCTGTATATCTTTTTCTATTTTTGGTTTTTCGTTTCCTTGTGTTATTTCAGTAAATTCTATATTTTCTTTTTGAAATAAAAATTTAGACAATTCTTTTGGTTCTATTTGTGTTTGACCGAAAATATCAGCATTTATTCCTTTAACATTATTATCAGTTTCCATAAATGTTTGTAATCTTTCTGGTAAATTATCAATCCATTCATCATAATTTATTCTTAATGTATCTCTTTGTTTTATTAATTGATTATATTTTACTATCGGAATATGATATACTCCACTGATAATCTGATTATCTAATGTTATTTTCTGTAAATCTTCAATATATTTCTTATATTCATTAAATAAATCTTCAAAACCATTTGGTGCTTTAATTTTAAATATATTTTCACCAACTTTAATCTCTATTAATTTTAAATCGCCTTCTTTAATTTGATTATTTACTTCTCCTTCTAATTCCTTTTTAATTTCTGCTAAATCTCTCGGTATGTTATTAATAGGTATGTTATTAATAGGTTCTCTTTCAATTAAAGAAGGATTAATAATTTGTGGTCTTGTAGGTAAAATTACACCTGAATTTATAGTTCCAGAACCCATCCTAACAGGAAATCCTCTAACAGAAAATGGGTTAATAGGTTTATTTAATAATTGTGTTATAGCATTAATTTTTTGTGTTATATCATTAATATAATTTTCAATATCTTCATTTGTTTTTAAATCTTCTTGACTAATAACAGATAATGCTAATTCATTAGGAATAGGTATTTTTTTTTGTTGTGCTATTTCTTGTATATTATCATATTCTTCTAATTTAGATTTCAGCATTTCTAATAAATCTTTTTTTTCTTGCTCTTTCTTCTTTTGTGCTGTTGATTTACCCTTTTTTTTCTTTTTTTTAGTTCTAATTTCCATATTTGGTGGAAATATTATTTGAGTAATTTGTGTATTTGTATTTTTATTATTATTTTTGATTAATGCTTTTTTATCTTCTTTTGTTCTTTCAACAGATTTTTTTTTTTTAACCATATACATATACAAAATAAAATATATTCTATTATTATATATGTATAATAATAATAATTTTATACCAATAGGAAAATTTGGATTGAAAGATTTAAAAAATCCTGTTATTGAAGAAAAGAAAATTAAAAAGAAACCTACTGTTGAAAGAGAAAAGGAAGATAAAAATGAAAAAAAATATAATAAATTTGTTAATAATCTTCATAGGAAACAAAACAAAAAAGATTTAAAATAAAATTAAAATATAATATAATAATATATATGAGAAATATTACAAATTCAGATGGTAGTGAATTAAATGTAGTTATTACTAATCAATATGAAGTAAATTTACCGTTAGAGCAAACAAAGGCATCATTTCTTTCACCAATACTATTATCTTTAAAAGGATTATCAACAATAGGCACATCAGGGCAAATTATTAAAGTCAATTCTGGTGGAACTGCTCTGGAATATGCTAATGATAATAGCGAGAGTATTACTGTATCATTACCATTAGATAGAACTGGTGATGTAATTTCATTAACAGGATTGACTACTTTACAATTATCAGAAGCTAATAAAGTTATTAAAGTAAATGCTACTGGGACTGCTTTGGAATATGCTACTGATAATAATGAAGTTATTAGTGTATCATTACCACTTAATAAAACAACTGCTGGTCTTGTTTCATTAACTGGTTTATCTACTTTACAATTATCAGAAGCTAATAAAGTTATTAAAGTAAATGCTACTGGGACTGCTTTGGAATATGGTAATCAAATATCAAATAATAATCAACTGGTAAATGGAGCATTATTTATAACAGCGTCTTCTACTGATATTTTAACTAATAAAACAATCGGTTCTTTTACTGGGAATAGCAGTAGTGTAATTACTACACCGAATTCAACTGGAACATTAGCACTGACTAGTGATATTCCTACACCTTCCACTCAATACTGGTCTTTAACTGGTAATTTATTAGAACCTACATCAACATATGATTTACAAATTAACAGTGTAATTAAAATTGGTAGTTCAATTGAAAATTATGAATTAGAAACTAATTTTACTAATAATACATTTCAAATAAAAGAACAAGATGGGACTAATGTTTTTTTATATGATAGTAATAATGGGTATGTTGATTTTGGAACTATTGCTGGTTCAAGAATGAATTTTGGATATTATATTTTACACGGCACAGATATTGATTATCCATCTGGTGTTAGTATGCCTTTTGGGACTATTTCAAATATTTATAGTGCGTCCGCTTTTATTCGGAGTATAACTACAGACGATTTAATATTGAGTCAATACGGAGCAAGTCCTGCTACAATCACTACAACTTTAAGATGTAATGCTGGTGGAAATGTTGTTTTTACAAGAGGTGGTAGTTTTTCTAATCAAGTTGTTATTAATACAAGTGGTTCTGGTTCTGAATTATCAAATGGAACTTATAATTATTCGTTTCCAAATTTAGATGGAACAATAGCGTTATTTTCTCAAATACCAACAAATAATAATCAATTAATAAACGGCAGTGCTTATATAACACAAAGTAGCACAGATACACTTACTAATAAAACAATTATTTCTTTTACTGGTAATTCTGGGTCAGTTATTACTACACCGAGTTCAACTGGAACATTAGCATTAATTAGTGATATTCCATCTGTTTCAGGTTTTATAACAGCGAGTTCAAATGATACTTTAACAAATAAAACTTGGAACTCTTCTATAATTTCAGAAACTTATGGAGGCACAAATCAAAATTCATATATAATGGGTCAAATTTTATATGCGAGTGCTACTAATACACTATCAACATTATTAATTGGAGCAACAGACCAAATTTTAACAGTAGTTGGTGGTGTTCCTTCTTGGGTTAATCCTGCTACGCCTGACCTAACAACGGCAGAAGCGTTTGGAACAGCAGTCATAACTGGAAATACTATCAAATTAGGAACAACAGTTTCAGGGTATAGTTCAAATTTAGAATTATATTTTAATTCAACTCTAAAATTTTTTAATACTTCAAATGTTAATGTCGCTACTTTTACCGTTTCTTCATCTTGGGTTAATCTTGATTTAAAAGGCGGAACTATAACAAATGTATATATTGGGACTAATGGAATTTGGAATGGTGATAAGATTGAATATAATTATGGTGGGACTGGATTATCAACTTTAACCCCAAATAAAATATTACAAATCAATAGTGCTGGAACTGGATATGATATGATTGATTTACCAATTTCAAATACTTATACTGGTGGAACTGATATTACTGTATCTGGTTCAAATGTGATTTCATATACTGGGAGTGCGTCTGGTAGTAATTGGACGATATTAGGAGTGGGAGTTAATCCTTATCTAACACCATTAAATAGTGGATATAGATGGATAAAATTAACGAGTATTGGGTGTGATATAACTGGTTCAATTTCTACTGTTAGTGCCTCTACTTTTAATATTTCAAGCACCTCTTTTTTAACAAGTAATTCAACGATTAGGTTTAATGCTTTAAGCACATTAGAAATTACGCACGGGGCAAGTAGTTTAAGGAAATTTTATGTAGATAGTGCTGGTTGTCAAATTACTGGTAATTCAGACATTATTAATTCAAGTGGTTATTATGTTAGATTAAATGCTTCTAATGGGACACAATTGTTAAAAATTGGGACTAAAATGGAAATTGGTGAAGCAACAAGTGGTAATATGTATATTCAAGACCCACTTTCAAGCATATCTACTAATAATTGGAAACTGTATTATAATACTGCTTCTACACTAACATATGTTAATTGTGGTAGTAGTTCAGGAACAACTGCTTTATGTGTAGCAGGAACGCCAAGACTTGAAGTTTCAACTGATAAAGGAGCATTTCACACTTCTTATGTTTATAATAGGGCAAATACTACTGGCGACCAAATTGGATTTACAACATATTTGAACCCTTCTTATGTAAATAATACATACTCTGTTTTGGGGAGTGACAGTTCATATATATTTATATCAACAGGGCAAACTTCGGGGTTCTCGTCAAGAACTGGCGGAGTATATGTAGGTTATTTCAGCAGTGGCGGTTGGAATTATGTTAGTGATAGTAAATTTAAAATAGATGTTCATACATTAGAGAATTCTTTAGATAAAATTAATGCTATGCGTGGTGTTTCGTTTTATTGGAATGAATTATCAGGAAAACCTATGGACGACAAACAAGTTGGTTTTATAGCACAAGAAATGAATGAGATATTGCCTGAAATTTGTGATTATAATACAAAAACTGAAAGTTGGGCGGTTGATTATGCTAAAATTACACCAGTATTAGTTGAAGGTATTAAAGCACAACAAATACAAATAGATACATTAAAGACTGAATTAGATACTGTTAAAACTGAATTAGTTACTGTTAAAACTGAATTAGATACTGTTAAATCTGAATTAGATACTTATAAATCTTTAATGGATAAATTAATGATTGCTCCAAGTTTTAAATCTTTCAAAGAAAGTCTTGTTTAATATTATTATATTATATTAATAATATATGGATAAGAAAAAAATAAAACCTATGTATAAACCTAAAAAAGATTTATCATTATTACAAAAGAGATTATTAAAAGAACATAGTAAATATCATAGTAAAAAACATATTAACGAAATGAAATTATTAATGAAAAAAGGTTATTGTTTTCAACAATCTCACGATTTAACACAAAAAAAAAAAGTAAGTAAATAATTGTTATAAATTTAATATATTATTTTTTTTTATTTATTAATAATATATAATGGCGATTCCTGACTGGTTAAAACGATTTCGTAAAAATACATTTCAGACAATTAATAAAGCAAGTGCTGTATTAGGTTCTCCATTTTTAGTATCTCCAACCGCAAATCTATTAATGAAAGAAACAGAAAAAATTAGAGAAGGCAACCGAAACAGAGGATTTAGATTTCCTATGAATACTGTAAAATATGACCCAAAATTAGATAAATCAAATGTTCCTAATAAACCACAAACACAAATGGTAAGTAAAAATCCTACTAATGAAGGATACACAATAAAATTAGGTAAAAAACCTAAAAAAATAAATAAAAATCCACCAAAACTTAAAACTAAAAAACCCAAAAAACCGTAATAAAATATTATATTAAATATAATGGAATTATATAAACCTATTAAATCAACAAGGAAAAATAAAAAATATATGGTATTAACTAAAAAAGGCATAATCCATTTTGGAGATAGTAGATATGATGATTTTAGACAACATAAAGATAAAAAAAGACAAGAGAGTTATTGTAAAAGAGCAAAGGGAATTACTAATAAAAAAGGTGAAAAGACATATAAGGATAAAGATACAGCGAACTATTGGTCTTATAACTTTTTATGGAAATGTAAATGAAAAAAAAAATACTATATATTAATATAATGTCTGTTGAAATTATAGCAATTATTTCTATTTCAGGCACAGTAATAGCAACACTTATAACTACTTGTTTTCATAGTATGAGTTTATCACGATGTAGAAATATAGATTGTTTTTGTTTCAAATGTGATAGAAATGTTTTAAGCGAAGAAACATATAGAGCAGAACAAGTAGAAAGTAGGGAGGCAGAAGTAGAAGTAGAAGTTAATTAGTTATTTATATTTTTCTATTAATCATTATTAATAAGAATTTTATTAAATCTTTGATAATATCTTTCATTTGTCGGTTTATTATTCATTATTAATAGAAAACTATATTTATCCTTCCAAGCAATTTTCAATACTTCGTTTTGTTGTTCTTTACTTAAATCACACATTAACTCATCTTTAATACAATCTAATTCTTTTTTATTATCTGTTCTGAATAAATATATAGCAGAAGCATTACACCTACCAGTTAAAAAAAACTCATTATACCGTTGAGAACAAACCCAAACAGAACAACCACCACTACCATCTGCTTCTGGTTTAGTAAAAATATGCCTTCTGTTGAGAATAATAGACATTAGGTTTTTAGATTTTTTTAAATCCTTAATCACATCGTCAAGAATTATTAAACAATTATTATTTTCTTCATCTTCTTTTTCTTCTTCTACTATTTTTTCTAATAATTCATCACTATATCTATTATGAATTCTATTTTCATTTAGATTTAATTTATCTAACGGCAAACTTTGTAAAGAACCGCTAATTAGTGTTATTTTCTCAAAATATTTATAGAAAAAACGGGGTAAGTCAGGTTTTTTTTTGGTTGGATGAGAACATAACAACGCCAACATTAAAGATGATTTACCGCTTCCAGCACATCCCACTATATAACTAAAAGAATTCATTGCTTCTAATGGTTTTGATACTTTATAAGCACAATTTTTAGTATTATCTACATTTTGTTCTATTAATGGAATTTCGTGTAATTTATCATTTTGTATGATTTCCATAATATATAGTTATATAATATATTTTTTAATTAAAATCTTATAGCATTAATAATTCAAAATTATTTTCTAATATATATTATATAATGGAAAATACATTAGAATCTTTAATCAACGGACTACCTCAATCAATGCGATATTCTTTATCAGGTGCTGATGCCATTTCCAGCAGAACACGCCTAACAAGATTTGATGCTACATCCAGCACATATTCTTCTAACTCTAATAACAAAATATTAATACCAGTTCAGGCAGATGGTTTCCTTGATACAGGAAAATCTTACTTATTTCTGAAAGTAAAATCAAATCATACCGTAGCAGATTCAACTGCTAAATTAGATGGTAATGTTGCTTCTCTAATTGATAAATTAGAAATATCTGTATCTGGTTCTTCTGGAAAGGTTGAAACGATTGACCGTTATAATATGTTTCATTTATACGACCAGACTTGGAATTCTGGATTAGAAGAAATAACCTATCAACAGGCAGTGAATGGTGGGTCTGCTCCTTCTCTGGAATGGGTTAATGATGGTGCTGAACTTGCTGTTGGTGGTGAAATTACACTTGCTCTTAAATTAAAAGCAGGGTTCTTAACCAGTTATTTCAACAAAGCATTACCACAGGGTCTTCCTCAATTTACCATTGAAATCACATTAGCATCGGGAGTTCAGGCATTTAATTACTCCGCTACTGCTGTTGATTTTGAATATGATGTATCAAATGTCCGCTGGTATGCTCCTAACTATCAGATTTTAAACGAACAAATGATGGCAGATTATAAACAACAAATCGCCTCTGAAACCACTATGTGGGTTTCTCGTGGTGTGTCTTCTATAATTAATGTGGTGAATAATACTGTTGGAAAACAGACTAAACAACTAAACGCTTCGTATCGTTCGTTAAATGGAATGGTAAGTTTAATGCGACCCAGCACAGATATAAATGACGCTGTTAAAAATTGCTTAACTGATTTTAACATTACTAACCTTACTGGTTATTTGTATAGAATTCACGGAAGTCAATATCCGAGCGACACCATCGATGTATCTGCTACTGATTTATCCAGAATATATATGGAAGCAAGTAAGACACTTGCTCCTCACGGACATAATCATTCTAATTCTACCGCTGTATCAAAAACTCGCTTTACTGGTGCTGGTGGTGGTGGTTCTGCCTGTATTAGTTTAACTCGTTTTTCTGATGAAAATTTGGTTAATCTTGGTTTAGATACTTCTGCTTCATCTGCCCCTTCTATTATTGAATTAGATTTCACTGCTACTGCTCCTTTTTCACAGGATTTAACCACATATTGTCTATATGATGTAGTTTTTATGATGAACCCTGATGGAACTGTTGAACGCTCTTTTTAATTGAAATTAGTATTTTAATTAAAAAAAAAATATTATATATAATATAATGGAAATTCCAATCAATATAGAAGAAGAAGCAAAATTAGATATTTTCTCCAAAGAAGAATTACAAAATGCTTACAGTGTAAATGATTTAGATGATAAAAAAGATTTTAATGATTATTATAATGAT
>Ga0114997_10005077_pt1 | contig 10118 bp, 24 predicted proteins | sample ArcticOcean_MG_C_2_FD_87045 | JGI IMG/M metagenome (GOLD analysis project Ga0114997, IMG submission 87045) | Marine microbial communities from western Arctic Ocean - ArcticOcean_MG_CB4_136 | ecosystem: Environmental > Aquatic > Marine > Oceanic | place: Arctic Ocean: Canada Basin | collected... | reverse complement strand
TTTACTCAGACCGTAGACAGAATAAAAGGCTGCTGAGCCTGAAACCGCTAACGCGGCAATTGCTATTAGTAATGGAAAGAGACTCTTTTTCATTTTATCCGGATATACTATCTTGGCAGAATTTGAGTTTCTCACGGATGACAGTAAATCTACGTGCTGCCTCTTGAGGATCTATCTTCATATTTCGTCGTACGATATCTTGTAGGATTCGAACCATATCATCTGCATCTTCTAGATGACGTTTAACGGATTGGGGGTTTTTTATTTCACTCATAACTTTTCTCCTTTTATAGGTTGGTTTGACTTATGCTTTGCATAATTATTATTAAATTATTATTTATTATAAATATATAGTATTATTATTATTATTAATATATTAATATATTATATTTTGACTGACTGAGGCCATTTCTGGCCTATTTTCTTGTCTATACAATCTTTGATGATTTAGTACTGCTAATTCTTTTGCTTTAGCTTCAACTACAATATCTAAATCTAATCCATACGTTTTAATCTCATCGATAATATAATCTGAATGAGCTTGTTTTCTAATCTTATCGTCTTTATATTCTCTTGCTTTACTTTCTGAATAATGACAACACTGCCTAACATTTTCTGGCCATGTAGTGGCTGCTAACCTTAGAGCTTGTTCTTCTGATAATTCATCTGGATGGAATGTATGGTGGTGATAATCAAATGTAATAGGAACTCCTATCTTTTTATGAATATAGTTATATAACATTCGAACTGACCACATACTTGCTTTATCATCATTTTCTAAAACCAATCTAGCCTTAAGATTATCTGATAACCTATGCCAATTTTTAATCCATCTATTAGCGGTACCTTCAAAGTCTCCACCATATGCGCCTCCGATATGAATATTAATTTTATTTTCAAATGACGGTGCATATCCCATTAGATCAAACATTTCTGAATGTCGCTCTAATCCTATGATGGATCGTTCTGCTACTTCTTGTCTAGGAGAACCTAATACATGGAAGGGGCCTGGATGTGTAGTTAATCTCATATCATGTGCTCTCGCATATTCACCAGCTTCAAATAACCTATCAGTTATTTCTTGTATCTGTGGTAACTGATTAAGTTCATAATGATCATGCCAAGGAAATAATTCAGAACCTATGCGAAATAATGTTATATCATGTTCATTATTCCATTTAAGGTAATGTAATAAATCAGTTGCATTGAGTAATGCACGCTCGCCTATTAGTTGATAATTTCGATCTGGATACCACGTTGCTTTACGTGCCGTCCTAGAAGTAGTAACTCTACCTCCTGCCTTTTTAGGTCTATTTGTTAATGTCATATTAACACAAGCATAGCCTAGTCTTACCTTTTTATTCATATATAAATATAAGGAATCTTTTTCAATTATCCTAATTATTCTTCAGGAAATTCTAATTGTAATTGTGGATTAACCTCATCTACATCCTCGATAATTACGGCCTCCGCTAGCGTTTCACAGCAATAATATATTCCATTCTTTTTAAGTAAAATATCAGACCGAGTCCATTTCTTTAATATTTGCTGATCAAAATTAGGTTTTAAATGAGATTCTTTAACGGTTCTTTTTATGATAAGTAACTTGTCGTTAAACTCTATATAATGATTGACTTGCATATATTGTTAATTGTTCTTTAAAGGTGGTTATAACCGGTAAATACTGCCTTATTACGGTGACAGCTTAATTTAAACAAGTTACAGGACATTCACCGATTATATTATAACACCTGTAATATCTATATTGATCAGCTGTAGTCTTTTTTGCGAACGAATTTCTTAGAATGACATAGCCATCATTACTTAATCTTTTTACTATGCTATTGATCCATTTAAGGCTTGTCGAATTAAAATGCATCATATTATTAAATGCAATGAAAGTCATTTTCTGACCCATATAAGCAATTTCATCATATGCCGTATCTTGCATAGTATTTTGGAATAAATTAGTAAGATATAATTCACGTTCATCAGATTCATTAACTCGAGAATTTATTTTTGACATAGCCTTGTGTAATGACAAATCCTTTCCTATGAACTGAGCATCATATATGAATTCTATTTTATCCTTAGGTTCTAATTCTAAAAATACATCAAAATCCATTTCACTAAAATGTAAATTATCCATTTCCATGTAAAAGTGCCCTATTGTTGCTTGAGTTTTTAATTTCTTTAACTATAAATAAATCACGTAACTGGTGTAATGATAACTGCTTAACTCCGGCAAAATATGCCTCGGCTTGGCTAATGGATGGCATCTCTACTAAATTAATATGCCGAGCTGATTCATTACTATTAACTGTATATAATCCAAATTTACTCATATTCTTCTTTATTATAAATATTACTTAATTCTTTTTTGATAGATGCATTTGATATTAAATTTGAAATTCTATTCCATGCACGACTTTTATTATGCGGGAGTATTTTCATTAAATCATTAACCGATCTAGCTAGATTACCTGACGTAATTATCGCATCTGCTCCTCTAGCATACCAATCAATTACTCCCGCACATCCTAACTTCTGGTATATGCTAATTACTTGATCATCATTAATATATCGTTTATGAAACCCCATTAGTAGGGTAAACGCGTTCTTGGTCTTCCCCATTTCCCAATTCGGTATGCCATATCACATTGCTGGGCAGCTTGGTGACATGTTCTAGATATATGAGTAAGTTCTGCATATGTTACATCTACCCGTTTATTACCTATGATAAATGTACCTACAATAGGTTTCATTTTTGCATATTTAAAGTTGGTAGGATCTACATGCTCTTTAATTTCAAAATCAATTGATGCATAATTTTTGCCTAGGTGATCTACTTTTTTTCGATCAATTCCTGCAGTCATATTTAAACTTGGAGTATACTTTGCCATTGTTATAATGTTTTTATTATTTATATATTGTTAATGTGAATACAGCATCTGTCATGCTATGGTCTAATTTTACGTTGCCACCTAGGCCTCCGTATTCATTTAATGCCCAATCCAATGTCTCAATAGGATCGTATACTAAATACTCGGTATCGTATGAATAAGGCGCTAATGTACTTAATAAAGAAATTACTATTCCGGTATCTGCTAATTCTAACATTTTAGTTATAGTATTTCTTAATCCTTGAACCGGATCAAAATCTGGTCCCGGATCTTCGTATAGGATTGTCGATGATTGTATATTAACAACCCAATCGGCTGCGTAATTGCCATCTAAATCAAACCAATTACTATTAGTAAAGTTTCCTGATGGTGATAACTCGTTAGCTACACTAATTAATGGCTGACTTAAATCAACGCCTTTGTAATTAACATCCGTTTGATATCCATTTTCTATATGTCTAAGAAAATCTCCTCTACCACATCCAAAATCTAATATAGAATCGGTTACTGGATTAAAATTTGATAGAATATAATCATATACAATTTCTTGTTGCTGCACACTATCATACCCTACTACTTTCGGATCCGTTCTTAAATAAGATGGATCCTGATCAGGTTCAACGCTTGGATCATCTACTACATCTGTTACCAGATCTTCTGTTATCGGAGTTTCTTTATCGTATACCTCATCCGTAATTGGCTTATTAATTTCTTGTGACATGATTTATTAATTTATTTTTTTGATTTTTTTCTAGGACCTCTTCGTTTATTAATCCTATTTAATTTACTCTCTAGATCACTCAAATCCATTTTCATTGGATGAGTTCTATTAAAGTTTTGAGCTGTCCTACATGCAATTGCTGCATACTCCCAAGCCGTGTCCTCACAATTTGTTCCAGGCATTAAGAACTCTTCAGCGATATGCATATCGCCATTCATGATTTGAACCCCATTAGCCGAATCCATTGGACTAGCTGATGGATATCGCTTTAGAACTTTTCTTTGGAATTTATTTGTAATTTTATTTGCAACTTTCATTTTAATATGACCTTGCTCCTTGAGTCGGGAATAAAAAGTTTCCACATTTTTCAAATTGGCCGACCTTCATCCATGCAGCCGCTTCCGGATCTACACTTGGCTCACCATCTCCTCTTAGTTCAACATCCAATGCATAATTAGATCTAGTATGGCCGTCTCTATTATGAATCCACATATTATTTGTGCCGCCATTTTCTAACCAAGCTTTTGTTACTGAACTCATTATAGTATATTTAGATTTAGGATTATCAACAGTGACCATAATCAATCCTGAACCGCCTTCGGTTCTCATATCATAGGTGGTTGGTGATAATACCGTTGCATAACGTTTATTCGTTATCATTGCAATCTCGTATTTGACTTCTTTATTCCAGTTAACTATTTTAACTACTACTAAATCTTTTATTAGATAATTTGCCTTTGGGCCTTTTACTTTCTTTGACATTTTTTAATTTTTAATTTTTATTATTTATGTTAATCTCTATTTCCTCTCTTTACTTCAATTACTTTTGCAATCTTAGAATTGGTTACTCCTTTAACTTCAAATTCAATTCCTGATCCTTCGAAGTCTTTTACTACCATTGCTTCCGCATGGGTTACTGATTGCGCATCTACTAGATACATCTCGGTTTGCTTCTTGACTCCTTTTGGAGTATCAATTACAATACTTACTTTTGCTGAATAATACGACATCTTTTTTTTTTTAGTTATTATTATATAAATATAAGGCCTTTTACTTGTAAGTCCTAATCTTTTTCAATCTTTTTTTAAAAGTTACCTGGTGCAACTTGCATACAGGTTAAACCAATTTCTCTCCACATATCAACAACTTTTTGTCGATCATCAAAAACACAAACAACTTCATGTTCATCTTTATTTTCATTGTCCGCAAATAAATCATTAAACCAACCTAACTTTAATTCTTCATCAGGCATAAATTTCCATGGATGGCTGGTAGGTCGCATTTTTAATATATTGTATTCAACTCCATACTTCTTTAACCATTCAGCCGTTACTTGTTTTGATGATTTGCTTCTACCTGAAAATATTGCAATATTATAACCTGACGCCTTTAAGGATTGGGCCATCATTATTACTGGCATATTAGGCTCATCATGTTCTATTAATTTATCTGCAAAGAATATATCCCAATTCATTTTACCATCTGGTTTGGTTGCAATTTTTCTACGTATTTCGATATCGGCCAACGTACCATCTAAGTCGAATATAATCCATTTTTTCATTAGTACTCTGCTTCTTCTACGGTTACATATTCACATACCATGGCTTCATCTAATTCATCTATTGCTACTTGCAGATGAGCTTTCATCTCGGCTACCATATATTCCATATCACTTGATCTTACACAATTCTTAATTTCATATACATGGTCTCTAAGCATATCTATGCTTCTTACTGCCCTCTTTAATTGAGGAACACATCCCCATCCGTCTTCGGTTGTCTTTAATATCATTTCTTTTAATTTTAACTAATCTGGTTTCTACGTATTACTTTATCTAAATTCTCAACCATCATTGCTGCTTCATCCTCTAATCGATCATTATCTAACCCAATAAAGATGGCTACTTTATTGCCATGGAATTTAATTGCTTTTGGGTCTCTGCGCTCTACGGCTCTTTCAAATTGGTACTGGTAATACTCTATTCTCGATTCTAAATCGTTACTGGTTATTTCATGTAATTCTAACATATCTAATGGTTTTTTCTTAATTCCTTATATAATAAAGATAAGGTATATTTGGTAAGGATCCTAATCTTTTTGAAGCTTTATTTTAAATTTTCTATCCTTAAGGTTACATTAACAAATGTACCTAAGTTATAGGCTATACAATTTACTTTCTTAATTGTAATTACTTTATACTTTGAATAATCACGGCCGGTACGGAACTCAATTCCCTTCCTACATCTAGGAGTTTTAAACTCATCTTTTAACTCTACTACTTGGCCTACCTTTAACATCCTTTAATTTTTTAATATTTATTATTTCTTATATAATAAAGATAAGGTATATTTGATAAGGATCCTAATTTTTTTGAAGCTTTTTTCAGAAATGTTTGACAAAAAGAAAGACGCTAGCGCGCCTTTCTAATTACTTATTATAAACTTACTTCTTTGAATCAAAGAATGACCATAAAATGATCAATACTATAAATCCAGTAAATCCACTATTACCTAATGTGTTTACAAGATTAGTAAGGTTATCCACCACTTCGAATCCGAAGACGTTGGTTCCAGATATAATGTACCATAAAATTGATACTGGGACAAGGCCAAGGAATATACTTCCTAATCCTTTAATAAACCCATTTACTTTGTTAAATATACTTTCCATATTATTTTTCTCCTTTTTTAATTATTAGAATTTAAGGCCAAGCCCTAATTCTAAATTAGTTGTTTTATCTCCTAAACTATAGACTACTTTTGGATCAACATAAATCGATCCTTTATGGAACGAGAACATTTTCCCAATACCGAAATTTAGATCATCAAATGCAAATACATCACTAGAAGATGCATATACAAATAGATCCTGTTCAGCAACAGTTAAAAAATATCTACTATGCAAGTCTAATGATAATGATGCATCCGAATTTACCTGAGAGATGTTTAATCCAACCATAAGGTCATCAGTTATACCATATCCAATACTTGGAGATACAGACCAATCGGTCCATGCTGTGTTAGCAATATTTCCGGTACCTAGGTACCAATCACCTGCTGTGCTTTTCGCGCATTGCGCGTTAACCCCGACTGCAATTAGCAGACCAAGAGTTAATGTAAAAATCATTTTTTTCATGGTTTTCATGTTTTATTAATTTTGATTAGTTGTGGCAAAATTGCCAAGGATAGTGTAGTAGAGCTTTACCATATTACACTACACCCATTTTCATAATCTATCATTAATATAAAGAATTATTTTCATAATTCCTAATATATTCTTAGAATTGTTTAAATGGGGTATTAATCGGCCTTTACTTCTTTAGATGCATCACCTTTTGCATCCTTCTTATAATCCATGTAAGCACGTAACACTTCTGTTGGTGTAATAGCCAATGCACTTGCCAATGACATTATCACCTGTGATACTACTTTTCTTTTTTGGAATGAACCCTTAGCACGTTTTCCTAGACTACTTAAAATCATAGTTAGTCGTGCATTGTCCGTAACTGTACCTTTCTGTACGGTCTTTTCAACTGGGGCCTCTGTTTTTAAGAAATTTGAAATTTCTTCTCTTATTATTATTTTAATATCTGATTTTTTCATTATATTATTGCTTAGGTATTGGGATTGTCCGTCTGCCACCTTTCAGTCTAGTAGATTCTAACTCATTGGCTACGTCTAGTTCAGCTCCTATTAATTTATATAATATTCCATCAGTACTAATTAAATCTTGTAACTGTTTATATGCTTGGTATGACTCATTGCCACCTCTAGCTGCATCTTTTGATGTAGCCAATGCGCCTGATAGTCTATCAACAATTTGTGATCGTATAGAACTACGATTCATAGAAGCAAACCCATTAACCTTAACCATAGGATCATTTGGGTCCATTTTCTTTGGATCAGCTAGTGTTCCAAATTTATACGTATCTTCTTCAAGTGCTGAGAACACTTCTTCACGTATAATTTGTTTTAATCTATATTTTAAATCATTGCCTTGCATTATGTCTTAAGATCTTTTACTTTCGATTACTGATTCTTTTCTGTATTCGGTTACTAATTTTTTTATTTCACCAATAGCTTTTCTTGCTCTCGTTGCTGCAGCCTTATTTCCTTTGTCTGCATATTTTGTATGGTTATCTTGAAACTCTGTCCAAAGATTATTTAATGTATCGTATAATGTTGTTGTACTCATAACTGGTCTCCTGTCTTATTAATTTAGTATAAATATGCTAAAATATTATTTTTATGTATGTTTATTGGATGAATATTAGTAATTTTCATCGCCTACGGTATAATCAATATTCCTTACCGGTGCCATGGTCCTTGCATTTAATAGTTCCTGACGACTTATAATCTTATTTAACATTACTCTAAGTAGGTCACGTTCAGTCCATTGATAATCATGGAACTTTCCAGCCATGGCTCCTAAATCAGGATGTTCATGATAATCTCCAATATATTCTTTTCCGGATTGCGTTAGATATTCACCACCACTAGTAAATAAACCAGTTGATGCATTATCTATACTATAATCTATTTTATCAAATTCAGTTATAAACGTCTCATCATCATGGTCTTCTATTATAAAGTTGCGTCTGAAATGATCATCCAATTGGTATTCTGTAATGATATCATCTGCTTGATATAATAAATCTCCATCAAGATAAACTTCGCCTACATCATTTTCATCATCAATGATATATTCTAGATCTGAACCTATATATTCTAGTCCTTCCTTTAAACTTCGTATTTTGTATGCCATATCTTATCTTTTATATCTTATATGCTTAGGCGTTACAATATATTCAGTATATAACTCTTCATAGTCATCTTCTACCTCATCTAATTCATCTTCTACCATATCATTATAATGTTTATGAAAATCTTTACTAAAATGTCCAGGATATTCTTGTTCAAATCTCCTTTGATAATCTTCTTCAAACCTTTCTAGGTACTCTTGTTCCATATCAGCTGCATATGCTTCCATCATATCATCTTCTCTAGCCGTTTGACCGTACATTTCTGGGTCATTTTCTGTATCTGCTAATATAGTTTGTACTTGAACTCTTGTCAGTTGTTGTATATCCCATTCATCAAAGAATTTATTCTTTAGTTTTTCTCTTAAGGCTCTTCTACTCCTAAGAATACCAAGTACTTGATGTTCCCATATAACATGACCGTCCATAATAACCTGTTCCGGCCGTCCTCCTAACAAGCCTCGGTCAATTACAAATTCTAACTGGCGGCCCATTATCTGGTCATCATGATTCTGTTTATTTGTTAGTAACACATATCCAGAATTTTGAGCTAAAGGGTGATTTAAATGACCCGATGGCCGAAATGCCTCTAATGCCGATTGTAATACATCATTATCCATCCCAGGTGGATTGAATAATGGTATATGCGGTCGATTAACCGAACTTCTTGATCCTCCAAATAAACTCATATTACTTCCTCTATTTAATTTATTATAAATATGGAGCAATTACGCTTTAACTATCAGAATAGCCGACCAGTTTCTTGCCTACATAGGATAAAAATTTCTTAAAATAGGATTGTTTCTTAGGTAAACCAGGAGTAATCACCTCTTCTAATTTTTCAACCTCTTCGTCGGTCTCAAAAGTATAAGGTCCCTCATCTATTTCTTGAGAAGCTTCTACTACCTTTAAAGGTTTTGGTCGAGGCTTTGGTGGAGACATTTGTCTAGCTATGAACTTTGGCTTCGGTGCCTCTGAATAAGGCTGTTGTATATGTGATACCATCACTGTAATATATTTAATATTATCTGTGTTAATTGATTTGATTTCATAATCACGGTCTTCATGCGTTAATATATCACCTACTAGTATATTCTGGGCATCTTGGTAATTAACAGTTTGTATTACACGGTCTTCGTTAATGGATACATCTGCAAATTGTAGATCTTTTTTTAATCTAAATTCTGTTTCTGAAATTTTATTAAAATTTCCTAATATTGCTTTCATTTTTTATAACTTTATCACATGCATACCGCATGCAGTCTTTAATTTCTTTATGCTTATGATGAGACTGAGTCCTCATCTTTTTCATTTGCTGATCATATTCAGCTTGAAGTCCTTTTTTTGAAATCTTTTCATAAATTTCGTAAAACTCATCTTCAGAATGTCCCATAATGTATTGTCTTTAAATTAATATATTAATACCAGCCATCTAATTTACCTGACTTGAACTTATTCAATAATTTTTTAATCTCGCCGGCCTTCTCATTCTTACGTTGCATGTAATATCTATCTGTCGATGCTACGAAACCATCTCTGCCTGACCCTTGTGCCTTCTCGCGTTCAGCATCATTTTCGTTGCTAATGTATTCAGCGTAGTACTGTAATGCTCTAGTCATTGCATTGGTTACATTTTTTAATGGGATTTCTTTTCCATCTATAGTTGCTAACAGGTCGCTGTATTGATCTGCCTTAGGAAGTGCCATTGCTTCTACAACTGCCGTATTCGCTTGTTG
>Ga0114997_10005076_pt1 | contig 10119 bp, 8 predicted proteins | sample ArcticOcean_MG_C_2_FD_87045 | JGI IMG/M metagenome (GOLD analysis project Ga0114997, IMG submission 87045) | Marine microbial communities from western Arctic Ocean - ArcticOcean_MG_CB4_136 | ecosystem: Environmental > Aquatic > Marine > Oceanic | place: Arctic Ocean: Canada Basin | collected... | reverse complement strand
TCTTTTTGGAGATTGTTAAAACTAATTTTTTCTCGAACAACACCGTGCTTGGTCAAATCTACTTTAATTACTTGCCCCATTTGTTCACGAAATGAGTCTCCTGTTGCCTTGCCTGTGTCAAAAAAAGTTGTGTCGTATAGTTCTACTTTGTGTCCTGCATTTTTAAGGTGAGCAGACAAAACTGATATACCGACAGAGATTAAACCGTCCATTCTGTCGTTTGGATAAACTAGCAATGTATTCATAAAATTAAATTTAATACTTAATTAATCAACTTAACCTTAACAACGAATAAATTCTAGTGAAATTTTGTAAATTTAGCCTACTTTACCTATATAAAATTATTTATTATGCGCCCGGAAGGATTTGAACCCTCAACCTTCTGATCCGAAGTCAGACGCTCTATCCAGTTGAGCTACGAACGCATAATGTGTAACTTAAATTGAAATGAACAATAACTCAATTAAATTCTTAGCAAAAGAAGAAGATGTAGATAAAAGACTAGACTTTGTCTTGTCTGAAAAAATTGATGATCTAACACGTTCTAATATTAAAAAAATAATTTTATCAAATAACGTAAAAATAAATGATGTGGTAATTTCATCTCCATCAAAAAAAATCAAAAAAAATGACTCAATAAATATTCTTTTTCAAGTCAAAAAAACAAAGGCTATAGATCCAGCTAAAATAGAATTAGATGTTGTATTTGAAGATAAAGATATTTTAGTAGTTAATAAACCTGCGGGAATGGTTGTTCATCCTGGAGCAGGAAATTATCAAAATACTTTAGTAAACGCTTTAGTATATAAGTATAAAAAAAAACTTTCTAATATTAACGGCGATCTAAGACCTGGTATAGTTCATAGAATTGACAAAGAAACTAGTGGTTTATTAGTTGTGGCAAAAAATAATTTATCCCATTCAATTCTTGGAAAACAATTTAGCGATCATAGTATAGAAAGAAAATATTTAGCTTTAGTTTGGGGTGTTGTTAGACCTCTAAATGGAAGAATAATTACTCTTATTTCTAGAAGTAAAAAAAATAGACAGTTAATGAATGTTAGTGAAATTAATGGAAAAAAAGCAATTACAAACTATAAAACTTTAAAAGTATTTAATATAAAAGACATACCTAAAATTAGCTTAATCGAGTGTAAACTTGAGACTGGAAGAACTCATCAAATTAGAGTTCATATGCAATATAAAGGAGCTTCATTGCTGGGCGACAAACAATACGGTAAAAAAAATATAAAATTTAAAAGAATTAATAGAGATTTTGAAAAAAAACTATCTATTTTAAGTGGCCAAACTTTGCATGCTAAAAACCTAGGATTTAAACATCCTACGAAAAAAAAATTTATTAGCTTTGAATCAAGATTGCCCAATGAATTTAACAAATTGCTTAATTTACTTGAGAAACTGAGTGGTTGAAAATTAACGTTTTAACATATATCTAAACACTTATGAGTAAAGAAAAAAATCCCAGTAATCTTCCGTCTCCTGCGGTGGGAGGTCTGTCGATTTATTTAGCCCAAATCAAAAAATTTCCTATGCTTGATGCTGAAGAAGAATATATGCTTGCAAAAAATTGGAAAGATAGTGGCAATATAAAATCAGCTCATAAATTAGTTACAAGCCACTTAAGATTAGTGGCAAAAATAGCTATGGGTTATAGGGGATATGGTTTGCCAGTCAATGAGTTAATTTCTGAAGGAAATATTGGCTTGATGCAAGCAGTTAAAAAGTTTGATCCGGAAAAAGGTTTTAGATTAGCTACATACGCCATGTGGTGGATTAAAGCTGCAATACAAGAATATGTTTTACGATCTTGGAGCCTTGTAAAAATGGGAACAACAACAGCCCAGAAAAAACTTTTTTTTAATTTAAAAAAAATAAAAAGGCAAATAGCCCCTAACCAAGAAGGAGATTTAAGAAACGAACAGGTTGAAGAAATATCTAATAGACTGAACGTTAAATCAGATGAAGTAATTAACATGAATAGACGTCTAATGGGACATGAAAAATCTCTTAATGACCCCATCAAAGATGGAGAAAAAGATGAATGGCAAGACTGGTTAGTAGATGATCATATGGACCAAGAACTTGCTATGTCACAAAAACAAGAGCTAGAAGACAAAAAAAACTTATTACAAGAATCGATCAAAATTTTAAATGATAGAGAAAAAGAAATTTTAGAGCAAAGACGACTGAGCGAAAACCCCAAAACTTTAGAAGAGTTAAGCAAAAAATATAAAATTAGTCGAGAAAGAATAAGACAAATTGAATACAAAGCGTTTGAAAAGCTTCAAAAAGCTATGATTAATGCAAATAAGTCTAAAAATTTGCTTCCTACAAATTAAATTTTAAAAGGATCCTCTAAAAGTATTGTATCTTCTCTTTCTGGGCTAGTTGAAATGCTTGAGATCTTAGCTCCTATGAAATCCTCAATAGCATGAATGTAAACTCTAGCTTTCTCAGGAAGATCTTTCATGTTTCTTGTTCCTTTAGTAGAAGCTTTCCAACCGGGAAAAGTTTTGTAGATAGGCTTAACTTTTAATTGGTCTTCTACTGCGGCAGGAAGATAATCCATCTCTTGCCCATTAACTTCATATTTAATACAAATTTTGATTTCATCAAGCTCATCTAAAACATCAAGTTTTGTGAGCGCTATACCATCTATTCCAGAAATTTTAATAGTTTGTCTTACTAAAACGCCATCAAACCATCCACACCTTCTTTTTCTGCTTGTAACTGTTCCAAACTCTTTGCCTCTTGTTCCCAGAAGTTCTCCTACACTATCTTTCAATTCAGTAGGAAACGGACCTTCCCCTACTCTTGTAGTATATGCTTTAGTGATACCTAAAACATAATTAATAGTATTTGGCCCACAACCTGTTCCAGTTGCAGCTGCTGACGCTACAGTGTTAGACGATGTCACGAAAGGATAGGTTCCATGATCAACATCAAGTAAAATGCCCTGGGCACCTTCGAACAATATTTTTTTTCCTTTGGATTTAAATTCATCTATTTTTTTCCAAACTGGTTTAGAATATTTAAGAATCTCTGGTGCTATTTCTAATAATTCATTTTTTAATTTATTTTTTTCAAATATCTCTTTTCCAAGTCCTTTTCTGATAGCGTTATGGTGAGTAAGAACTGTCTCTAATCTATGATCTAGATTGGTTTCAGAAACTAAGTCCATCACTCTAATTGATCTTCTGCCAACTTTATCTTCATAGGCTGGTCCTATTCCCCTTCTAGTAGTTCCAATTTTTCCTTTTCCCGCTGCATCCTCTCTGATTGCATCCATTTCTTGATGAAAAGGCAATATAAGACTAGCAGTTTCAGCAACAATTAAATTATTTTCGTCTACTTTTACACCTTTAGACTTTATCTCTTTGATTTCATCAATTAACGCCCAAGGATCGACTACTACTCCATTACCTATTATTGAAACTTTATTTTTTCTAACTATTCCCGAAGGAAGTAATCTTAGTTTATAAGTAACACCATTTATAACTAGCGTGTGACCAGCATTATGCCCTCCTTGAAATCTCACAACCACATCAGCTTCACTAGATAGCCAATCGACAATCTTTCCTTTTCCTTCGTCTCCCCACTGCGAACCTACAACTACTACATTTTTCATTATAAAAATTTTTTATTTATTGTTATTGAGTTTAGATGGTTTATTGGACCATAGCCTTTTCCATAATTAGGGTTAGATACTATTGCCTGGTTAACATATTTAATGCCTTGCTCACAAGATTTCTTTAGTAGTTTTCCACATGACAAATAAGTAGCTATAGCACTGGATAATGTACAACCTGTTCCGTGAGTATTTTTAGATTTATGTTTTTTATTTTTAAATATTTTAATCTCTTTTTTGTTAAGTAAAACGTCATTCATCTTTCTTGCTTTTAAATGTCCTCCTTTTATTAAAACATTTTTTGCTCCTAATTTAATTAATCTACTAGCTGAAATAATCATATCTTCTACATTATCTATTTTCATATTTGTTAAGATTTCAGCCTCAGGAATATTGGGGGTTATTAAAAAAACTTTTTTAAGTAATTTTTCTTTTATTAACTTAATCGCTCTATTATTAATTAATTTCGCTCCTCCCTTTGATACCATTACAGGATCAAGTATTATTTTAGAAACTTTTATTTTTTTTAAAGAATTTAATACTGCTTGAACAACAATTGACGAGTGTAACATGCCAATTTTAATTGCATCAGGCCTTATATCTTTAGATGTAAATTCTATTTGACTTGAGATTTCTTTAGGGCTGATTGGGATAACTGAGATAACACCTGTAGTATTTTGTACTGTGACTGCAGTAATTGCTGTCATTGCATAAGAACCCAGTGCAGTTACTGTTTTGATATCCGCTTGTATTCCGGCCCCTCCAGAAGAATCTGAGCCAGCAATTATTAACACTTTTGAATTTGGTTTCAATTTGTTATTTTTTTATTTTATTGATTGTTTTATTGTTTTTATGCATTTGTTGAGAAGAATTTTGTTATTTGATTCACCCATGATTCTAATTTTTGGTTCTGTACCTGATTTTCTAACTAAAAGTCTTCCATTTTTTTTTATCATTTTATTTGCTTTATGGATAGCTTGCTTACATTTTTTAGTATTAATTATATCTTTATTTTTGACTAGCATATTTTCTAATATTTGTGGAACTGATTTGTAGACATTAAATAACTCACTAGCTTTTTTTCCTTTTCTTAATGAGAACAAGGTTTCCAGCGCTACTAGCAAACCATCTCCTGTTGTTGCAAATTTTCCTAGAATTATATGTCCAGACTGCTCTCCTCCTAAATTAAATTTAAGTTTTTTCATTTTTTCTTTTACATAGCGATCTCCTACGTTTGATCTTGCAAAATTAATATGTTCTTTTTTTAGAAATTGTTCTAAACCATAATTTGACATTAAAGTACCAACAACGCCTCCTTTGAGAATCTTTTTTCTTTTCCAGCGCTTTGCTAACATAGCTATTATTTGGTCTCCATCGATTATATTTCCTTTCTCATCGCACATTATTACTCTATCGGCATCTCCATCTAGAGAGATCCCTAATTTTGCCTTCTTTTTTTTTACACTGGTGGTAATTTTTAGAGGGTGAGTAGATCCACATCCTTTATTGATATTTAAACCGTTAGGTTTTATTCCTACAGCAAATACTTTTGCTCCTAGATCAGACAATAGTTTTGGAGCAGCTTTATATCCTGCTCCATTAGCGCAATCGATAACAATCCTTAATCCCTTCAGATTAAAGTTTGTAGGAAAATTTTTTCTCAAGATTTTGATATATTTTTCATTTGCATCTTCTATTCTTTTTACTCTCCCTAAAATATTGGGCTTTGATAACTGTTTGGTGGTTTTAGAATCTATTAGTTTTTCTATTTTTTTTTCAATCTTATCAGATAATTTTAAACCGTCTGGTCCAAATAATTTCAAACCATTATCATGATAAGGGTTATGGGAAGCGGTAATCATAATTCCCAGATTTGCTTTCATTGATTTTGTAAGCATAGCTAATCCATTGGTGGGTAGAGGGCCTAATGTAGTTATATGCATGCCGGCAGAAGCAAGTCCTGAAACAAGCGCTGGTTCCAGAGTGTAGCCAGATAATCTTGTATCTTTAGCTATTATAGCCGTTTGTTTTGTTTTTCTTAAATTTTTAAAGTAGGTTCCGGCGGCTAAACCAAATTTAAAAAATTTTTCTCCGTTTATGTTTCCTTGGTTGACTGTTCCTCTTATACCATCGGTTCCAAAATATTTTTTTTTCATTGATCTAATAGTTTTTTATAAACTAACATTCCTTGTTTGACTTCTTCTACATTGTGCACTCTAAAAACTTGAACTCCCTGAGAAAATGTAAACAAAACAGAAGAAAGTGTTCCGCCAATTCTTTCTTTAGTATCGAAGTTTTCAGAAATTTGACTTATAAACTTTTTTCTAGAAGTACCTATTAGTATAGGAAATCCCAAGGAATGGAATATAGAAATTTTAGTTAAAAGCATCAAGTTATGTTTCAAATTTTTACCAAAACCTATACCGGGATCTAAAATAATTTTTTTACAATTCTTTCCTTTGTTTACTTGATTATTTATCTTTTCTTCAAAAAAATCGTATATATCTAATAAAACATTTTTATATTTAGGCTGTAATTGCATTGTTTTCGGGGTTCCTTGCATGTGATGAATAACCTTCCAAACATTTGAGTTTTTTATTTTCCTAAAGGATTCTGAGTCGTGATTAAAAGAGGAGACATCGTTAATAATATCAGCTTTATATTTAATAGATTTTACCATTATTTCTGATTTTCTCGTGTCTACAGAAAGCATAATTTTGGGATATTTTTTTTTAAAATATTTTATTACTTTTTTTATCCTTTTCCATTCTTGCTTAGGGTGTATTGTTTTAGATCCTGGACGCGTGGATTCTCCACCTACATCAATTATTTTTGCTCCAGCTTTAATCATTAGATTAATTCGTTCAAAAGCTTTATCAGTTTTATAAAATTTACCTCCATCTGAGAAACTATCTGGAGTGATGTTTAAAATTCCCATTAACTGTGGTTCAGAAAAAAAATTTCTTTTTGATGTAATTAATTTTATATCTTTAAGAATTTTTTTTTTTATTTTAGTTTTTTGTTTTTTAATTTTATTTATATCAATTATTTTTGAAGATATTTTTTTTTTATCTCTAGTAAAAATTTCAATTTTATTGAAACTTATTTTACTGTTACCACAAAGAGGTAAGGATATTTTTTTTTTAATTAAATCTTTAGAAGTTTCACCATAATAAAAATTACACGCCCTTGTGTAATATTTTTTCATTACTTATTAAATTGCTGGTTTTGGTTTCAGACCTAATGAATCTAGTGCTGAAGACTTATTGTCGTCTTTTAAATTTTCGTCTTTGAATGATCTTTCTGGGTTAATATTTTTCAATATTAAATCTCTTATTTCATCGCCTGTTAAAGTTTCGTAAAGCAACAAAGCTTTGGCTATTCTATGTAAATCATCTATCTTTTCCGTAAGCACTTTTTTTGCTCTTTCGTAGCCTTTTTCAACTATTTTTTTAACCTCCAGGTCAACTTTTTTTGCTGTTTCCTCGGACATGTTTTGTTGTCTTGTAACTGATCTTCCTAAAAATACTTCTTCCTCATTTTCACCAAATGCAATTGGTCCAAGCTCTTTGCTCATACCCCATTTAGTAACCATGTTTTTTGCCATTTTTGTTACCATTTCAATGTCAGAAGAAGCTCCTGAAGTAACTTTGTCATGACCAAATATAATTTCTTCTGCTATTCTTCCTCCCATGGCGACAGCTATATCTGAATGCATTTTTTCTCTGGTTATTGAAAGCTGATCTCTTTCCGGTAATCTCATTACCATACCGAGGGCTCTTCCTCTTGGTATAATTGTTGCTTTGTGAATTGGGTCAGATGCTTTTTCGTTAAGAGCTACAATTGCATGGCCACCCTCATGATAAGCTGTAAGTTTTTTCTCATCCTCACTCATAACCATAGATCTTCTCTCAGCTCCCATCATGACTTTATCTTTTGCCTCTTCTATATCAGACATTGTAACGACTCTTTTGTTTTTTCTAGCTGCAAGAAGTGCAGACTCGTTAACAAGATTAGCTAAATCTGCTCCAGAAAATCCCGGTGTCCCTCTTGCAATAACTCTTAGTTTTACATCAGGTCCAGTGCTAATCTTTTTTATATGTACCTTAAGTATAGCTTCTCTTCCAATAATATCTGGATTTCCTACTACTACTTGTCTATCAAATCTTCCTGGTCTTAATAAAGCGGGATCTAAAACGTCTGGTCTATTAGTTGCGGCTATTAAAATAATTCCTTCATTGGTTTCAAAACCATCCATCTCAACCAATAGTTGGTTTAGAGTTTGTTCTCTTTCATCGTTACCCCCTCCAAGACCTGCTCCTCGACTTCTACCTACAGCGTCAATCTCGTCTATGAATATAATACATGGAGAGTGTTTCTTTCCTTGCTCAAACATGTCTCTCACTCTTGAAGCTCCTACGCCAACAAACATTTCAACAAAATCTGATCCTGAAATTGAAAAAAAAGGAACATTTGCTTCACCAGCAATTGCTTTCGCTAGCAAAGTTTTTCCCGTACCTGGTGGTCCTATCAGTAATGCACCTTTGGGTATCTTACCTCCAAGTCTACTAAATTTTTTAGGGTCTTTAAGAAATTCAACAATCTCTTCAACTTCTTCTTTAGCTTCTTCTACGCCAGCTACGTCATTAAATGTGACTTTCCCTTGTGCTTCTGTTAAAAGCTTAGCTTTGGATCTGCCAAAACCCATTGCTCCCCCTTTTCCACCTTGCATCTGACGCATAAAAAATACCCAAACACCAATAAGCAATAACATTGGAAACCAAGACAAAAGAATTCCTAAAAGAGATGGCATTTTATCCTCTAAAGGAGTGGCAATAATGCTGACACCTTGGTCTGATAATTTTTCAATAAGATTTGGATAATTAGGAGAATAAGTAATAAAAGTAGTTCCGTCAGATAAAGCTCCAGTAATGTTATTACCTTGAATATTAACCTCAACCACTCTTCCAGACTCAACTTCACTCAAAAATTGAGAAAAAGGAACTTTGTCTTTTGTAGAGTTAATTTTTTCAGGTTTTTGGAATAGATTAAAAAGTCCTACCGACAGCAGCACGATAATTGCCCACATTATTAAGTTTTTAAAATTCATATAATAATAAATAAGTATTTTATTCTAATTAACAAGTATAAAACTAAACTTTTAATGGTATTTAAATGTGGCAAATTATAATAAATTGAGCAAAATTCATTACTTTTTAACCTCTTTAGTAATAACTATATAATTTCCTAATTTTTTGAAGATACATTTTGAAAGAGTTAGGCTTTTCGGTTCTTTTTCTTTAAACTGATTGATGATGTATATGACCTTCTTTGCTCTAGGAGGATAATAGGTATTAGAAAACAATTGAATAGCTTGGCTAAAAATTTTTAATTGAATTTCTATAGTTTCAATAGATATTTTTTTAAAGTTGATTAATATTTTACTCTTACTTTTCTTAACGTTTTTTTTAAATATCGTTTGAATATAAGCATTAAGAGTCTCACTACTAGAGTTTAAATTTTTTATTGTTTGAATTATTTGATCATGATGTATGCCACTTTTTTCGAAAGATTTTTTTAAATTTCTAATTCTAATCCTCAAATATTTTGTGTCTGAATTACTTGGGTCAAAGAAAAATTTTCCAAATATTCTTTTTGAAACATACTCTAAATCTTTTTTCTTTTGATCTAATAGAGGTCTTAACAATGTTACTTTTTTATTTAGTTTGGTTTTGGTCTTCATGGAAGATAGCCCTTGAATACCGCTACCTCTTGATAGTCTAATTAAAAAAGTTTCAATCTGGTCGTCGCTATGATGAGCTGTTAAAATACAGTCTGCATTTTTTTTCTTACAATAGTTTAATAAAAGATCGTATCTAATACTCCTCGCTTTGCTTTGAACGTTGCTAATTATTTTATTTCGATTTTTTAATATTTTTAGTGAAATCTTGTATTTCTTTAAAAATTTCTTAATTTTGAGCGCTTCTTTAGCTGAGTTTTTTCTTATACTATGGTCAATCAATACATAAAAAACTTTTACCTTTTTTTCTATTTGATAAAATTTTGAAAAGGCGGCTAATGCGAGGCTATCTGATCCTCCAGAAACTCCAATTATGAATTTTTTCTTTCTTGATTTTTTTAAGTGACCTTTAAAATCTGAATAAATTTGAAAAATTTTTTTATTTTTACTTAAGGATTTCTTAAGATTTAGCACACTTGAATTTTTTTTGCTCATATTGAGCTTTTTGTAACACAGACTTGCTTGCTTTTGGATACTGTTTTTTTATTCCAGATATCATTGAACATCCCTGGTCTTTTTCTCCTAGCTGAACCATAGTAATACCAAGTTTCAACAAGTTGTCCGGAGCTTTTTTACTTTTTGGATAATTTTGATACCCATCTAAATAAGCTGCTGCTGCATCTGAATACAGTTGTCTTACTCTAAAAGTTTCACCATACCAAAATTGAGC
>Ga0114997_10005075_pt1 | contig 10119 bp, 13 predicted proteins | sample ArcticOcean_MG_C_2_FD_87045 | JGI IMG/M metagenome (GOLD analysis project Ga0114997, IMG submission 87045) | Marine microbial communities from western Arctic Ocean - ArcticOcean_MG_CB4_136 | ecosystem: Environmental > Aquatic > Marine > Oceanic | place: Arctic Ocean: Canada Basin | collected... | reverse complement strand
TTGTTTATTTTTTTTTATTTTTTTATTTTTTTTTACTTGTTTATTTTTTTTTATTTTTTTATTTTTTTTTTTTGGCTTATTTTTTATCAACTAACCATTTATTTGTTTCCCTCAATCCTCCAAAAGTATAAATGTGAAAATTTTCAGTAAACTTTTTAAGATTATCTATCAGGTAATTTGGATCCTTAGGTTTCAATAAATCCACGGCTTTTGTCACGTTAGCTTTAAGAAAATTTAGAGAATTTTTTGCACCAACAATGTTGGCAAATTTTAATAAGTTATTTATTGTTAAAGGCCCGGTTATTCCTACATGAACCGGAAGAGTTTGTTTTGAAATAAATTTAGCTATTGATTGAGTGTCTAACAACCACTGAGTAACTATGTAATCTGCTAATGGGGTTTTATTTTTCATAGCTTTATCTAACTCCAAATCTGATATATCAGGAGATCCATCTGGATGTCCAGCAATTCCTATCTTTAAGTCATCAAATAATCCACTCTCTAATAATTGCAACGAGCAGTGGTAATCTCCTATAGGATCAACCCCTCCTCCAATTACAAGAGCTTGTTTTACTCCAAAATCTTTACACATGGAAACATAGTCCTTTAATTCTATTAAATTTTTTATTGAGCGAGCTGGAAAATGAGGAACTGCATTAAATCCTTTATTGACCAATTCTTTGGCCTTGCTCGCGACATCTCTAAAATTATTTCCTGGGAGCATAGTGATATAAACATCTTTTACCTTGGGTATAATCGACAGATCTGTCTTAATTGTAATTTCTAAAGAAAAATTCATCTCTTATCGGATATATCAATCAAACCGAGGGGGTGTCCAGAGTTATTGTGTTTGTGGTGGCCTTGGTTTGAATCGCACAAACGACACATACCTTTTCAGGGTACTGCTCTACTACTGAGCTACAAGGCCTAACCTCTAAAAGTAATTCTACCTTTAGTTAAGTCGTAAGGTGTCATTTCCACCGTTACGTTGTCTCCTGTAAGAACTCTTATTCTATTCTTTCTTAATTTTCCAGCAGTATGAGCTAGAATTTCATGATTGTTTTCTAGTCTTACTCTAAACATTGCATTGGGTAAAAGTTCTGTCACTGTTCCTTTAAATTCTAAAGTTTCTTGTTTAGCCAATTTTTTTATCCTTTTTTTTTAATCTTATTTTAACTGAATTTGCATGTCCTGCAAGATTTTCATATTTTGCTAAATTTATAACCGATGCACCCAATCTTTCAATACCTGATTTAGATATTTTTATTACAGAATGTCTCTTTAAAAAATCGTATACTGATAATCCAGATGAAAATTTTGCTGATCCAGAGGTGGGCAAAACGTGATTTGTGCCTGCCAAATAATCACCCATTGCCTCTGGCGAATAATTGCCAATGAAAATTGAGCCCGCATTTATTATTTTTTTTAAAATTCTATCTGGTTTTTTTGTACAAATTTCTAAATGTTCTGGGGCTATAGCGTTAACTATAGAAATTAATTTTTTTATGTTCTTTGTATAAATTGCCAATCCAAATGACTTTAAACTTTTTGAAGCAATTTCTTTCTTTGGTAAGACTTTTAACTGTTTTTTTAAAAAATATTTAACCATAAGAATTACGCTCTTATCATTAGTTAATAATATTGATTGGGCTTTGACGTCGTGTTCTGCTTGGGCAATAAGATCTGCTGCCACCCATTCAGGATTACAACTCTTATCAGCGACAATTGTAACTTCTGAGGGGCCTGCAAACATATCTATTCCAACGTCTCCAAAAACTTCTTTCTTAGCAAGAGCTACATAATCATTTCCGGGGCCGACTATTTTATTTACTTTACTTACTATCTTGGTTCCAAAAGCTAAAGCAGCGATAGCTTGTGCTCCACCGATTTTGTATATTTCTTTTACCTTGCACTTTTTAGCGGCATATAAAACTGCTGGATTAACTTTTTTACCAGATGTTGGCGTTGTCATATAAATTTCTTTTACACCCGCTATTATTGCGGGTATGCAATTCATAAGAACAGAGCTTGGGTAGCTTGCAGTCCCACCGGGCACATATATTCCAACTTTCTCAATTGGACTTGAGGTGTAAGAACAAATATTTTTATATTTATCTTGAATTTTATAAGATTTAAAATTTTGTAATTTATGGAACTTATATATTCTATCAAAGGCCAAATCGATGGATTTTTTAGTTTTAAAATCTAATTTTCGAACAATACTTTTAATTTCTATTTTTGTAAACTTAATATCTTTTGCAGAAATTTTTTTGAGCTTTGAATATTTTTTTTCATATTTGAATAAGGCTCGATCTTTGTTATTTTTTACATCTCTAATTATACTTTTTACCAAAGAAAGTTTAGAAGAATTTTGAAAGCTTCTTTTATTTAAAATATTTTCTAGATTTTGAATAAAATTTTTTTGATCTCCGTTTAAATATTTTAACATTATAAAAATTTGTGTTTTGGTTTTGTTTTACTCGACCAAGCAGTTCCTTGATCGTCTAGTGTAACCTCTACTACTTCTGCAATTATTTTAATAATACTATCACCTGAAAATATCAATCTAATTTCATAGCTTTTGTCGATTGTCAAAGAGCTTTCTATGGCTAAAAAGTCTAAAAAACTATCTTTTTTTTTTAAATTTATATTTTTTCTTAAAACTTTAACAACATTCTCAAATTTTAATACTGTTCTTATTCTTTTATTTTTTCTAAAAACTCCTTTTTCAACATCTTCCCACATAAATCTATTTAATTGCATTAAAAAAATTTTATTTTTTTTAAGATTAGCTATGTCTTTCACCGAGACAATCGCATCTTGCAAATGTGCTGAGATTACTCTTAAATCCTCATCTGAGTTTGCAATTAACTTTAAATTTTTAGCTTTCATTTTAAATTCTTCGAATTATAGCTTTGCATTTTTTTAATTTTTTTTCTAACTGCTCATAACCTCTATCAAGATGGTAAATTCTATTAATTAATGTTCTATTATCAGCTATTAATCCAGCTAATACCAAGCTAACAGATGCTCTTAGATCTGTGGCCATAACTTCTGCTCCAGATAGGTTAGTTGGACCCATGACGCTAGCAATATTATTTTTAATCTTTATTTTAGCTCCCATTCTTTTTAATTCAGGAACATGCATAAATCTATTTTCAAATATATTTTCTTTTATTTTAGACAGCCCTTTTGCCCTCGTCATAAGCACCATAATTTGCGCTTGCAAATCAGTAGGGAAGCCTGGATAGGGTTCAGTTTTCAAGGTAATTTTTTTGATATTTTTTGATTTATTAACAGTAATTTTATTTTTACTTGTCGTGATATTTACACCCATTTTTTTAAGAACGTTAATTTCAGTTCTAATTATTTTTGGATTAATTTTTGAGAAAGAAATTTTACTTTCAGTTATTGCTGATGCTATTAGGTAAGTTCCAAGCTCTATTCTATCAAACATGACTTTATGTGTGGCTGGATAAATTTTTCTTGAGCCCATTATTGTAATTTTTCTTTTTTTAACTTTAATATTTCCACCAAGATTGTTTAAAAATAATATTAAATCAAGCACCTCGGGCTCGATGGCGCAATTTGTTAATATTGTAGTCCCTGTCGCTTGTGTAGCTGCGAGTATAGCATTTTCTGTAGCTCCGACAGATATTGTTGGAAATTTTATATTAGCTCCTTTTAACCCATTATTAGCATTTGCATAGATATATCCATTTTTAATTTTTATGTTTGCGCCTAGTTTTTTTAAAGCAAATAAATGTAGGTCAACTGGTCTGGTTCCAATTGCACATCCACCTGGCAAAGAAACTTTTGCTTTTTTATATCTAGCAAGCAATGGTCCTAAAACTAATACACCTGCTCTCATTGTTTTTACAAGCCTATAAGGTGCTGTTGTATTTAAATTTTTTGAATAATTTTTAACTGTTAACAATTTTTTTGTTTTATTTAATTTAGTAGTTAAGCCTATAGAATTTAATAATTCTATCATTGTAAAGACATCTTTGACTAAAGGAATATTTTTAATTATAGCGTCATTACATAATAACGTTGCGGCTAGAATTGGTAAAGCAGCATTTTTAGATCCTGCGATAGAAATAGATCCTGATAGATTTTTTTTTCCTTTAATTAGTAATTTCTCCATAAAAATATATTTATACTTTAGGGAGTGTTACTCCTTTTTGCTTCATATATTTACCTCTACGCTTGGAGTAGCTAACTTGAGGCTTCTCATTTCCTTTGATAAAAACAAATTGAGAAACACCCTCATTTGCATATATTTTGGCTGGTAAAGGTGTTGTGTTTGAAAATTCCAATGTTACGTGACCTTCCCAACCTGGTTCCAAAGGAGTAACATTAACAATTATTCCGCAACGGGCATAGGTAGATTTACCTAAGCAAATCACTAAAACGTTCTCTGGAATTTTAAAATATTCAATAGTGCTTCCAAGTGCAAAAGAATTAGGCGGTATGATACATTCTTTGCCAATTTTAGTCACAAAACTTTCTTTTTTAAATGATTTTGGATCAACAATTCCTGAATTAACATTTGTAAAAATTTTAAATTCATTGGAAACTCTAGCGTCATATCCGTAAGAGGACAAGCCGAATGATATTTTACCTCCTCTTGTTTGCTTTGAAACAAAGGGCTTAATCATATTTTTAGTAAGGGCCATTTCTTTAATCCATTTATCTGAAAGAACTGTCATCGTTTTTTTTTATGTTTTAAATTAAATTTTTTTCTTTTTTTTAAATTGTCTTTTAATGCTTTTTCTCGCCTCATGAGACGAGTTTCTTTTTTTAAAAAAGAATTCATTCTTTTATTCTTTGTCTGGATTAGTTAAGTCTTCTAAAGTTATGGGTTTATCAATATCGTGCATTTTTTTTTCTATTTTTTCTAGGCCCGGTTCAGTGCTTTTTTTAGCCCTTCTTTCTTCAATACGAGCTTTTCTTTTTGCCTCTTTTTTCAAAGCTTTTTCGCCTCTAGTAGATTTATAGTCGTAATGAATACCCATTTTAATCCTCGCATTTACTCCCGTTTTACTGCGTTGAACAAAATTATGCAAGCTCTTATAGAAATTCTATTTTTACGAGAAAGAATTTGTTGTTTAAATCAAGTTTTTACAATGAAATTTTTAGCAACATAAGGATACGACTCGTCTCCTAGATTAAAAAAAACATCCACAATAGAAGCGCCTTTGATAAATTTAATGCTTTTTTGAGTATAATTAGAATATTCAAAATTATAAAATTTTGTTTGATAGTTCATTTTGTCTTTACCAAGTTTGTTTAAGTAAACTTTACTTCCTTCGGGGGAAATATATTCACTACATTTTCTATTCATACAAATGGTGTTAATAAGGCTTTCTTTTTTTTCATTTATATTTAGGTCCGACGCATACAATAATTTTGTCTTTATATTCATTTTTTTTAAAAAAAATTGAATTAAATTATAATTTAAATCTATTAGTAAATTGTAATTTTTATTATATATGTCTGAAAATTCATCTATATTTTTTTTATAAAAATCAGTTTTAGAATATGACATTTTTATACTCGTAAGATGTTTATTTATATATTTTGAAGATTTATCAATCCTTACTTCATTTATCGATTGATTTAATTTATTTTTTGTTAAAACCGGAACTGTCAAAAGATTCTTTTTATCGTTTGATATAATGTAATTCCTTTGCTGCCAACTGCGTTTATCAAATTGAACATTATCTAAAAAAATAAATTCATCTACGTAATCAATCAAACCAAAATATGCTGGCCAAGGTAAAAAAGTTGGTTGCATAATAGCTAGTTTCATTTTAATTAACTTTGTAATTCTGCATAGCCAAAACCATATTTTCCATAATGATTTCCGTTATAAAGCATATATTTTTTTGAATTAATCTTAATTATATTTGGATAAGCCATCATTTTATTATCCCAAGATGATTTGCCAACAATCTTAATTATTTTATCTTTTCTTTCCCATTTCTTTCCATCATTAGATTCTGCGTATCCAATTTTATAATTTTTTCCTTTGTTTTCATAACTATACCACATTTTAAATTTTCTATTTTCAAATACAACATATGGTCTGGCTACCGCTCTTTCATTTTTTTTTAAGGCAATACAAGTCACTCCTGTTTGATACCAATCGTATAAATTTTTTGAAGTTGCAAGTTTTATGTCGTAAAGGGGGTAGTCTTTATTTACCCATTTATTGCAAGATACATACCACATCATAAAAATCTTATTAACTTTTAAAACAAAAGGTGCTGTTAAAATTTCAAATGGCTCTTTATTATTTGTTTTTAATAATGAAGAATTATTAACCCTTTTGAATATTTTACCATTATCTTTCGATGTAGCGTGACCTGCTATAAGCGAATACCGGGTAGTTCCGCCAGGTCGCCAACCGATATAAAATAGATGTAAAATCTTTTTATACCTAATAACAGAAGACGGTAGAACACCGTTGTCATCAAAAGATCCGAGAGCGCCAGGTTGTAGACTCGGTTTTTTTGATATTCTAATAATTTTAAAATTTTTACCAGAAGTATCAATATCTACAAAAGTTATGCTTGATTGAGCTTTAGAATTTCTGGTACCGATAAATATTCTATAAATATTTTTTTTTATCTCTAGTTGAGTCGGTAACATACTATGAGAAGCTGACCAACTTTTTTTAGGGAGTTGTTTAAGAATTTGACCTTTTTTTTTCCAAATTTGATACATCGTTTAAAATTAAAATTTAAAATATTTTTTTTTAATAACTTCTGCCGCACGATTTCCATTCTCAAGTATTTCGGTGCTTCTATTAACGGCTGTCGATTTATTTTTTATATCATGGCCTATGTTTGAGCCCATAGTAATAAAACAATCATCGCCTATTTTACAAAAATCCGTAATAGTTGAATTTACTCCTAAAAAACATCTCTCGCCAATTTTACAGTGTCCAGAAATAATAACGCCAGATGAAATATAACAATGTTTTCCAATAAATGTATTGTGCCCAATATGATTGTTGGACCAAATCATTACATTGTCAGATATGATGACATCTTTCTGAATAGTTTGACCTTCAAGTATAAATAGATTGTTACCTAAATTAGCTTTATCGGTAAGCACTGTAGATTTTGACGAAATATAATTAGCAAATAAATATCCTTTTTCTTTTGCTTCATTAAATTTTTGTTCTCTTAACTGATTTAATTTTTTGTAAGAAATTGCAACATGTATTAAATGTTCTTTTACAGGAAATTTTTCTTCTACTGTTTCAAAAGGAATTAGTGGAAGATTGTTAAAAGAATTGCTGGCACAATTTATCTTATCTACCGTAAAACCAACAACCTCATAAACTGAGTCGCTTCTAAAATAATAGTGCGCTAATTTAGCTATTTCACCGTTTCCAAAAATAATTATTTTTTTTTTCATTTTACTTAAGATTGTCAATAAATAGCGGGCTATCTTTTTTTTTATTAATTTTTAATTTTTTTCCTATTATTTTGTTTATATATTTAGATCTAATACCTAGAGCGGGTGTTTTAAAGTAAATTAAATTTTTTTTAATTTTTGTATCTTTTTTAATACTTTTTTTTAGATATATGCCCTCTCTTCTTCCAGTTTTTCTCTCCTCTTCTAATAAATACTTTTTCATCAAACCCAAAGATTTAAAAGAGTCGTTAATATCTTTTACATAGCTAGCAAATTCAGCAGGTTCGTAGGAGTAAAAATGATCTGGTCCCTTTGACTTTTTATTTAATGTAAAATGCTTTTCAAAAACTGTGGCTCCTAAACCCACTGCAGTTATAGCTGCTATATTGCCCGTGGTATGATCGGAAAAACCAAAGTTACAATCTTTAAATTTTTCTTTGAATAATTTAATTGTATTGATATTTGCATCATTAATTTTTAAAGGATAAACAGAATGACATTGCATAATTGTCAGTTTGGTATTCTTTAAAATTTTATATGCCTTGGTTACATCGTCTAAATCACACATTCCTGTCGATAAAAATATAGTATTTTTTTTTCTAGCTAATTTTTTTAACAAATCAATATTTGTGGTTTCAGAAGAGGCAACTTTATAGAATTTAAAATTTTTACTTTCTAAAAAAGCTAAATTTTTTTTATCAAACACAGATAGAAAAAAATCTATTTTTTTTTTTTGAGAAAATTGCCGTAGTTTTATTATCCACGATTTCTTTAATTCCATCTTATTAAAAATTTTTTGCATTTTAATATTATCTGGATAAAGTTCAACTCCGCTAAACAGTTGAAACTTTACGGCGCTTGCTCCACTTTTTTTGGCAGCTGTGATGAGTTTCTTTGCTTTTGATAAATTTTGGTCAAAGTTAGAACCAATCTCAGCTATGATATATGGGTTTAATGCTAAACTCATTATTAATAAGTTAACTGATTTTTTAAATAAGAGAAAATTCTATTCAAACCCTTTGTGTCTAAAACTTTTTTTCTATTTTTATTCATAATATTATATTTTGAATTAAACCTAATTTTAGACATTTTTTTGTCTTTTTCTAAATAAGAATAATGATAACACAGATTTTTCTTATTAAATGGTAAGTTAATTAACTGATTACTTTTATTTTCAGAGTAAATTAATACTCGTTTATTCGATAGGCAAAATTCATATTTAGTTAATCCTGAATTAGTCACTAATAAATCATTATCATTTATTAATTTTATAATATTACTGCTGTAATCTATACATGTAATATTATTTTCTTTATTTGCAAAATTCTTAATTTTTACTATCAAGTTTTTGCTAAAATACGGACCAATAACTATAGTGATTTTAGATGATTTAAAATTATCCATAATTTTTTTTAAAATTTTTAGTGTGGCATTAAATAAATCTGAGGCACCGAAGGTAATTAAAATGTTGTTAATTTTCTTAATTTTTTTGTTTTTAATATTTTTAAAATATTTATTGAAAATAAAATACTTGGGTCCAATTAATTTTTTTTTAAATTTTCTGAATTTAAATAAATATTTTTTTTCCGTAAAATAAGGCAACATAAAGGATATTTTAGTTAATTGAATTTTCGATATTAAATTATCTTTATGTAAACTATCTATAATAAAAATCTTATTTTGATGATTTGTAGAGTATTTTTTTATTTGTATAATAAAATTTTTTTTCATAATTTTACTGTTAGAGCAATCTAGAATTATAAAATTATCATGCTTCAAAATTATTTTTTTATATGTATCTATAAAAGTGGAAAGAGGATTTGAATTTGTTTGAAAATGAAAATTTTGTTCTCTTGTTTCACCGAACAACAAGATTTTACATTGTATTCCTTTTTTTTTCAGATAATCTTTAATAACCATTGATCTTTTTAGATGACCAGACCCTAATTTCTTGGAAGAGACGGTAAAGATGTATATTTTTCTATATTTTTTCAATGATTTAAAAGTCATTTATTTGCATTTAATTTTAGTTGAAATATAAATAAATTATATCTTAGATTAATTTTTAAAGATATTATAAAATTAATATTATGCTTGTAAATACAATTCAAAAAAACCAAATTAATTTATTAAAAAAAAAAATAAATAAAAACACGCCTGTAATTATCGTCAAAAATTTTATCAAACCAGTTTACTGCAAAAAAATAATAAAATATTGCGAAATAATAGCCAAAAATACACCGCACAGAAAACTATCAAAAAATAAAGATTTTTATTCACTTGATGTTTTACCGAGCAATGTAAAAACAGATAGAATATTTAGGACTTTTGTTCTTGGGAATAAAATACAAAATAAATATAAATTTATTACTCAAATTAAAAAATTTCAGAAAGAATATATTCTTAAATTGAAAAATAAGAAAATATTTTCCAAAGTTCAGGTTATGCATTATCCTGTTGGAGGTGGTTTTTTTGCAGAACATAAACATCAGCGTCTGCCAACTAATTATGGAATTATTTTAACATTGAGCAAAAAAGGCAAAGATTTTAAAACGGGTGTTACGAATTTTAGGTATAAAAATAAAAAAATTAATATAGATAATTATGATGTTTTTGCTGGGGATATTATTTTATTTAGATATGACTTGTACCATTCTATTAGTCTTTGTGATCTAAAATAATATTTAT
>Ga0114997_10005074_pt1 | contig 10120 bp, 6 predicted proteins | sample ArcticOcean_MG_C_2_FD_87045 | JGI IMG/M metagenome (GOLD analysis project Ga0114997, IMG submission 87045) | Marine microbial communities from western Arctic Ocean - ArcticOcean_MG_CB4_136 | ecosystem: Environmental > Aquatic > Marine > Oceanic | place: Arctic Ocean: Canada Basin | collected... | reverse complement strand
CTTTTTAAAAAATAAAGTAACAATAGCTTCTATTTTAATAATGGTTATTTCATCCGTATTGTACCACAATAATTCTTTTTACCATTTTTTTTATACTAAGATAAATCCACCAATTTCTGAATTTGTTGGAAAAAACATATTGTATGGTATTAATAGATTGGTCCATAGAGTAGATATTATTGGAAAATCAAAAGAATTTTCAAATCCTTTAAAAGAAAAAGATTTTATTGATTTAAAAATTGATGAGAAAGAAGTTAAATTTCTTAAAAAGTTATTAAATAATCGTCCAGTAAAGAAAAAATGGGTAAATGTTAATTTGGTTATCAATAATATTAAAACTCCAGCAAAGTTGAAATACCATGGCTCTAGCGAAGCGCAATATAACGGAGGGAAATACTCTTACACAATTGAAATAGAAAATGGTCATCAAGACATCTCATTTTTTAAAAGATTTAAACTTATTAAAGGGGAGGAAGCTGATCCAACACTTATTTCTATTAATCAATTAGCTAATTCAATTGGATTGATATCTGCATATGGGGAAATGAAGATTTTAAGAATTAATGGAGAAGAAGTAGGAGATTATTATTACGTAGAGGACATTAAAAATAATTTTTTAACCCGTGAATTTAATATAGATTATTATTCAATAATTTCTCAAATTTCAGATTGGTCTAGAAAGGAGTTTATAAATGGATATGGACACAACAGTGACCAAGACCTTAAGGTTATTCATATTGAAAATAAGTTAGATACTCTACACCCTTTCGCACTTTACAGATACCAGAAAATGTGTAAATATATTAATGAAAACAATGTTGATTCTCTTAAAGAAATGATAGATATTCAATATATGGCCAAGTATTTAACTGTTGCATGTATATTCAATGATGTTCATTTCATGACTGGGGACAATTTAAAATTCTTATATGATTTTAAAAAAAGTAAGTTTTACCCTATTTTCCGAGCTGAATCAGGTGGTTTACCAATAGACGTAGATTTTTCAGTTAACTATGTCAACTTTGATAAGTTTCTATTTTATTCTAAAGGTGAATCTTATTCTAATTCTCAAACTGCAAAATTTTTCAAAATTTTACTTTCTGATAATGATTTAAGAAATAGGAGAAACAATGAGCTATTTAAGTTTGTGAAATCCAAAGACAGTTTAATAAAAGTAATTAACAATATCTACGATAATAACCATATTGTAATGCTACATTCTGGTAGATCAAGAAGAGCTTTTAATTTTCAAAAAATGCAACAAATTAAAATATTAGAAACAACTTTAGATTTAGCCAGTCAATATTTAAACTATTCGCATATATATAGTACTTACGATGTTTTTACAAAAGATTTCGAAATTCTTTCCGATGCATTTAGTTCCATAAAAATTATTAAAAATGACTCTGTCATTACCAGTCAATTAAATGGAATTAGTCTTAAAAACAACCTTGAATTCAATTACAGTTATAAAAAATTCAAAATCAAAAATTTTTCTGAAGATGATTTTATATTTATTAATAATGTTTCTTCTGACACAATAAAAGACCATATTTTCTTCAACTATATGAATTCTTCTTTTATTATAGATAGTAGTTTATTATAATAAAGAAAGCATACTTTTGAAGGTGTTGCAATGCGCCTCAACAATATCGTATATTTTCTCAGAGTAGCCTCCTCCCATGACTGTTACAATTGGAGTTTTACTCTTTTTAGAAAATTCAAAAACCATTTCATCTCTTATTTTACAATCTTCTCTCTTTACTGACAACCTTCCAAGCTTATCGGTATCTAAGATATCTACACCAGAAATATAAAATATAATATCTGGAGAAAGTTTATTACTCAAGAAGTCAAGTTTTTCTTTAAGTTTCTTTAAGTATTCTTTCCCAGATATTCCATCTTTTACAGGAACATCTAAGTTGGATGTTTCTTTATGAAATGGATAGTTTTTTTCGCCGTGCATACTGAAGGTGTAAACTTTATCATTGTCTTTTAGAATGGATGCTGTTCCATTTCCTTGATGAACGTCTAAATCTATTATCAATATAGATTGCATTTGGTGTTTTTCTAAGGCATAATAAGATCCAATTGCGACATCGTTAAATAAACAAAAACCTTCTCCACGATTTCTAAATGCGTGGTGTGTTCCACCAGCAATATTTGCCGATGCTCCATATTGAATAGCGAAATCGACGCAGTCTAAAGTTCCTTGAGTTATTATATACTCTCTTTTAACTAATTCTTTGGATAAAGGAAAACCAGTTTTTCTAATTTCACTTTTTGAAAGAGACAGCTTGTTTAGTTTGGATATATATTTTTTGTCATGAGCTTTTTCAATCCAAAAGTCATTTGCAGAAATGGGGGAGAAGAAGTTCTCTTTCTCTACTAATCCTTCATGTAAAAGTTGTTGTGGAATAAGCTCGTATTTTATCATTGGAAAACGATGGTTTTCCGGAAGACGAAGCATATAAACTGGAGAAAAAGCTATTTTTAGCAATCTTAACTAAATTTACAATTTATAAACAAGGGAATTATTTCCTTTTTTCTTCTAGTTCACAGTAAAAATTAATTGCAACGACATCACCTACTGTAGCTACATGATCCATGCCAAAATTAGTTCTGTCAATTTCAAAAGCTCCTTCAAAAATAGCTACTTTTTTATTGTCACTATTATTGGTGATTCCTTTGTGTTCAAAAGTGAAGGATAATTCTTTACTTTCTCCCATCATATTTAGCAACCCTTTGGTGAAATATTTACCTTCAATTTTTTTAATTCCTTTGGAATAAAATTCAATCGCAGGATATTTTTCAGTCTCAAACCATTCATCGCTTTTTAGTTCTTCATCTCGAATGTCGTTATCAGTGTTAATACTATTAACATTGATGGAAACCTTTAATTTTGCTTCTTCTGGATTGTTATCTGAAACTTTGAAAATCACATCAAAATCTTTAAAAAATCCTTTAGTGTCCTTCAAGCCTTCTATGTCAAAACTTATTTCAGAACTAGTTGCATCAGCTTTGTTGTTTTGCCAAGTTGTACCTAAAATAGCGGCAAAATCTTCAGTTTTTACTTCATCGACATTAGTTTTTTCAAGTTGACTTTTTGGTTCTCCCCAATTAGAGAAAATTAAAAAACCAATAATTAATAATATCGAACCTGCTACTAAAATTTTTATTTGATTATTCATGGGTGATTTTTTACATAAAATTAAAATATTAATTTAACTATATGTCTTTTACACATCTAAATCCAGTGTGACTCATGCCAGTATCTTTAGAATAAGGCATTCTTGCGGAAACTCTGTAACTTGAACAATAACTGTCATTACACAAGAAAGAACCACCTCTAACCACTTTTTTAGGATCATTGGGTTCTCTAGGGTAGTTCCATGTTTTAGGACCTTTGGGATTTATTGACATTTCATTTTTACTTAATTGTTGGTAATAATTTGCGTCATACCAATCAGAACAAATTTCCCATACATTTCCTGCCATATCATATAAACCATATTTGTTAGGAGGATATTTCATTACAGGTGAAGTAAGAACATATCCATCTTTTTTATTGTTTTCTAGTGGGAAGTTACCACTCCAGAAGTTGCATTTTGCTTCTCCATCATTTACATTCTCATTTCCCCAAGGGTAAATACTTTTATTTAATCCTCCTCTTGCTGCCCATTCCCATTCCGCTTCAGTTGGTAATCGCTTTCCACACCATTTAGCATATTGTACTGCGTCTTGGTAAGAAATATGGACTACAGGATGGTTTTCTATTCCAACAATTGAACTATTTGGTCCCTTAGGTTGTTTCCAATTTGCACCTTTTGTCCATTTCCACCATTGAGAAAAATCTATTAAACTAGTAACTTCATTTGGCATTGAGAAAACCAATGAACCAGGTTCAAAAACTTCATCGTTAGGTTTTGGTGTGTTTTCTGGAAGTTGTTTTTTTAAAATTTCCCATTCAATTCTTTTTTCTGCAGTAGTGACATATCCAGTTTCATCTATAAATTTTTTAAACTGTGAATTAGTTACTTCATGAATATCCATTAAGAATGAATTAACTTTTACTTTATGTACTGGATATTCTCTGTTTAAAGCTCCGTTTTGATCACTTGCTCCCATGGAGAATATTCCTTGTAGAATAACCACCATTGAATCAAAATCTGAACGGATTATGGTTTCTAAATCTATTGTGTCAGTTAATGACTTGATACCATTACTAATAAGATTAGTTCTTGTTAAATTTTCACAGCATCTTTTAACTGTATTTTCCTTAGTTTTAACAATCTTTATTTGAGTTTCTTCATTATTTGTGCAAGAAAATATAATTAGAAAAATTAAGATCGTACATTTTTTAAAAATATTTACCATTTGTTAATTAATTTTTTCATATTTGGTGTTGATTATACACTATGAGACAAATCTATAATATAAAAGTACAATTTGTCTCGATCCTATTATTATTAGCTTCTTATTCTACTCATTTTTCGCAAAATAGTGAACATTTAAATTCTGTTTTTTCAAGTAATGTAAAAAATATTAAAAGTTCTTCAGTTCCAATTTCCTTTAGTGGGTTTTATCGTTTTTTAGGGTATGCAAAAAATCAAAATGAAACTTTCCCAACTAACAATGGAAAAACATTTGTTCTTTTATCTGGAGATTATTATAGAGTACCAATGTTGTTGTTGAAATTAAAAGGGCTAACTAAAGATAATATTTCTTTTGGTGCAGATTTTATGATTAATAGTTTGTACAAAGGGCCTGCTGAATCAAATTCTAAAATACTAACACTAAATTTAGGTTTGAACCTGAGAACTTCTTTTAAAACAAAAATTGGAAAATTTAAATTGAGTTCTGGTGGTGTAAGCTGGTATAAACAAAGTAGATTGACTGTATGGGGGAATAGAACTTATAATAGAAGAAGTATTTACGATAGAATGCCACAAACTGCTTTAACAAGAACTCCCAATGTTAGGTATGAAAAATATTACAAAAATGGATTGATTGATCAAGGAATTAGATATGGGAGTAGAGCATTTCAAGGTTTGTTTTTTAGCGGTCAAAACTTGCCATATAAATTTTCTTTTAAAGGAGTTCTAGGAAAGAGTAATTTTAATAGATCCATTTTTAATAACTCTGATAATTTCATAGGTTGCTTTAGAGTAAATAAAAAATTTAATAACAAGTTCAATATCTCGTATAATTATTTGAATTCCGTTGCTTCACTTGATACTTTAACTGATGATGTAAAAAAGTACAATATTCATACAATAGAACTTACTAAAAAGTGGAAGAAAATAATTTTTAATTTCGAGACAGGAATTGGTAATTATTTGTCTCCTAGTTACGATTTCAAATATGGAGAGGCTTTAATTTTTAATATCAAAACTGTGAAATCTGTTAAAATTCCATTGGATATTCAGTTATATAGAATATCTCCTCAGTTTGTAAATTTAACTGGTAATTTTTTAAACACTACAGTTTTGGAAGTCTTTCCAAATATTTCTGGTGTTGGAACAACTGTTAGAACACCATTTAATAGTCCAATAGTTGGTCTTGGTTCTCATACTAACAATAGACAAGGAATTTCTTTTAATGCAGAACACTCTTTTGGAAACCTTAAAATAAACGGTGGTCTTGGAGTTTTTGCTGAAATTGACACTTCATATGCCTCACTTAGTTACAGCCATAATATCAATGCACAAACCCTTTCAAGATTTAATATATTTAGAAGAAATTGGGGTCCCTATAATTCCCTAAATTCTATATTTAGAAGAGTTTTCGAAGACGTTTCTATCATAGACGCGAGTTCTACAGAAAAAGCAAGCTTTAAGAAGTTCTTTAATACTTTAGAATTTCAAGCCAAATATAAAAATAAGATAGGTAGCCACAATTTTTACATTTTTTCTTTGTCTAGACTTAACTCTTGCCAAAAAGAAATAAAAGCTTTACCTCAATACAATTTAAATCCAACAACATTGATTAGTCAATTCTCACAAGAATTTGATTTTAGTCTAGAACTTAACCCCAGCACAACTTTCATATTTTCCTACGGAATTGAAAGAATTATAGGAAATAGTCTTACTGGTATTGGTGATCAAGACATTTCACTAGGAGGAAATACAATCAATAATTTACTAGAAAATTTAGGTTTTGATAGGTTTACAGAAAAGAATTTTTCTAAAAACCAGCAAAACAGACTTTTTGGTATTGGCTTAGATTATAAAATAGCTAAAAATGCTATGCTTTTTATAAGACATAATTGGTATAAATACTATGATCCAAACTTCGTTTTGAATAATTTAAGAGGAACCGAAACAATGTTAGAGATTAAAATACTTTTTTAAATATGCATAAAATATATTATATAATATTCACAGTTATTTTGACTAGCTCTCAGTTTACTTCAATAGCTCAGCAGGAAAAAGTTTGGTTTGGTGGATTGGCAAGATCCTACTTTGTAAGAGATGCTAATAGCTTTGAAAATGATTCTACATCTGCTAAAAATTCTTCTTTAGGTTATAATTTAATCGATTTGAATACTCATATCAATCCATTAAAGGATATAGAGATATTTGCTCAATTAAGAATTAGTAATGAATTTGGAAGTTTTTTTGGGAGTGGCACTGATATTGTCGTAAGGCAATTAACTGCGAAAGGTGTTTTAGCCAAAAAAATAAAGTTTAGTGTTGGTGATTTATTTCTTAAGCAAAATAAGTTCACCCTAAATAATAACGATGAAGAATTACCTTTTTTTAATAGTGGATTTTCATCTACTTACAGAGATATTGTTCATTATGAGAATTTTTATTTAGATAACAGGTGGAGACTTCAAGGATTGCAAACAGATTTTTCTTACGAATTTGATCGTTTTATAGAGACTATTGAATTTGATTTTTTTATAACTAGACCAAGAGGTTCGTCTTCAATCGGTAATGGTATTACACAAAGCGATATGCTTATTTCTGGGGGCACCATGACTTCCAAGATATCTAAAAATCTTACTTTTGAATCTAATTATATAAATTTATTTGAAGTTCCATCATCTGGAAATACAGATATTTCTCTTAGAAATCCTGTTTTACAAGGTGGGTTAACTTATCAAAATGAAACATCTAAAGCAATATTCAAACAAAATATTCAATCAGGGTTTTCGAAGAGAGGTTGGTTACAATTCGATTCTCTTACCAACCAATCTATTGGCATGTTTAGTGAGCTAAGTTCCTCTTATTTTAAAATTGATTCTTCATTTAGTTTTTCTATTGGTGGAAGATATGTCGACCCTAATTTTAGAAGTTCTGGATCTCAGACTAGAAGAATAGATATGAGAGAGGATAATTATAATTCTATTTATCCTAATTATTCTAACGAACAAATTTCAAGGCCTATTACTGCTTTTGATATAGTTACCGATGCAACAATTTATAATCAAGATCTTTCTCCAACTTTGATGAGTTTTAATCCTATGTATTCCAATTCCTTACCCTATGGGGATGCTACTCCTAATAGAGTTGGTGTTTTTACAAATATCGATTTTCTTACAACAAATAATTTTTTAGAATTAAATTTTAATTCTTCCTATTTACAGGAAGTTATTGGACAAGGGACTAAAGAAAAAAGAAACTTTTTATTTCTTTCTGGAAATTCTAAGTTAAATCTTCACGAAGTTCTAAATACAAATAAGAAACTTATTCTTTCTGTTTCTTTTATTAATGAAACAACAAATAGATCGGGGACGACTTCCGAGCAAATAGTTTTAAATTCTAAACATTTAGATTTTTCAACTGATATAGAAATATTAGAGAATATTTTTCTTCAACTTGGTTTAAAAAAGGTTAATTCTGTTGGAAATGAATTTTTAACTGAAAGAATTGAATTTGGTGAAATTTCAACTTTCAATAAAATTAATTATAATCAGATAGACAATCTTTATTCTTTAGGTTTAAAATATAAGTTTAGACCAAATGTTTATATGAACCTACAATACAATTGGTGGGGAACCAATTTTAACGATATAAACGTATCGGATTTTAAATATCAACGATTATTATTTATTTTTTCTGTAAAGTTATGAAGATAAGACAGCAATACATTTTAACAATTTTTTCAATTATCCTATTTTTAGGTTGTACTAAAGACGAGGTCGAAGGCCCTTTAATTAACGACATTTACGGATTTTTTGAAATTACTCAGCCATTAACTATTAGTAATAAAAATCCAGATTTTTCTATTAACGAAGTTGTTAAATTTCAAATGGGATTTAATAAAAATATAGATTGGAAAATTTCAATTACTGGATTAGTTTCTGGAAGTAATAACGTTATTACAGGTTTTTCTAATTCGCTTGATTCAAATGTGAATATTTGGAGTGGTAATACATCTCAATATCCTTTTTTCGAACAAGAAAACTGTTTAGTTGAATTAAGCTTTTTAAATGAATCTGATACAATTAGAGATACAATTGAAATAGCTGGTGCTAAATTATACGATGATGGTTTTATGGTTGTTGATTTCGAAAATGGATTTCCGGCAGATGCCTTTAATAAACCACAGGGTGGAAATACACTAGCAACATTTGTTGTTGCAGACGATATGCCTTTATTGGGGAATAATTATTTCCAAATGGGAGGAATGATCAATTATGATTGGGCACTTGGAAAAATAGAGTTTAAATTAGATTATTCTGCTAATTCAATTTCTTCCTCTTCTGATGATTTTTATTTAAACCTTGGAATTCTTGCCGATACAACGGAATTGCATACTGGTCAGTTTGTTAATGTTTTAATTTCCGAATCTGATGCACCTTTTGATGCTGACAATAATGGTATTGCTGATATTTTTGATAATAATGAAGAAGTATACAAGCTTAAATTATATGTAGACTGGGAAGGTTGGAAATTAATTTCTATTCGTTACTCAGACTTTGTTGCTACCAATTCAACCGCTGGTGTTGTTTTTGAAAGAAATCCAAATGATATTAAAGGAATGAGAATTGCTTGTCAGGCTTGTCCATCTGGAGGGACTAACCCCAGTTGTCCAGAAAATTTAGACAGGTTTGTTAGAACGGATTTAGATCATATAATTTTTACCGAAAATAATCCCTTCTTTGAAATCATTACTAATATTGTTGATGATACATGGAATAAAAATTAAAATGGTGAATGAAGAATCTTAATAGATACATTTTAGTTTGGTCTGCATTATTACTTTTTTCATGTGATTCAAAGAAAACAGTAAATCTATACGATTCAGTAGAAAAAAAAGAGGATCCTTTTTTAACTTTCCCTTATAAAGATATATTTACCGACAGCGATAAGACAGGCGTTTTTGGAATGAAAGCACATCCTTGTAAAGAAATTGTTTTTGATAGAATTAATAATTTTTCAGGAAAAGATCATCTTTATTTAAAATGGAACAAAACCAAAGATTGTAAATGGCTAGGGTTCGGCTTTAAATGGGGAGACTTTAAATCTAAAGATTTATCACCCATTTTTGAAAATAGTGCAATTGAATTTATGATTAGATCTAATGCTGGTGAATTTAGCACACTTCCTATGCTTTTTTCATTAGTAGATTATTCAGGTAAACAATGTTTTTCTAAGGTTAATATTCTAGGAATGGAAGATGGTGTAGTTGACCAGAAATGGAGGAAAGTAGTTATACCATTGCCAACGTTTAAATACGAAAAAAAGGGAGTTAACTTATCTAATATTAAGGAACTAAGAGTTCAACTTATGAAAAAAGGAGATTTTCACTTAGATGATATTAAAATAGTTCCTTACTCATATTCCTATGTAGTAAGTTCTGAAACTTTCACCAAAAAATTCAATACTCTTCCAATTACCCTTGGTAATGAAAAAAAATATTGGTGGGGGGTTAATGAAAATTATTCTAGTAATTTTAAGTTTACTTCCCATTCAAATTCTATCAACTCTAATGAATCAAATATAATTAAGGAATTTTTGTCAGAATTAGATGTTTTTTCATCACTATCTGTAGATTATAATTCTCAAAAAAAAGATGAAAAGTGGAATTCATTTGGTTTCCCTTTTAATAAATGGGAATCAGCTGATTTGTCTGAAATATACTCAACTTCAGCCTTGAGTTTTAAAAT
>Ga0114997_10005072_pt1 | contig 10122 bp, 10 predicted proteins | sample ArcticOcean_MG_C_2_FD_87045 | JGI IMG/M metagenome (GOLD analysis project Ga0114997, IMG submission 87045) | Marine microbial communities from western Arctic Ocean - ArcticOcean_MG_CB4_136 | ecosystem: Environmental > Aquatic > Marine > Oceanic | place: Arctic Ocean: Canada Basin | collected... | reverse complement strand
GCTCCATTTAGAATAATTAATATTGGAAATCAAAAAAAAGTTTATCTTAAAAATTTTATATCTGCTTTAGAAAAAAAATTAAATAAAAAAGCTAATAAAAATAATATGTCCATGCAAAAAGGAGATGTTAAAAAAACTTTGTCAAATACAAGTCTTTTGTACCAAATAATTAAATACAAACCAAAAGTAAATTATACAAACGGAATCACTGCTTTTGTTGAATGGTACAAAAAATATAATAAATAAGATTTTTCATATAATTAAGTTATAAAAATGAATAAAAAACAAAATATACTAGTTACTGGTGGAGCTGGTTATATAGGTAGTCATGTTGTGCATTTACTTTTGGATAATGGTTATAATGTAAGTGTTATAGATAATTTAATTACTGGCAACAAAGAGTTGATACCTAGTAAAGCAAAACTATTTATCTGTGATATAGCAAATCAAAAGGAAGTAAAAAAAATTATTATAGAAGAAAAATTTGATCTAGTTATGCATTTTGCTGGCTTAATAAGAGTTGATGAGTCAGTTAAAAAACCAGAAAAATATAAAGAATTCAATTACACAAAAGCAAAGATATTTCTAAAAACATGTTACGAAAATGATTTAAAAAAAATTATTTTTTCATCAACAGCCTCTGTTTATGGAAATCCATCTAGTAAAAATGTTTCAGAGGAAGATCATTTAAACCCTTTAAATCCTTACGCTTCATCAAAATTAGAATTAGAAAATTTTATCACAACATCTTCTAAAGAATTTAATTCAAAATATATTATACTAAGATATTTCAATGTTGCAGGAGCTGACTCAAAAATGAGAACAGGATTAATTTCAAAATTCTCAAGCCACTTAATTAAAATTGCTTCTGAAGTTGCTGTTGGTAAAAAAGATAAAATTATAATCAATGGAGACGATTATAACACCAAAGATGGAACTGCAGTTCGGGATTATATTCATATATCCGATCTAGCAGATATTCATTTAATATCTGCTAAACATCTATTAGCAGAAGGTGGATCTGATATTTTTAATTGCGGATATGGTAAAGGTTTTACAGTTAAAGAGGTAATTAATGAATTTAATTCAATTCTTGAAAAAAAAATTAAATATGAAATAGGTCCAAGAAGACCTGGAGATAGTGAACTTGTAGTTGCTAATTCTGACAAATTTAAAAATACTTTCTCATGGCATCCAAAATTTAATGATCTAAAATTTATATTAAAAACAGCTTATGATTGGGAAAAAAAAATCAATTAAATAAATTTAAAAATGGCCAATTTAAAAAAAGAGGACATATCTCAGAAATTTGCTGGAAATTCAGGATGTGAGTTAATTATCTTTTCTAAAAAAGGTTATAAAGTAAGAAAAATCTCAAACTCAAAGAAAACCTCAGAGAGATTAGTAGAGCAATATCAAAAAATTATTAATTTTAAAAAATTTCAAAATATAATTGTTCCTAAAATTTTTAATCATGGAATAATTAATAAAAAATTCTACTATGATATGGAATATTTCAATAGTGTTAATTTTTCTGAAATGATACTAAAAGATAGTTATCAAAATTCACACAAATCACTAATAAAAATATTTGAATACTTAACTTTTTGTAAAAAAAAGGCATTAAAAAAAAATTTTCCAAAGTTTATTTTTGAAAAAAAAATTTCTGAATTAGAAAAAAATATTAAAAATAAAGATAAGTCTTTAATAAAAGTTATCAGCTCGTTAAAAAAATTTAATTGGAAAAATATACCTATTAGTATTTCACATGGTGATTTAACTATGGAAAATATTTTAGTAAATAAAGATGATTTAATTTTTATTGATTTATCAAAGAATTTTATAGATTCTTATTATTTAGATTTAAGCAAATTATTATTTGATTTTATTTGTTGCTGGTCATTTAGATTTCATAATAATGGAAAAAGTAATATCGAATTAGATTCTTTAAAAAACCGATATATAAATTTTTTATTAGAGAATTTTGACCAAAATGAAATTAAAAACATTAAGATGTTAACTTTAATTGATTTTTTAAGAGTAATAAATTACACTAAAAACAACAATTTTTTAGTTTTATTAAAAAACAAATTAAGAAAATTATATGACAACTTTGATAATCCCCTGCTCTGGTAAATCATCAAGATTTCCTAATATAAAACCAAAATGGCTGTACACTCATCCTAATGGTAAATTAATGATTGAAAGGGCAATTGAAAATTTCTTACCAAATAAAAAAATTAAAAAAAAAATAATCACGATTACAAAAGAAATTGATCAAAAATATAATGCAAAATTTATATTGAATCAAGTATTTAAGGGAAAAGTTAATGTTTTAGTATTAAACAAAAGCACAGATTCTGCTAGCCAGACAGTTTTTAACACTATCATCAATTTAAAAATTAAAGGTCAAATTTTAGTAAAGGATTGTGATAGTTTTTTTAAGATTGATAAACAATTTAAAATACAAAAAAAAAATTTCGTCTTATACTGTGATGTTAAAAAAAATTCTGAAATACAAAATATTCATCAAAAAAGTTTTCTAATAACTAATGACAAAAATCAACTTATCAATATTGAAGAGAAAAAAATAATCTCTGATAAAATTTGTGTTGGTCTTTATTCGTTTAAATCAACTAATGATTTCATAAAACACTACAAAAATTGTCATATTAATATCTCATTAAAAGAAACATATGTCAGTTATATTGTCAAAAGCATGATTGCAGATAATCATTTATTTCTTGCCTCTGAAGCAATTGATTATGAAGATTACGGAACATTTGCTGACTGGTTAAGAATTAGAAGGGACTATAGGACTTTTTTTGTTGATATTGATGGAGTTATTTTTTTGAATAAAGGTAAATACGGTAAAAAAAATTGGGATACTAAAGATGAAGTTATAAAAGATAATGTAAATATTTTAACGAAATTAAATAGTAAAACTACAGAAATAATCTTTACCAGTTCCAGACCAGATATTTATAAACAAAAACTAACATCAGAGTTAAGAAAAATTGGTTTTAGCAATTTTAAATTAATATTAGGTTTAAACCATGGTCAGAGAATTCTGATAAATGATTTTGCTATAAGCAACCCTAATCCATCAGCTGCATCTTTAAATATTGCAAGGAACTCAAGCCAATTAAAGAATATGATTGAGTCATTATATTAATGAATAGAAAAATTGAATACGCATCATTTGAAGTCACTAGTTATTGTAATTTAAATTGTTCATTCTGCAATAGAGATGAGGTGATTAAAAATCCTAAGCATATTTCTTTAGATTCATGGAAAATTATTTTAGATAAATTAAAATCATACAATTTAAAAGAAGCTAAATTACAAGGACTTGGAGAACCATTTCTTCATCCTAATTTTTCAAAACTATGTAAAATGTATAAAGAAACATTTCCTTCAAGCAAAATAATTACTGCCACAAACTGCCAATATAAAATTACAGATAATTTTAGCGAATCTCTAAAGTATTTGGATATGCTTTATCTATCTATTGATGGATATAAAGAGAACTATGAAAAACATAGAAAACCGGCAAAGTGGGATAAGTTAATCGACTATTTAGAAAAATTACAATCAGTTAATCGATACAATTGTAAAATTGTTTGTAACTATGTAGTAAATAATGAAAATGTTTATGATATTCCAAAAATAGATGAGCTCTGTAAAAAATACAATATTGAAGAATTACGTTTAAATATTGCTCAAAATTGGTCTGAAAATGAGTCTATAATTGATGATAAAGAAACTGCAGGTTATGAAAAAAAAGAATTAGATTATTTAAAAAAAAATTATAGTAAAAATATTAAAGGTAAGGCTCCATGGACTTGGTCAGATTGTTTCTGGGTTGATGTAGGAATGTATATTACAGCTGAAGGCTATGTAAATATGTGTGCAATAAATACTGATCCAGCGCCACTAGGAAATATTTTTAAACAAGATTTAAATGAAATTTTTGATAATAAATATTATTTAGATGTTAAGAATGGATGTAAAACCAACAATCCAACAAAACATTGTAAAAATTGCTCTTATAGAGAGTTATCTCCTTTACTAAATAATTTGATTAATTGAGTCCAATAATGAGAATCTTTGATTTAAAATTTGACAATAAAAGTCAAGACTACTTCAAAAATCATGCTAGTAAAATTTTTAAAGAAGGTTTTTTTTCTAATCATACTTACGTCAAAAAATTTGAAGATAAGTTTAAACAATTTAATAATACAAAGTATTGCTTAGCTACATCCTCAGGTACCTCTGCTTTAGAGATCATTTTAAGATCTTATAACTTAAAAGAAAAAAATGTATTAATGAATGCTAATACTTTTATTGCAACAGCTCATGCAGCCGTAAATGCTGGTGCTAACATAATTCCTGTGGACATTGAAAATAAATATTTTTTAATGTGTCCCAATGACTTAAGAAAAAAAATTTCAAAACAAACTGGTGCTGTAGTGATTGTTCATATTGGTGGGAGAATCACACCTTATATAGAAGAAATTAAAACTATTTGTAAAAAATATAATGTGCCTCTTATTGAGGATGCCGCACAAGCAGTTGGATCTAAATTTAAAAAAATAAATGCTGGCAACTTTGGTGATGCTGGAGCTATGAGTTTTTACACAACGAAAGTTATGACAACGGGTGAAGGTGGAATGATTACAACCAACAATAAAAACATTTATGAAAATATTATTTCTCTTAGAGAATTTGGCTTCATTAAAGGAGAAAAAACGAAATACGATAAAATTAGTAGCAATTTTAAGTTGAGTGAATTTTCTGCATTATTAGGTCTTATTGAGCTTAAAAGGGTCAGATTAAGAATACAACAAAGGAACAAAATTGCCAAACGATATCAAAAATATTTTCAAAAGAATTCAAATTATAATCTTTTGAAAGAGCCGAAAAATACTTTCTCCAATTATTATAAACAAATTTTTCTCTCTTCTTTTGAGAGAATAAAGATTAAAACAATTCTAGAAAGTAATAATATTCCACTAACTGGTGGTGTTTATTATACACCAATTCATAAACAACCTGTTTACAGAAATATTTTAAAAAAATTTAAATTACCCGTAACAGATTACTTTTGTAAAAACCATTTTTGTCCTCCCTGTTATCCAGAATTATCAACAAAACAGATAGATCAAATTTGTAAAGTTTTATCCTCTGTTAAATAACTTTATCTATAATCTTTAACCAATAAATATTTATCGTGATATGTTTTTGGATCATATTTGTTACATCTACTAACCCAACTTTTAATTTTTAAACTTTCTTTTTTTTTTGAAATTGTAAATTTATTTTTTATATAAAATTTTAATGTTTTTTTTAAACTTTTTAAAACATGCACTGTTTTAATTTTTTTTGTATTTAATAGAAATTTTTTTATTAAAATACTTCCAATACCCTTGTATCTATATTTTTCATTTATATATAAGAAATATAGATGTCTGCTGTAAATTGAATTAAATGTAATTAATGAACCAATTACATTTCCTTTCTCGTATGCAAAATGAAAGCTGAATTTTTTACTATCTAAATATATCCATGGAGATTTATTAGAATCTTTATGGATAAGAAAATCTTTATCTTTAATCTGTTTAAGAAATTTTTTTAATTTAATTTTAGTAACTTTTTTTTTAAATATAATTTTGTTCATCAATAAATACCAAGGTAAATTTTTGCATCTCTTTTAGTATGAAAATATATATATTTAATTTTTCTTTTTAGTCTAAAAAACAACGTAGGCTCTGGAAATTGACTTAATTTTGCTGAAAATGCAGGACCTGGTAGTTTTTTTTCCCAAGAATGATATTTTTTTATCATATTATTATAATTATCTTTGTGATTATCATGATTTGGATGTTTCTCACTGATGTCTTTTAATAAATTAAAACTTTCTGTTTTTTCTTTAGAGAATTTTAAGATACTTCTATTGGATTGAGTTACAATTTTGACAGAATGTGGGGAGAGAACTACTTTCCAACCTTTATCTATATCTCTAAAATATAAAAAACGATCTAAAGCTTTACATTTGGAGCTAACCAAACATGGGGTCAAATTCACACCATCTAACTTTTCTTTATCTGAGTAATCAATATTAGTCGCTTCAATTATTGTGGCAAAAAAATCAAGAGAAGATACATTTTTATTAAAAATTAATCCTTTTGGATAAACTTTGGGCCACTTAATAGCCATAGGAACTCTAATTCCACCCTCATATGGTGAAGCTTTGCCACCTCTTAGCTTTCCATTATTTGAAAAATTGTTTTTTTCTGGTCCACCATTGTCTGATAAGAAAATAATCATCGTATTATCTTCTAAATTTAATTCTTTTAAACTATTTAAAACATTTCCAATTCCGTTATCAAGAGATTTTACCATTGCAGCATATGTTCTTCTTGAGGGGTCTTTAATATTTTTAATACTGTCATAAACTACCTGATCTGCTTGCATTGGAGAATGTGGTGCGTTAAATGCTAAATATAAGAAAAATGGGTCTTCCTTTGATCTCTCTATAAATTCTACCGCTGAAAAACTTAAAGCATCAGTTAGATATGAATTAATTTCAACTGGTTTTTCGTTTTCTAATATCTTTAATTTTTGCCATCCATATCTTTCTGTGACCTCAGAATAAGAGTTTAAGGTAAGTAATTCTGGATAATAATTAGACGCACCTCTTTCGAAACCAAAAAAATAATCAAAACCTCTTTGATTAGCTGAATAATTAGAACTTACTCCAAGATGCCATTTACCAATCGCAGCAGTTTTATAACCAGATAATTTTAAGACTTGAGCTAAATTAAACTCATTATTTGGAATACCTCCAGACTTATTTGGTATTGCTCCTGGATTTCCCTCAAAACCAAATCTTTGTTGATATTTACCTGTTAATATTCCAGCTCTACTTGGTGCACATATTGAGTGTGTAACATAACCTCTTGTAAATATTACTCCATCTTTAGCAATTCTGTCTATATTTGGTGTTTTTATATCTAAGCTTCCATTAAAACTAACATCTCCATACCCTAAGTCATCAGCTACAATTAATATAATATTAGGTTTATTTTTCTCAATAGTTTCTGCAAGCACATTACTAATATTAATAAACATTAATAATAATAATATATTTAATTTATAAAAATATTTTTGAGGTTTCATCTCAGCTTAAAAATTAACTTTAATTTTTTTAGATTAATTAAATATTCTGCAAAATTAAAATCTAATTCATTATTTATATCTAACCCTTCATGTTTCTGGCTATGGAATGACATAATTCTATTTCCAGATAAAGACTTTTGCTTAAGGATAGTTTCTGGTTTGGTAATTTCAAGACTAGCATTTTGAAAATAAACTTTAGGCAATGTATTAGATTGGTTACTATGCCAAGGTATTCCTTTTTCATTATAAAATGGAATTAATGGTGACATTATTTTTCCATGATCGATCCACATTTTTGCTGGATGAACTTCTGTTTTAGATATAGCTCTTAAGGAGTCTACATCATTTATATTTCTAATAAATTCAGTGTGTGCACGTTTAATTGTTTTAGCAGTTCGAAAAGGTGATGTCGGCCTTAGAATTGAAATATATTGTAATTTAGAAAAATTTTTATAGTTTTTTGCAAACCATAGTAGCCAAGATATATCTGGAGATTCTGATGTTGATATTTTTGATGGTCTTAATTTAAATAAGTCTGCTCCATATTTTTTTCCTATATCAAGATATCTTTTACTGTCAGTAATTACAAAAATTTTATCAAATAATTTAGATTTTTTAGCAGCTATTATAGAGTAGGCAATTAATGGTAAACCATTAAGAAGACGAATATTTTTATCTTTTATTCTATTGGACCCTTTTCGGGCTGGTATAAGGGCTATTCTTTTCACTTTATTATGATTTGGTTTTTGGTGGTTGTGGGTAAACCTTTTTTTGAACTCATTCCAAATAATTCCTCTACTCTGACTCTGTCATTAAATATAGTTGTACTTCCTTCAATTATTGTACAATCTTTTATTGCTTCTTCTTGATGAACTACACCAGTTGGAAAATGAAAACAATCACCAGGCTTTACCTTCTTTTCTACAATCTTGCCTTTTCTTATAAATCTTACAATCATCAATCCAGATAATAAAATTCCACATTCATCTTTTTTTTGGTGATATTGCAATCCACCTTTTGATCCTGCTTTTATAAATAATCTTTTAAGCATTAATTTTTTTGGTATTAATACTAATAACTCTTCTTTCCCCCATGGTCTTTTCCCAATATTTTTTGGTTTTTTAAATATTGGAATCTTGTTAAGCCTAATCCCACTATATTTTTTTATTGTAGTCATTAATCTTCTTTGATTAGTTTATAAGAAATTTTGTCACCTTTTTTGCAACTTATTAAAGCTTTTTTATCTACGAATTCAAAAGACTGACGGATTGGAATATCGTCATTGTCATCAATTATTCCACCCAAATGGTCTATTGTTATTATGTCACCTTTATTTATATCTTTTTCTAATATCAATGTTTTTCCAAGTTTTTTAAATACGTATTCTTTCCCTAAATCCTCACTTGGTTTTAAGTTCATCATTTGAGGTACACGTTTTATATCTCTAACAAAGTCACTAAAACCTTTTGCCTCTAAAGCAAATGGATGATCAGTACCCTTCCATGCTCTATTTAAAGTTACATGTTTTTCAAAAACTCTTGCTCCAAACATGTAGGCAATTGGACCAGATAGTACTCCATTAAAATGGTCTGATAGACCTATGGTGTGATCTTTAAAACTTTCTTTAAGATTTGTAATATTGTTTAACCCTAACCTTTCAGCTGGACATGGATATTCGGAAACACAATGTAAAATAGCAAAGTCGCTAGTATATTTTTCAATTAATTCTATTGTAGCTTTTAAATGATCAATTTTTCCTCCACCTATGCTTAATACAATTGGCTTTTTTGACATTGCAAATGCCTTTATTAATTTTAAATTACCCAAGTCAAAAGATGCTATTTTTAAAACATCAACATCAATATCTATTAATAAATCCAAGCTTTTTTCATCAAAAGCTGTCGCCATAAATTCTACTTTGTTTTTATGACATTCATTTTTAATGAGAATTAGATCTTCTTTAGATAGCTCTAAAGCTTCTCTATGTTCACCGTAAGTTTCACCAAACGCATTTTCAGAGTTATAGACGGAATTGTATTTTTCTTTACTAAAAAGGGATTTGTTATCTCTAACTTGAAATTTAATAGCATGAACACCTAATCTAGAAAACTCTCTAATAAATTCTATAGCAACATTAACTGATCCTTGGTGATTTTGACCAACTTCAGCTATAATATATATATCGTCTGGTTTTTTTAATTTACTAAACATTAAACATCATCATATTTATACCCACAATAATCAATTAAAAATTTGAACCTCTCTTCAACAAGTAATGAAGTATGATTGTTGTAATAAAACTGGTATTCTTTACGTATGGTAACATTTTCTTTGGGTAAGTCTGAAAAATTATAAATTTTTTTATTTGATTTTTGAATTAATTTAAGAAAATCATTTTCAAAGTGTTCTAATCTTACTAAGCCATCGAGTATCAAATTCTTATCTTTATCTAAAAACCAGTCTTCAATATTACCCACACATTCATTAATCATATTAGCACCATAAGATGATTTAAGATATTCTTCAAAATTCATTTTACTGATATCTAAATACATGATTTTTAGCCTATTAAATTTATTTCCATTTTGAAGCCACCAATGATAACTAGAGACCATTAAATCCCATGGATTTCTTACGGATGCAAATTTTAAAGATGTGTCCCAAAGATCTTTTTCGATAAATTCTAGATAATCTTTCGCTTTACCATGGATAGAGGAAATTTTTTCTCTTTTTAATTCCTCAGAATAATAATATTTTTTTTTATCATTATTTAGAACATCATTATTTTTTAAATTTACTAATAGTTTTCTAATACTGGTTCCACCAGTTTTTGGAATATGAACATATATAATTCCTGATTCAGGGAAAATATTGTAAACATTTTTACTTTTAATTAATTTTTTAGTAATAGATTTTAAAAGTAAATAATTCATGAATTTT
>Ga0114997_10005071_pt1 | contig 10123 bp, 10 predicted proteins | sample ArcticOcean_MG_C_2_FD_87045 | JGI IMG/M metagenome (GOLD analysis project Ga0114997, IMG submission 87045) | Marine microbial communities from western Arctic Ocean - ArcticOcean_MG_CB4_136 | ecosystem: Environmental > Aquatic > Marine > Oceanic | place: Arctic Ocean: Canada Basin | collected... | reverse complement strand
ACAAAAAAAAAAAAAAATTTATAAAAAAAAACGAAGGAAACGCTACTTTCAAGGAAGTGTTAAAAAATGAAAAAAAAAAGATAAAGTTTAACATAATAGAAAATATATATTTCTTTATTAGGAGAAAATTAGAAAGTAAAAAAATAAGTAGGAAAAATTATTAATTTATGAGCGATTCTTCAGATTTGCACAACAAAAATTGCATTCCTTGTATGGGTGGAATTTCCCCTTTTGATATTTCTGAAATACATAAATATTTAAAGAAAGTTGATGGTTGGGATGTTAAAAAAAACGAAGCAGAAACTTATTTTCTTGAAAAAAATTTTCCTTTTAAAAATTATATTGAAAGTCAAAAATTTGTAAATTTAGTGGGTGCTATTGCTGAAAAAGAAGGGCATCATCCAGATATAGTTTTTGGTTGGGGTTATGCAAAAGTTCAAATTTTTACACATAAGATAAATGGACTTGTGGAAAGCGATTTTATTTTAGCTGCAAAAATTAATAAAATTAATGCTTAAAGTGTCTAGTTCCAGTAAACACCATTATAATGCCAGCTTTATTTGCTAACTTTATAACTTTTTTGTCATTTATTGATCCACCAGGTTGGATAATAGCTTTAACACCTAAGTTTATTAGTTCTTGAACTCCATCCGTAAATGGAAAAAAAGCATCTGAAGCTGCGATAGAATTTATTATTTTTTCTGGAGCAAAATTTAAAGCTTTACCTGTTGCAATCTTACAGCTATCTAATCTACTTGGTTGTCCCGAGCCAATTCCTATTGTAGATTTTTTGTTTGTTAAAACAATAGCATTGGATTTTACAAATTTACATATATTAAATGCAAACTTAAGATCACCAAGTTCTTTCAAAGATGGTTTTTTTATTGTAACGGTGCGTAGTTTCTGAGTTACAAGAATATCGTCTGTGTCCTGCATTAAAAAAGCATTTCCTAAAAAAAGGTAATTACTATCATTAGCAATATTAAATTTACTAGAATCAATTATCCTTATATTTTTTCTTCTTTTTAAAATATTTAAGGACCCTTTTTTGAATCCATTGCAAACTATAACCTCAAAAAATTTTTTATTTAGTTCATATGCAAGTCTTCTTGAAATAGAAGAGTTGATGGCTACCACTCCCCCAAAAGCACTCACTGGGTCACAAATTAATGCATTTTTATAGGATGTAATTTGATTTTTTTCAATAGAAACTCCGCATGGATTTGCGTGCTTAATAATAACGGTTCCCTCGTTTTTTTTAAAACTTTTTGCAATTGATAGAGCTGAATATATATCGTTATAATTATTATAGCTGAGGTCTTTGCCATGTAGCTTCTCTAAACCCAAGTTTTCAGTTAAGGCATATATACTTCCCTTCTGATGAGGATTTTCTCCATATCGAAGCTTTTTAACAAGTTTGCCATGTATAGTTTTTTTATCTGAATGTTTTATTTTTAATTCATTATTTAACCAAGAAGCAATATTAGAATCGTAGTAAGCTGTAAGATCAAATGCTTTTGCTGACATAGTTTTTCTAAAATTTAAAGAAGTAGATCCTTGATTATTTTTGATTTCGCGAGATAATAATGAATAATCATTAATATTAGAAATCACAGTAATATCATTAAAATTTTTTGCAGCTGCTCTTATTAATGTAGGTCCACCAATATCAATATATTCTATTTTTTTTTGAAATTTAATTTTATCTTTAAGTTTTTTTTCAAAGGGGTAAAGATCCACAATAACTAAATCTATGTTAGATATACCTTTTGTTTTAAGATCTTTCTTATGCTTTTTATTTTTTCTTATATTAAGAATACCAGCGTAGATTTTTGGGTGTAAAGTTTTTACTCTACCATCAAGCATTTCGGGAAAACCAGTATAACTTGATATTTCAGTACATTTATAGCCTAGATTTTTAATTTTTTTATAAGTGCCACCAGAACTTATAATTTTAATATTAAATTTTTTTAAAGTAGGTAAAATTAAGCTTAAATTAGATTTATCAGAAACTGAAATAATTGAATTTTTAATTCTTTTTAAGCTCATCGTTTAACTTATTCTTTCCATCTCCCACTTTATTGAAGTCACCTCGTTATTTGTGCTACCAGAAATAGAAATACATTCATTATTAATTATTTTATTTTTATTTCCAAGAAAAATATCTTTTTCAATTTGAAAATTGTTTGTTTTACTCTGCAATAACCACCCCTCTCCATTTGATAAACTAATTAATATTGAATTTCCAGCTTTGGTTTTGACAATTTTATTACTTGGATACACATGAAACCTTATAAAAAAATTAACAGCATATGGGTATTTTTTTGTTCTTTTTAATTCATCGCGGCCAAAAATTTTATCTTCTTTTTTTAAAATTACAATTGATCTGGTGTGGAGGTAACCAAATTTTCTTTCGTAACCATTGTGAGATGCAGATATAGAATAAAAATTTTTGCTATCTGTATAATTTTTATTAACAACTTTAAGTTTATGAGTCAGTGAATTTCCATATATCTTGTTTATGAACTTATTTTTTTGGAAAGTGCATGATGATGTATTATTTAAATATAGATTGGAATGTGCTGCTGTTGCACAACTTAAAGAAGTAAGTTCTGATGATAAATTTTTCCCATACCCAGAGTTAGTAATAACTTTTTGTTTATTAGAAGTAAGCTCAAACGCTAAACAGCCAGCTTGATAATACCTTTCAAAATTAGCGGGAGGAGGGTTTCCACAATCAATAATAAACTCAAATTTTTTCTTTTTAACTTTAATAAAGTCAGCAACTTCAAATTCTTTATTTTCAAATTTATATTTTAGATTTTTTAAAAATATATCATAATCTTTATGGTTTATTTCAGATGAACCATTAAATAATGGAAATTGTTTATTAGAGCAGGATAATAAAGAGTAACAATTTCCACATTTATATATAATTTCATTTAAAAAGTCGGGTATTGGTTTTTGAGATTCTTGAAACCACTCTCTAATTAATATTAAATATTTTATACATATAAAAACTTCTTCAGGATTTCTAGATTTAGGAAAACCATTTTCATCAAAATAATTTTTTACAACTTTTTCTAATTCTTTAATTCCAACTTTATAGTTAACATTACTTTCCTTAAACATTATTCCTGATAATATGATTGCTGAACAACAAATAATTTTATCTGATGAATAAATTGAATTTTTTAAATTTTTTAATATAAAGTTAGACTGTTTTATTAAAGACAAAAAGATTTTTTCTTTATAAATTTTTTCTGCACCCTCTAATGTTATATCTGCATTTGATGACCAAGCTATAATTCTTTTTGCTGCAATTGTCATTTCCCATGTATCAGGATCATAATTAAAATATTTATTAATCCAACTATTAATAATATTTTTTATAATAATTTTACTATTTTTCCTGTCTATTTTTGCTAACCAAAGAAAACTGTGAAGGTTGTCGAACTTTTGCTTATCTTTTATATTTTGATTCCATAAAGAATCAGGAGAAGATTCGCTTATTTTATAAAAATCACTGGCAACTGTTGTGAGATATGCACTTAGTTGTGTGCTTGGATTATAAAATATTCTTTCAGGAATAGAGGTGCTCAGTTTTTTATTATAGAAACTACTTTTAAAATAAAAATTTCTAAACTTTAAAAAAATTAACTTAAGAATAGAAAAAAAGTATGATTTGATACTTTTTAACTTTTCCATCTTATCCATCTCTTAAAGTTTGAATATTTTTTTCTAAATTACCGTTATTTTCTTTAAAAACTGTTGTTCCCGAAACCAATATATCAACTCCAGCGTTCTTTGCTAATTTTGCATTTTCAAAATTGATTCCACCATCAATCTCTATTTGAGTATCTAATTTTTTTGAAATAATTTCTTTTTTTAATAATTTAACTTTATCTAAAGTTTTAGCTATAAATTTTTGACCACCAAAACCGGGATGAACACTCATTACTAAAACTAAATCAATTTCATTTAAAATAGGCAAAACTTTATTTACAGAAGTTTCAGGATTTAATGATACACCTGCTTTTTTATTAAGTAGTTTAATTTTTTTTATTGATCCCAAAAGATCACCTGTTGCTTCTGGATGAATTGTAATTATATCAGCGCCAGCATCTGCAAATTTTTTTATATATTTGTCTACCGGAGAAATCATTAAATGAACATCAAATGGCAAAGATGTATATTTTCTAAGCTTATTTATTACATCTGGTCCAATTGTAATATTGGGAACAAAGTGTCCATCCATTACATCTATATGAATCAAATCGGCTTTTGCTTTCTCCAAATTTTGAATTTCATTTCCTAATTTGCTAAAGTCGGCTGACAAAATTGATGGAGAGATTTTAATAGAAGTCATATTAAAATTTATATTTTTATATTTGAATTATGTCAAAAAAAAAGAAGGGCGAGAATTCCCGCCCTTCTTGAATAGTTTTGATCTTTTTCCTTCTTAAGATCTTGAAGTGTCCCCAATATCCTCAACCAGCGCGCTTACTGTTCTTTTAGGCATTGTAGACATTTCCATTTTGTAGGCTAAAAACCACATCATTCCAGTACCTAATATCCAGAACAATATTTGCCAAGCCCAAATTGATGGAATTCCAAAAGTCCATGTACTGATATCATTTGGAGATCCAAAGATATCATTACCAATAACAGCTCCCGGTCCAATTCCAAAGAAAAACCAAGCAATTGTTATAATCCAAGCTGCTGGTTTAAGACTTTCTTTGCTAGCTGGAAGACTCGCATGGTCTGATAAGAAGTCATGGTATTTTTGTCTGTGAGAACGGTCTCTAGTATTTTGCGTCATTGCAGATATAGGTATTGCTACTAATAAATTAGCAAACATACCCCAAAATGCAGAGTGCATCGTCCAAGGCCATCTACCCCACGGAAGAGCATCACCAAATAAATTTTGGCCAATACTTTCTGTTAACATAACACCAATAATTCCTGCTAATAGACCCCAAGATACACCTTCTCTTGTCATCCAAGGGAAATAACAGATAGAAGCTAATGGCACCCACATTTGGAAACCAAATGCTACCGCTAATCCTCCTAACAGAACTAGAGCGTCTTTAGTGAATGTTGCAACTATTAAAGCTGCACCTACTACAAGAACAACCATTATACGGCCAAAAAGTTTTTGTTCTTCATGGCTCATTTTTGGTTTAAAAAATTTCTTATAGATATCTCTAGTTAACATTGATGAACAGGTAGACATATAAGCAGCTCCTGTTGACTGCATCGCAGCCAAAGCACAAACCGCTAAAAGACCTACAAACCATGGAGCAGCATCCCCAATCGTATTAATAAAGTAAGGTACAAGATTACCTTGACCGCCTTTACCAATCGATTCTGGAAGCACATTTGAAATGTTTGCTCCGGCTGCATTCACAACAGGGTCAGCACCTAATAAGTGTGCTCCCATTCCTTGAGCTGCAGTAAATATGAATAGAGCTAACCCTATTGCAAATGATGAAGCCCAAACTTGTTGTGGTGCAAATGGTTCTGGATCTTTGTTAGAGAAAGCCCACATAGAAAATGCTGGTGATGAATGAATGCCCATAAGAGCAAACATATAAGTTAACACCATTACCCCTGTCCATAATCCACCTACTGGAGTTTCTTTACCTAATCCAGCTGTAAATTGTATGACACCAGGAATAGCAAAGTATGCGGAATAGTTATCACCTGGAGTTCGTCCCCACTTGGTGCCTTCTACTAATGCCACTTTACCTAATCCTTCATTTAATGCGGCCCAACCTCCAACAAGGTCGTAAGCAATAAATCCAATTGCGACAATCCCAAACCATAATAAAACTGCTTGCAGCGTATCTACGTAAGCAACAGATTTTAATCCGCCTAATCCTACATATAACGCAACGATACCTGCTAATACCCAAGTACCTGTAGTTACACCCCATAAACCATCCGACAGAACGTTGAATAGTTTACCTGATGCTGCTAATTGCAATCCTAAATAAGGAATTGAGAAACATAAAGCTACCACAACAGTTAAAACACGAACCATATCACCCTTAAAGTAATCGGCTAACATTTCTCCTGGAGTTACGTAACCAAAACGTTTTCCAAGTATCCATTGTCTCTTCAAGAACATCACTCCTGTAAAAGGAATTGTGATTACATAGAAAGACGCGTAGGCATACTGGAAACCATCTCTATAAATTAATCCTGGGTGACCTAAAAAAGTCCATCCAGAAAATGATGTAGCTGTAGCGGCAAGTACAAATACCCACATAGGAAGTTTTCTTCCTGATATGAAGTAGTCTGATGCTGTTTTCGCCTGTTGTGCTCCTCTAATACCCCAATAGATACAATAGGTCCAATAGAGTAATACGAACACGATCAGCCACGTTACTTTTGCTGACATAAAGGTTCCCCCTTTTATTTTTCTTTGTTTATAAACGATAATTGCTTAGGATCTTCGCACCAAGCAATAATAAGAAAAGTTCACCACAATTAGATGTTCAAAGCAATAAGATAATAACCTAATATATGTACAACTAATGATTGAATTTATTGTTATACTAGGTGCTATTTTATATATTTAAATTATGAACTTACAAAATTATTATGTAGTTTTTCATGATCCCTTATGGATTTTAATTTTGAGTCTTGCCCTATTTTTTCCAGTAAGACAATTAATTTGGGTGCTGTATATAAGAAAAAAACAGAAGACCTCAGCGGGAGTTAACGAAGAAGATAAAAAAAAATTAAAAAAAAAATCAACATTCACATCAATTTTTTTATGTGTTGTTTTTAGCTATGTATATGTAAATCAGGTATTCAATTAAAATGCGCATAAATATAAATGTTTTAAAAAGATTTATCATTTATATGGCAATAGCAACTTTTGTTATGTTTACTTTGTGGGCTTTTGTTAAATCTTTTATGAATAGACCTGGTGGAGATTATGAAACAGAAGTTTGCGACATTCGTTTAAAAGATAAAAAATATAACGAAGCATTAGAAGCCGCAAATATTGCTTTAGAAAAAACCCCAAATCATAGAGGGGCACTTATGTGTAAGGCGCTAGTTTATATAAGTGAGAAAAAATATTTTAAAGCTATTCAACAACTTGATTATTTAATTTTATTTTTAGAAAAAAATGTCGAAGAAGATGACAAAACAGGCAAAGGCACTTTGGCTGCAGCTTTTGCAAATAGAGGAATAGTTAAGGATAGAAATAAAGATTATCAAGGAGCTTTAGATGATTATATTAAAGCCTTAGGAATAGATCATGAAGCTGTAGCTGGACCAGGATTAGGAACTATTATTCTTAATTATAAATTTAAAACTTCCTCTGTTAGAGAAAGGGCATTATATCTAAATGATCAACTTCAGCTGCCAGAAGACGAAAGAGTTTTAAGTATAAAAGAATTAGATGAAGGTCAGGTAATGCATAAACCTGGAAAACTCTAAAAACTGATTAGTCCTAGCACATCTTTAAATAAAACTAAAAAAAAATATGTAGCCGCAATACATCCGAAAAGAAGTCTAACGAAGTCGCGTTCTCCATTTTCCTTTTTATAAGTTATGCCATGTTTAGCAATTAAAGCTGTAATAATAAGGAAAACAATATTTATTAACTTTTCATATTCTTCAGGAATAAAATCAAACATTATTTATCTTTATCCCAACCGTAACCAGGATCTTTTTTAACTAATTCTGGGTAAACTATACTCTTTTCAATGTAAGGTGGATAAAAACCTGCAGCTTCTTCAATATGATTATTAGAAATAAAGTGACTAAAAATAAAAAATACAACAATAATAAGAGTATAAAATATTCCCTTGTTTCTTCTTTGGCTTTCATCAGCAATAAACTCTCCAAATTCATTATCATAAACATGATACTTTTTGTTGTAACTATCCAATACTTTTGCTTCGTTTAGTTTTAATATATCTCTTGCGTAGTATATCACCCAAACTGGAACTATTCCTGTCAACATATATTCATTAAAAATTGTGTTTATTTTATCTTCAGGCAAATCTTCCCCGTACCAAACTTTGTATGCTAATTGTATTAATTGGAACTCTCCTACATGCAACAGATTAGCCGCATGAATAATTTCCGATCTTTTTAGATCATGATCCCAGTCTGGTTTAATTAAAGTTTTAAGTAAACCATTCATCTATTTTATTTATTTTTTCTATTTTCCACTAAACTTTGAACAACAGTTGGATCTGCTAAAGTAGTTGTATCTCCTAATTGTTCATGTTCATTTGCTGCAATTTTTCTAAGTATTCTTCTCATTATTTTTCCTGATCTTGTTTTAGGTAGTCCTGGTGCAAACTGAATTAAATCAGGAGTAGCTATTGGGCCAATTTGTTTTCTTACCCAAAGTTTTAAATCTCTTTCTAATTCACCAGAAGGTTTTTCTTTAACATTCAATGTTACATAACAATAAAGTCCATTTCCTTTGATGTCGTGTGGGTATCCAACAACTGCTGCTTCGGCGACTTTTGGGTGAGCTACAAAAGCACTTTCTAATTCCGCGGTACCTAGATTATGTCCCGAAACTATTATTACATCATCTACTCTTCCAGTTATCCAATAATAACCATCTTCATCTCTTCTACATCCGTCCCCTGTAAAGTATTTTCCGTCAAATTGTGAAAAATAAGTATCAATAAATCTTTGATGGTCACCATAGACAGTTCTCATTTGGCCGGGCCATGATTGAGCTATACAAAGTTTTCCTTTGCATGCTCCGTTTAATGTGTTTCCTTTTTCATCAACAATAATTGGTTTTATTCCATAAAATGGTTTAGTAGCAGAGCCTGGCTTTAAATCAATTGCTCCAGGTTGAGGAGAAATCAGTATTCCACCAGTTTCTGTTTGCCACCAAGTATCGACAATAGGACATTTAGAATTGCCGATAACTTTATAATACCAAAGCCACGCTTCAGGATTAATTGGTTCGCCAACTGTACCCAAAAGTTTTAAAGACTTTCTGCTAGTTTTTTTTACCGGCTCGTCTCCCTCCCGCATAAGAGCTCTTAAGGCTGTTGGGGCCGTATAAAAAATATTTACTTTGTATTTATCTACTATTTGCCACCATCTTGAAGTATCAGGATAATTTGGCACACCTTCGAACATTATAGTTGTAGCTCCATTTGAAAGAGGCCCATAAATAATATAGCTATGACCTGTTACCCACCCAATATCAGCAGTACACCAGTAAATATCTTTTTCTTTATAATCAAAAATGTATTGATGTGTCATCGAAGCATAAACCATATAGCCTCCTGTTGTATGCAATACGCCCTTCGGTTTTCCAGTGGAGCCAGAAGTATAAAGAATAAACAACGGATCTTCTGCATTCATCTCTTCTGGTTCACAAATATTTGAAGCCATCATTACCAAATCGTCATACCAAACATCTCTTCCTTCGACCCAATTTATTTCATTACCAGTTCTTTTAACTACAATACATTTTTTAATATTAGGACAATTTTTTAAAGCTTAATCCGTAATTTATTTTAACGGTATAATTTTTCCTACTCTAACTCCTTCGTCGGCGGTAATTATGTAATCTGATTGACAATCATTAATTCTTCCTGAAATTGAGTCAGGAGAAAATCCGCCAAAGATTATTGAATGAATTGCTCCAATTCTTGCACACGCCAACATTACATACGCAAGCTCTGGGATCATTGTTAAATATATTGTTACTCTATCTCCCTTTTTTATGCCAAGCTCTTTTAAACCATTAGCCGCCTTGCATACGTTTTGGTGAAGCTCTTTATAACTTATTTGTTTTGAATCTTTAGGATCGTCACCAACCCAAATAATTGCAGTTTTATTTTTTTTGTCAAGCAAGTGCCTATCGATACAATTTGCTGAGGCGTTAAGCGTTCCATCATAAAACCATTTAATTCTTACATCTGTTTTACTGTATTTAATGTCTTTAATTTTTTTATAAGGTTTAATCCAATCAATTCTTTTTCCTTCTTTTTTCCAAAACCCCTCATTATCTTTCAATGATAATTTATATTTATTTTCATATTTAAGTTTATCCACGAAAGCATTCCTCGACCATTTTTTTGGAACTTTGAAAACTAGGTCTTTACTTTTTTTTTTT
>Ga0114997_10005068_pt1 | contig 10128 bp, 12 predicted proteins | sample ArcticOcean_MG_C_2_FD_87045 | JGI IMG/M metagenome (GOLD analysis project Ga0114997, IMG submission 87045) | Marine microbial communities from western Arctic Ocean - ArcticOcean_MG_CB4_136 | ecosystem: Environmental > Aquatic > Marine > Oceanic | place: Arctic Ocean: Canada Basin | collected... | reverse complement strand
CTGGTGTTCCTCTTGCTACAGTTCTTAAATTTACGTCTGGTGCCATTTTAATTTTTTTTACATGCACTTTTAGTATTTGTTCTCTTCCTATAATATCTGGAAGCCCAACAACTACTTGTCTATCAAACCTACCTGGTCTTAATAAAGCCGGATCTAACACATCAGGTCTGTTTGTAGCTGCAATAATTATTACCCCTTCATTAGTTTCAAAACCGTCCATTTCAACTAACAATTGGTTTAAAGTTTGTTCTCTTTCATCGTTTCCTCCACCTAAACCAGCACCTCTACTTCTTCCAACTGCATCTATCTCATCAATGAAAATAATACAGGGTGAATTTTTTTTACCTTGCTCAAACATATCTCTAACTCTTGATGCTCCAACACCAACAAACATTTCAACAAAATCTGAACCTGATATAGTAAAGAATGGAACACCCGCTTCTCCAGCTATAGCTCTCGCAAGTAAAGTTTTACCTGTTCCTGGTTGACCAACCAATAAGCAGCCTCTTGGTATTTTTCCTCCCAATCTACTAAATTTTTTAGGATCTTTTAAAAATTGTACAACCTCTTCTACTTCTTCTTTTGCTTCTTCTACACCAGCAACATCATCAAAGGTGACCTTGCCTTTTAATTCATTCATTAGTTTTGCTTTAGATTTACCAAATCCCATTGCTCCACCTTTTCCACCTTGCATTTGTCTCATGAAAAAAATCCAAACAGCAATTAATAATAGCATCGGAAACCATGATAATAACACACCAAACAAAGACGGCATTTTATCCTGTATAGGAGCAGCTGAAATACTTACGCCTTTACTAGATAATTTTTCAATTAAATTTGGATAATTTGGTGAGTACGTTGAAAAAGAGTTTCCATTTGCAAGAATACCTCTTATCTTATTACCTTGTATATCTACTTTTACAACACCGCCATTGTCTACTTCAGTTAGGAATTCAGAAAATATTATTGAATCATTTTTACCCACATTTGCCTGAGGGTTTTTAAACATATTATAAAGACCAATTGTTAAGAAAACAATTGCAGCCCACATCGCTAAATTCTTTATATTCATGGTTATAAGATAATAATTTTTATGAATTAAACAAGTGTCAAATTGCTACAAAATTTAGGCTTAATGCTAATTTTCTTTAGATATTAATATGGTTTCATTTACTTTCTCAATAAAACATCCCCCTAAAGTAACTTTTGAAATTTTCTTGGTTTTAACTACTTTAATCAATTCTTTAAGACTTTTACCTCTGACTGGATAATGTTTTTTTCCAAGTTTTTGAATTATCTTTGCTAAGGACCTAAAAATTATTTCATGCGCTTGATCAAAAAAACTATAGCTCAAAATATAGATATTTTTTTTTTCTAAAAAAACTGAATTTTTTTTTAAATTTCTTTCTACATAGAATTTAATTGATTTATTTGAGTCTTTCAAATTGTTAATAGTTAATTTAAGTTTTTTTATATCCAACCCTTCTTTTTCAAGTGTGTGTAGTAAATTTCTGATTCTGGTTCTTTTATAATCTTTGTTAATGTTTGATGGATCCTTAACAAAAAAATTAAACACCTCTTTAGAAATATGAATTAAATCGTTTTTTTCTAAATCCAATAATGGTCTTATAATATTTAAATTTTGATCTCTATATTTTGTATTTTTACCAAATGAAATCAATCCATTTAATCCACTACCTCTAACTATCCTAATTAAAAAATTTTCAAATAAGTCATTTATATGATGTCCTAATAGTAAATATTTAATGTTATTTTTTTTACACTCATTTGCTAATAATGAATATCTCTTATCTCTAGATGCAGCTTGAATATTTTTAGATGGCTTTTTCCCATTCCAATTTAAGATTTTACATTTAATATCAATTTTTTTTAAAACTTTTTTGACAGTCTCTGCCTCTATTGAGGATTCTTTTCGAAGCTTGTGATTAACTATATAATATTTAACCTTTATTTTATTTTGTAATGAATAGCATTTAGTTAAAAAAGCCAATGCTAAACTGTCTGGGCCTCCAGAAACTCCTACAGCTAAATTTTCTTTAACTATTAAAGAAGAAGAAAATTCATTATAAATTTTAGATATTTTTTTTAAATTTACTCGGCTAAAAATTTTTTTAAGTTTTTTGTTTTGTGCACTCAAATTTTTTAGATTCATACTTTGCTTTTTGCAACACAGATTGATTTGCTTTAGGATATTGTTTTTCAACTCCCATTATCATTTTACAACCTTGCTCTTTTTCTCCTATTTGTACCATTGATACACCAAGTTTTAATAAATTTATAGGAGCCTTCTCACCTTTTGGATATTTTTGATACCCCTCAAGATAAGCTGTAGCTGCATCAGTATAAAGCTGTCGAATTCTAAATGTTTCAGCATACCAATACTGAGCATTTCCAGCAGATTTGTGCTCTGGGTTAGTTTTTACAAATTCTCTAAATGCTCGCTCTGCAGTACTGTAATCACCTACTTTCAAAAAACTAGTTGCAAATTCATATTGTTTTTCTGGAGACTCATTAGGAAGTATATTTTCTTCAGTTTTAAATGTTTCTGTTACTATTGAAGACGTGGTTTCTACTGATTGTATTTTTTGGTTAGCTTCATTATTTTCAGTATCCTTATATGAAATAGAGCCCAAGTCTTGTGGCTGTGAAGATCCTGGTAGTTTTTTTTCTAACAATTTTTTTGGTTTAGATGTTAATTTTTTACTGACCTCTCCAGAAGATACATAGTTTTCAATATCTTGAAACCTTACCTGGTTGTCTGCCTGAACCTTAGAAAGTCTATTAGATAACTTATCTAGTTTAAAATTTATTTCTTCAAACTTATTAGTAAGTTCTTGAAATTGACTTTCTACTTCTGATAACTTTAAAAGATGTCTTGTCAAAACGTCTTCTGAATTTTCATCAAGATTTTTTTGACCACTGGAATTCTCTAAATTCACCGAACTAGAATAAACAGCTTTTTCTAATGTTTTTAAATCTTTTTGAATTAACTCTAAAATTTCATTTAAATTGTGATTATCTGCTAGAGCAATATTAGAAAAAAAAATTAACACACATGTTAATTGTAATTGAATAAATTTTTTATAATTAAACATAATTTAATCAGTAATAATTATAATGATGGCAAAAAAAAGACCCTATCACACTCAAGTGTAGGGTCTTTTCTAAATTAATTTAACTAGTTGGCTTTAACTGTAACTGATCTTCTATTTTTAGACCAAGATAATGGAGTTGATCCTGAGTCTACAGGTCTTTCCTTACCATAACTTAAAACTGAAATTCTGTCTGAAGAAATTCCATAAGTCAGTAGATAGTCTTTTGCTGAATTAGCTCTTCTTTCACCTAATGCTAAGTTATACTCTCTTGTACCTCTTTCATCAGCATGACCTTCTAATACAACTGTTATTTTAGAATTTTTTCTTAACCATGCGGCTTGCTTTCTTAAAGTTTCTCTTGATGCAGTTGTTAAAACTGTTTCATTAGTTGCAAAGAAAACTCTATCTTTAACACCACTTGCTAAATACTCAACTGAATCACTTCCAGTGTAAACATCACCTTGAGTTTGTCCTGTTTTTTTTTGTGTTGCACAAGCTGTTAACACTAAGCTTGCTACTAGTACTAAAAAACCATTTTTTAAAATTTTACTTAAGTTCATTTTTGCTCCTTAATCCTTAATTGAATTGCTTACTTTTTCACAACTAATTAGATCTTTCAAGTTAAAAAATCAAGCTAATTTAACCTAATTTGTTAATAATGAAGACCAAGATGGGTCGGAAGCATCAGTTTCGGTTTCAACCATCTTTTCATTATATCCTGTTAGATCTATAGACCATAGTTTTGCTGAAAACCCCTCTCCCTTAGCATTAGTCTTAGTTTCTCTATAAAAAATTAACACCCTTCCATTTGGAGACCAAGATGGTGCCTCTTGATAGAAATTTTCAGTTAATAATCTTTCACCAGATCCATCCGTTCTCATTACTCCAATATAAAACTTGCCTTTGTGAAGTTTTGTAAACGCAATTAAATCACCTCTTGGAGACCATACTGGTGTTCCATACAAACCATTTCCAAATGAGATTCTTTTTACATTTTTTCCATTGCTATTCATTACATATATTTGCTGATAACCACTTCTATCAGAGTTGAAAGTTATATATTTTCCATCAGGAGAATAAGAAGGAGATGTATCGATTGAAGGATGATTTGAAACTCTCTCAACAATTCTATTTTCAAGATCCATTGTATATATGTCTGAGTTTCCATCTTTAGCAAAGCTCATTATAATTTTTTTACCATCTGGAGAAAATCTTGGCGCAAAAGTCATGCCAGGGAAATCTCCGACTACTTCTTGTGTTCCAGTTTCAATATCAAGCAAATAAACTCTTGGTAAATTTCTAAAATATGAAAGATAAGTAACCATTTGATTGGTTGGACTAAATCTTGGTGTTAAAACCAATTCATTACCGAGTGTCAAAAACTTATTATTAAATCCATCCTGGTCCATGATTGCTAATTTTTTTACTCTATTGGTTTTTGGACCTTCTTCAGAAACATAGATTATTCTAGTATCAAAATAACCTGACTCACCAGTTAAACGTTCATAAACTTTATCTGTTATTATGTGCCCTACTCTTCGCCAATTACTTGGCACTGTTGTAAATGCTAATGCCATCATTTCTTTTCCTGCTAAAACATCCCACAACCTAAATTCTACTCTTAACTTTTCATCAATAAATGTAACTTTACCTGTTATTAATGCTTGTGCTTTTATTAAATTCCAATCCTCAAACCTTGGTTTTAGATTTGCAATATCTGGTTTTTGAAGAAATGAATCTTTGTTGATAGGGCTGAATAGACCTGATTGCTTTAAATTATTCTCAACAATAATTGATATTTCTGATCCAAGGTTTTCTCTTTTTAAAATTTTTTTAAAATTTTTTTTTGAATTTTCATCTATGGACAAAGGGGAAACAGCAACGGGAAGTGGACTTAAATTTCCCCTAGTGATATCAACTTCTATTATAGCAAAAGCTTTAATGGGTATTAAAATTAAAAATATAAATAAATATCTCAATAGCATTTTATCCTTCCAACATTTCTCGCGCATCAAAGTTCAGCTGTAATTCTTTCCATCTTTCGTACCCAGTACTGGGCACTCTAAGAGGTTGGCAAAGTTTTATAGCTCTTAATGCGCTTTCAGCTAAAACTTTGTAAAATCCTTGATCAGGTTTATTCATTCTAGCATGATCAAGAATCTCTGATCTTATGATAGAGCCATCTGGTTTTAATTGTAACTTAATTCTGACTAATAAATTCTCATTGTAAGGTAGCCCCAAAGGTATACTCCAGCATCCAAAAATTTGGGCTTTTAAAGCATCTTCCTCACTTAGAGATAGTCCACCAAGATCTATACTTTTATCTTGATCTTGGGTTATTTTATCTAATTTTTTATTGGTTTCAGCACTTTCTTCTTTTGATTTATCAATTAATGCTGCAATAGTGTTTTTATCAAATAATTCTTTTTTTTCAAACTCTGAAGTTTGTTTAACTTCTGTTTCTACCTTTTCTGGATTTTGCTTTTTATCCTTAATTTTTTTAACCTTTTCTATTTTTTTATCTGGTAAAGGGACAGCATCAGGTTTTTCTTTTTTAACTATCTTAGGTGGTGCTTGTTCTGAGACTACTTTTTTTTCTTTTTCTTTTTCTTTAATTTTTTTAATTATTTTTTTTGCTTTAGGAGCAAAAGGAATGTTTGTTTTATCTGTAATCTGAATAAGTTCGACTGATATAATTGGTGGAAGATCAATTGGTTTTTTAGCAAGAAATGGTAAACTCATGGCAGTGATTACAACAAGCAAGGTGTGAAGTCCAAAAGAAATAACAACATTTCTATTCACTTTTATTACCTCTCCTTGTATGGCTCAGAAATTAATGCTACTTTTGTGAAGCCAGAACCTGATAACATTCCCATTATTTCTAAAACACGACCATAGTTAATTGATTTATCACCACGAACATAAATTCTAGTATCTGTTCTATTTTTCGATACAGCTAAAATTTTTGCAATAATTTTATCATACTCAACTTTGGATTCCTGAATAAATATCTCACCTTTAGAATTAATAGACAGAGTTAATGGCTCCAATTCTTCTGGCAATGAATCTGCTGAACTTTCAGGCAAATCAACTTGTATTCCGACTGTTAATAAAGGTGCTGTTACCATAAAGATAATTAATAATACCAACATTACATCTACAAAAGGTGTAACATTAATTTCACTCATAGGTTCTTTTGCTGAACGGTTGAGTTTAAATGCCATTTAAATTATTGATAAAAATCTTTTAGAAAAGTTTTCTAATTTTTGTGAGTATTTTTTTGAATCACTATTAAACTTATTGTACGCAACTACTGCCGGAATTGCAGCTAATAATCCTAGTGCTGTAGCAAACAAGGCTTCTGCTATTCCAGGGGCAACAATTGCTAAGCTTGTATTTCTTGAAATTGCAATCGACTGAAATGAATTCATTATCCCCCAAACTGTACCAAACAAACCAATAAATGGAGCTGTAGATCCAACTGTTGCTAAAAAAGTAAAACCTTTCTCAAGTGTCACTATTTGTTTTTCAATATTTACTTCAAGCATGCTACTTATTTTTTCATTGAGATTAGATTTGTTTTTTGCTTTTAACAAAGTTTGCATCGAATCTTTAAATAATAAAGCCATAGGGTTTTCTAAATTAACTGGCAAATTATTGTAGAAAGTTTCTGCTGATTTTGATTTCCAAAACTTCTCTTCAAATTCTTCAGATTCTAGGTTTATTTTTTTAAATAATCTAAATTTTTCAATGATGATTGCCCATGAATAAATAGAGCAGCCAATTAACATAAGTATTACAGACTTTACAATATAATCAGCTCGGATAAAAAGACTCCACAACGTAAAATCTGTATTTGACGCAAGTCCTACTGCTTGAGATGTAATATCGGCTTCCATAATTATGATTTCACACTTAAATGTGTCATGAATTTGGCTTTATTAAATTTAATTTATTCATCTAATTTGTATGTTTCGTAATAAAAGCTAGCAATTAAAATTGCATCTGCCTTATTAGAATCTTTTTTTCTTGATAATTCTGATGAAAAGTAAGGAAAAACCTCTATTGCTTTAGTTCTGCTGGCATCTTTCTCTGAATTTATGAGGTTAAAATACTTTTTCCATTTCACAGGTCTTACAAAATACATGGGTAATTGCATTGCAGAACATATACCTTTTAAAATTCCAAATGATTGACCAAAATTAAACATACTGGTTACTCCCTGACCTGGCATGGCTGAAACTTGCTCTATTACAACTTTAATTTCTTCTTTTTTTAAGCCTTTAATTTTTAAAGAAATTTCATGAAATATTTGAGCTCCATTAACTTGCTTTTTATTTTTTTTCCCTTCTGCCATACTTGGCATTTCAACTACATCAACAATTTTTCCATTTTCAAAAAAACAAATGGAGCCTGTTATACCTGGATCAATTCCAATTATAAGCATTAATTATTTCCAAAATTTATATTTGAATAAACATTTTGAACATCATCATCATCTTCAAGAGTTTCTAAAAATTCAATTGCAGCTTCTACCTTATCTTTTTCAACATCAATACTATTTAGTGGTACCCACTCAATTTCTGTTGAAATAAAATTTGCTATTATCTTCTCTAATTTTTTTTTTACATTATAAATTTCATTCATTGCACATTGAATTTCATGATAATTCTCATGAGAAATACATTCGTCTGCTCCTGACTCGATTGCGAGTTCCAGTATTTGCTCGTCAGATATTTCCTTTCTATCAATTTTAATAATACCCATTTGATTGAAATTATGTGCTGCTGAACCTTGTGTTCCTAAATTTCCACCACTTTTTACAAATATAGTTCGAACATTAGATGCGGTTCTATTTTTATTGTCTGTTAATGCCTCTACAATTACAGCTATCTTATCTGGACCAAATCCTTCATATCTTAAATTCTCATAATTTGTTTCATTGTTAGCAGTAGATTTGGCTATAGCTCTTTCAATATTATCTTTTGGCATATTAGCAGACTTTGCAGCTTGAATTGCAGATCTCAGTCTTGGATTCATATTGGGATCTTTGTCACCTAGTTTTGCAGCCACACTTATTTCTTTTGATAATTTTGAAAATATTTTTGATCTTTGTTTGTCAGCCTTTCCTTTAGAATGTTTTATACTTGCCCATTTTGAGTGACCTGACATAATAATTAATGAGAATTTTTTAATTCTCCTCCATATATAAAATTATTTATATTTTTTGCTAACCCTGTTTCTATATCACATTCTACAATCACGCCACACAAACTGGCCTCTCCAATTGCAGGAAAGTGTTTGGTAGATTTTTTTTTTAAAAATCTATTAATTGAATTATCTTTGTTCATTCCAATAACGGAATCGTAATCACCACACATCCCAGCATCAGTCTGATAAGAAGTACCTCCCTTTAATACTCTTCCATCATTTGTGGGTATGTGGGTATGAGTACCAACAACTAATGTAGCTTTACCATCAAAAAAATGTCCCATAGCCACTTTTTCACTTGTTATTTCTCCATGAAAATCTACTAACAAAAAATCGTAATCTTCTTTTAACTTATATTTTTTTAAAAACTTTTCAGCAGCTTCAAATACATCCTCACATTTTTTCATAAAGACATTTCCCATCAAATTAAGTACGCCAATTTTCATGCCATTTTTAGCAGTAAATACACCAAACCCTTTACCTGGTGATGGTTCAAACAAATTCTTAGGTCTTAAAAGTCTATTTTCTCTTTCAATATGAGACATTGTTTCTCTTTGATCCCATACATGATTTCCTGTTGTAATCACATCTACTCCACAATTAAAAAAATCTTTACATATTTCTTCTGTAAGACCAACCCCTGAGTCAGCTGCATTTTCACCGTTAACAACTACGAAGTCAATTTTTTTATCTTCTATTTTGGAAAGTAGATTTTTCAAAATCATCGAACGTCCTGACACACCAACTACGTCACCTAAAAAAAGTATTTTCATTTCACAATATATTTATTTGTTACAATATAGTCTAATTTCTGGTCATAAATATTAATAGGTACCTTATTTATTTTTTGGAAAGAAAGAGCCAAACCTATTTTTATAATCTTTTTTTTTTTTGAAAGTTTTTTAATTAATCGATCATAATATCCACCACCATACCCAAGTCTGTTTAAATTTCTATCAAATGCAACTAAAGGGATCAATATAACATCTGGATATACTATATTTTTTGTTTCTGGTTCGGGTATTCCATATTTATTTATCTTTAAAAGGTCAGAAAATGACCATTTATAAAAGTCCATCTGAAAATTTTTTTTAATTACTGGTAGAGAAATATTAAATTTATTTTTTTCAAATTTTTTTAATATTTCTAAATCATCAACTTCAAAATTCACAGGATAATATCCACCTATAATATTTTTAGTGATTTTTTCTTTTCTAAGAATATTTATAATTTGATTAAAATCAATTTGATTTTTTTTTTTATTATTTTTTTCTCTAATGTTAAGAATTTTATTTCTTAATCTAGATTTTAACACAAGCCTACTGAACTTGATTTTTAAAATTTGCTTTTTCAACAAAGTTTTCAATTTCAACTGTCGTTTCTTCAATTACTTTTTCATAATCTTCTTTATTCTTTTTTATTTCTTTTTCAAAATTTTTATATTCTTGAGATAACTGTTTCATCTCTTCTTCTTTTTCATCTCTATAGTCGTAGATTAGGGATTTTAACTCTCTAAATTTATCTGATAGATTTTTTAATTCTGTTTTCTTTTGCTCCACTTTTTTTTGAGTTTCAAAATATTCATCCATTATTTGAACTGAGGTAATTAATAAAAGTTTATTTTCACCTATATTTCCCAGATCATTTTTTAAATCACTAAATTTTTGATTAATATGAGTTAACAATTCTTCTAAATGCTCTTCCTGTCCATCGTCACATGAAAGAAGAAAGTCTTTCCCATTAAATTTAATATTTACATTTGCCATTTGTCTATTTCCTCTAATAAAGTATCTGTTTCTTG
>Ga0114997_10005067_pt1 | contig 10130 bp, 10 predicted proteins | sample ArcticOcean_MG_C_2_FD_87045 | JGI IMG/M metagenome (GOLD analysis project Ga0114997, IMG submission 87045) | Marine microbial communities from western Arctic Ocean - ArcticOcean_MG_CB4_136 | ecosystem: Environmental > Aquatic > Marine > Oceanic | place: Arctic Ocean: Canada Basin | collected... | reverse complement strand
GCTGTACCTAGTTTCTTTAAATAATTTATAGGAATTCCTTTATCTAAAATCTTCATAAATAAATGGAGATAATGTAATGAAAAGGATGTTATTCAATGCAACACAATCAGAAGAATTGCGGGTTGCAATTGTAAACGATAATAAATTAGAAGATTTAGACTTCGAGCGTGGCAACAAAGAGCAACGCAAAAGTAATATATATAAAGCAATAATAACAAGAGTTGAGCCATCATTAGAGGCAGCTTTCGTCAACTATGGTGTTGATCGTCATGGGTTCCTTCCCTTCAAAGAAATATCACCAGAATATTATTTCAAAAAAACCAGAAAAAAAGACCTATCAATAAAAGATGTTATCTCAGAAGGTCAAGAATTAATTATTCAGGTAACCAAAGAAGAGCGAGGTAACAAGGGTGCTGCACTAACATCGTATCTTTCATTAGCAGGTCGTTACGTAGTTCTAATGCCAAATAACAATGATGGCGGTGGAATTTCGCGAAGAATTGAGGGTGAGGAAAGATCAAGCTTCAAGGAAGTACTTTCTCAAATTAAAATAAAAAAAGGTACTAGTGTCATTGGTAGAACAGCTGGAATTGGAGCAACGGTCGAACAGATACAATGGGATCTAGACTACTTATCACAATTATGGGATGCCATTGAAAATGCATCAAATGCTCAAGAAGGCCCCTTCCTTATATACCAAGAAAGTAATTTGGTAATCAGAGCCATTCGTGATTATTTTTCAACTGATATCGAAGAAGTTTTAATTGATAAAAAAGAAATTTACGACCAAGCTTTACAATTTATGAGCCATGTAATGCCAAATTATTCTGAAAGAATAAAATTATATGATGAAGATATATCTCTCTTTACAAAATTTAATATTGAAAATCAAATTGAATCAGCATTTTTAAGAGAAGTTCAACTTCCTTCTGGGGGGGCAATTGTTATTGATCATACTGAAGCACTAGTTTCTGTAGATGTAAATTCTAGCAGATCTACCAAAGGTCGAGATATTGAATCCACAGCATACAATACAAACATTGAAGCAGCTGATGAACTAGCAAAACAATTAAGATTTAGAGATATTGGCGGCTTAATAGTCATCGATTTTATCGACATGGAGAACCCGAAACACCAAAGAGATGTCGAAACAAGAATTAAAGATGCTCTAAATCAAGATAAAGCCAGAATTCAGATTGGAAAAATTTCAAAGTTTGGGTTACTAGAACTTTCCAGGCAGCGACTGAGGCCTAGTATAGGGGATTCAGTTAATGGCGCCTGTCCAAGATGCCAAGGAACTGGAAGAGTTCGAGATATACAATCTACAGCCCTATTTATATTTAGACTTATTCAAGAAGAAGCAAACAAAGAAAGTGATCAATCTATAGCTATTCAGCTACCTGTTGAGGTCGCCACCCTCCTCCTTAATGAAAAGCGTAAAGAAATTGTTGGTATTGAGAGTAGGACAGGTAATGAAGTTATAATTATACCCAATCAATACCTAGAAATACCTAAATACGACCTAAAGAAATCATCAAAAAAACTTGGCAAGACTAGCTATGCAATTATTGAGCCATCTAACGAAGATGATAATAATGAGAATAATAAAAATGATAAAGAAGAAAGGTTGAAGCCTGCTGTTAAAGCCATCCTACCTTCAAGATCAAACCAAAAAGGGAAAAATTCTTCAATTTTTGGCTTTTTTAAAAACTTAATTACTAGTGGATCTGATGATGCAGACACTAAAGTAGTCAATAAATCCGTAGACCAAGAAGCAACAATTAAAACAAATGAGAATGAAAATTTAAATAGGACTAATAGACCGAGAAACAATAGAAATAGAAATAGAAATAGAAGGCCAAATAATGGATTAAATAAACCAGTCTATGAAGGCAATGCTAATCAAAAGGAGAATGCAGACAATGTATCTGCAGTAAACAATGTAATTTCAGCTCATGATAATTCAAAAGCAGTTATTAAAGAAACCTTTAAAACAAAAGAGACTACTCTAATTAAATCTTCTTCTTCTTCGGTAGCTGCGACATCACAAGCACCAACATCCAAACCCAAACCCAAACCTAAAAGACAGCCACTTCCTAAGATAGATCTAGCTAAAATAGGTTTAAGCTTGGTTGAAACTAAACAAGTTAAATCGAGCAAAGGTGCAATAGAAACAAAGAAGCCAACAAGGAAAAAGGTAGCAGGATGGCAAAAGAAAACCGAGGATGTTGCTACCGGAAAAATTGAGATGATTGAAACAAAAAATAAATCTACAAAACCTAAACCAGTTGCAAAGGCCAAAAAAGTTACTTCAAAATAAGGTTAAAAAGATGCCAGCCTAAAAATGCAAGAGTCAAGGAGCCAAAAACATGGCCAAGCATTAAGAAAATTGCCGTAACTTGCTGATCTTTATCAAATAAATGAAAGAGATCAGCAGTGAATGCTGAGAAGGTAGTAAGTCCGCCCAAAAATCCAATGTTAATAATAGCCTTTAACTCTTCATTCATGTATGAAATTGACTGGAAGTATGCGATAGAACAGCCCATTAAAAAGCCTCCCAACAAATTCACAATCAAGGAGCCGTATGGCAACCCGGGGAAGATATAATGACAAAAATAGCCAATAATCCAACGAAACCAAGCACCAAAAGCAGATGCAAGACCCACCAGTAAGAAATTTGTTGTTGTAAACATTTTATATTTTTATGAAGTGCTCTCTGTAATATTTTAGTTCTTCAATAGACTCTAATATATCAGCCAATGCTTCGTGCTTACTCTGTTTTTTGAATCCACTAATTAGTTCAGGCTTCCACCTTTTAGATAACTCTTTAAATACGCTTACGTCTAAATTTCTGTAATGAAAAAAACTTTCTAACAAAGGCATATGTTTAGCCATAAATCTTCGATCCTGGCAAATTGAATTTCCGCACATAGGAGATTTACCTTTTTCAATATATTGACTCATAAATTCAATTAACTGATGAGTGGCTTCATCCTCTGTAACATCTGAATTTTTTACCTTCTCAATAAGCCCTGATTTTCCATGAGTAGACTGATTCCAGGAATCCATTCTAGCCAAAACCTCATCACTTTGATGAATTACTATCACAGGCCCCTCGCCAATGATTGTTAAATAAGGGTCAGTTATAACTAGGGCAATCTCAAGAACCATATCAGTTTCTGGATTTAGGCCGCTCATCTCCATATCAAGCCATATTAAATTGTTATTGTTTCTACTCATCATGATTTCCATTAAAGTTCTTTATAATTAGACAGATTAACTTACTTTTGTTTACGTTTTCATTCACAATGAACACTTTCAAACATAGAACACCTATTATGACTTCAACATTTCAGTTTTTATTTTTATTTTTATTAATTTTTACAGTTATGGCACAAATATGGCTAGCCACTAGGCATATAAGTCACGTTAAAATTAACCGAAGCAATGTGCCCGGCGCATTTAAATCTATCATTATGTCAAAAGACCATCAAAAAGCAGCAGATTATACCGTAGCAAAGTCAAAATTAAACATTATCGATCTTTTAGTACAAGCAGCATTTCTTTATCTCCTTACTATTGGAGGCCTAATCAACTGGCTTAATAATTATATTTCTGACCTAAGCCTAAGCAGCCTAACTTCAGGATCACTTGTAATAATATCAGTAATGGTTCTATCTTCATTAATTGATTTACCTGCAAATCTTTTTAAAATTTTTAATATTGATGAGAAATTTGGCTTTAATCGAATGTCGCTTAAAGTATTTATTCTGGATGGGGTCAAACAATTACTACTTTCTATAGTAATTGGTCTTCCAATACTTTTTGTCTCTCTTTGGATTATCGGTAATTTAGGTGCGTTTTGGTGGCTCTGGTTATGGGCATTCATTAGCCTTTTTAATTTTGCAATGTTATCTTTATACCCCCTTTATATAGCTCCTTTATTCAATAAATTTGAGCCCTTAGTAGACGCTAAGCTTAAAACTAAGATTGAAAAATTATTATTAAGATGCGGCTTTAAATCTAGTGGACTTTTCGTTATGAACGGCTCTCTTAGAAGTAATCATGGAAATGCTTACTTCACAGGCTTTGGAAAATCAAAACGAATTGTATTTTTTGATACGTTACTTGAAAAATTAACCCCAAACGAGATTGAGGCTGTCCTAGCCCATGAACTCGGGCATTTTCATCATGAGCATGTTAAAAAAAGAATCGCCCTTATGTTTTTGATAAGCTTTATTGGTCTTTATATTCTAGGTAACCTAAAAGAAAGTGCCTGGTTTTATGAAGGGCTTGGCGTCTATAGCCTAAATGACGCGAATGCTATTTTATTGTTTTTACTTGTATCGCCATTATTTGTATTTTTTATAAGGCCTATCATTGCTTACTACTCAAGAAAAAATGAATTTGAAGCTGACGAGTATGCTTGTAAATTTTCTAAGGCTGTAGATCTTAAACAGTCATTAATTAAGCTTTACCGAGACAATGCATCAACATTAACTCCCGATCCTTTACACTCAAGTTTCTATGACTCTCATCCACCAGCATTAATGCGTATTAATGCTATTGATAAGTTATAACCATGGAAATTACAACAAGAATGGAGTTTGATGCAGGGCATAGAATTCCTGGTCATAAAAGTACATGTAAAAACCTTCATGGTCATCGTTACGCACTTGAAGTAACCATAAAGGGAGAAATTGTTGAGCTAGAGCAAGCCTCAGAATTTGGTATGGTTATGGATTTTAAGGATGCCAAGGAGTTAATCAAAAGCACTATCGTCGATCGATGGGATCATGCTTTTATTGTTTACGAAAAAGACCACGTGGTTGTAGATTTCTTAAAGACTCTAAAAGATCACAAAACTGTGACCTTCCCTAAAGTTCCAACCGCAGAAAATATGGCGTTAGTTGCATACGGAGCTCTTAAAGAAGTTTTCAAAGAAAGGTATGGTAAGTCAATAATTCCGGTTAAAGTTAGGCTGTATGAAACACCAAATAACTGGGCTGATGTTAGTTAGGGTTTACCAATCAATCAAACTCTTAATTGATAACTTATAGCTGTTATGTAATTCAACCTCTTCTTCGCTCGGTTTAATTATGCTTAATTTATTTTGATCTACGGGTGCCAATTTAATATCGATGTTTTCATCGGTGAAATTAATTGAAAAACACTCCTGACCTCTTGTCATTGCTAAAAATACCTCACCTAATAGCTCTGCGTCTAACAATGCTCCGTGAAGACTTCTTTTTGAGTTATTGATTCCATACGCCCTACAAAGAGCATCTAAATTATTTCTCTGTCCTGGCCTATTTTCCTTTGCTAGTTTCAGGCTGTCTGTAATTTTGAAACAATATTCTTCGATTTTATTCTTTTCAATTTTACCAAGCTCCATATTTAAAAAGCCTATATCAAAAAGTGCATTATGAATTATAAGTTCTGCTCCTTCAATAAATGACAAGAAAGTATCGCTAATATCCTCAAATAAAGGTTTGTCCTGCAAAAAATCTAATGAGATCCCGTGAACCTCTTTAGCTGCAGAATCAATATCTCTTTCTGGATTTAAATAGGCATGAAAACGATTATGAGTTTGTTGCCTATTTTGCATCTCAATCGCGGCAATCTCAATGATCCGATGACCCTGATTAGGGTCGAGTCCTGTTGTTTCTGTATCTAGGAAAATTTGCCTCATTGTTGAATTACCTGACTCACGCCCAGATTTGCTAAAAAATCGGCTCTATCATTTTCAGGGTGGTCAGAGTGACCCTTAACCCAAATCCATTCTATTTTATGCAATGAGGCCAATGAGTCCAAAATTAACCATAAATCTTTATTTTTTACAGGCTTTTTGTTACTTGATATCCAATTATTACTCTTCCACCCCTTTATCCAAATAGACATACCTTTTAGGACGTATGTTGAATCTGTGAAGATTGTTAGGGGGCATGCCTTGTCGTCAAGAGCTTTCAAGCCCTCTATCACGGCTGATAATTCCATTCTATTATTTGTAGTTTCATTTTCACCACCATATATTTCTTTTTTCTCACTATTATTAATAATCAGAGCGCCCCAGCCACCCGGACCTGGATTGCCTTTACATGAACCATCTGTATATATCTTTATCATAAATGACCTTTATTTATTGCTACTGATAATTTCTTCGGCTTTATCCACTTTGGCTTAATTAGGGTAACAGTAGTTTCCATTTTTTTTGCCACAATAAAATATATGTTACCAAAGAACGGGAACCATCTTGAACCAATGCTCTCAAAAGACTCATTAAAATTCATAGCTTCATCGTTAAAAATAAGTTGGTAATTACTGATTGTTGCCTCATCTATTGTAAACCCAGCCGAAATTAAAGACTTTTGAACAGAATTTAGTGACGGGAAATTACTATTCCACGGGATAGTATTTTCAAAGCCAAATAACTTTCTTAGCCCCGCAAGGCTATAAGGGTTAAATGAAATAAAGACTGCATGTCCGCCCGGAATTATAGTTCTATACAATTCATTAAAAAAAAATTTCACATTAGGAGTTTGCTCAATAATATGTGGACAAATTATTAAGTCTACTGAATCTGCATTTATTGGTAGAGCGCAATTAAAAAAAGAAATATTTTGATATTTTCCGCCACTGAATAAATGTTTAGCAATTCTACTTCCAGTCAAAAAATTATAATCATAATTGCCAAGCTGAATCGCAAAATAACCAAATTTATCATGTATAAGGCCCTCAATAACAGCCTGTTCTGTTAGTAGCAATTGTTTCCCAGCTGGAGAATTAAACCAGCTCATTTTCTATAAAAAAAATACAAAAACATAGTACACTCAATGACAATATGCATATACCGATACCGGAAAATTTACCTTCTACTATATTACCAATAAAAGCCTTCAAAGATAACTATATTTGGATTATTATTCGAAATGACTTTGCTGTAATAGTAGACCCAGGAGAGTCATATCAAGTAATTGATTTTATTGATAAAAATGAGATTAATCCGGAAGCAATATTAATAACACATAAACATTACGACCATATTGATGGCGTAAAAAAACTTATAGATCATTATCCTAATATCGTAGTTTATGGGCCTGTTAAAAGTAAGTTCGATTTTCCTTATAAATCAGTCCAAGAAAATGATATTCTTATAATGAATAAATCCAAATTGAAATATAAAGTAATTGAGATACCAGGTCATACTTTAGATCATGTTGCATACATCGACTCAGACCTAATATTCTGTGGGGATACTTTGTTCGGCTGCGGTTGTGGTAAATTGTTTGAGGGGACACCGGAGCAGATGTTTAACTCTCTCCAGAAAATTAAACGTCTCAGAGTAAAAACAAAAATTTATTGCGGGCATGAATATACATTAAATAATATAAGGTTCGCCATGACAGAAGAAGTTAATAATCTAGATTTATCTGCTCGCTATCAAAGAACAATAAATAAAAATGTAACATTACCTACATCCTTGTCAGAAGAGCTTGCAACTAACCCTTTTCTTAGGGCTACTAATAGTAATGAATTTAAAGATATTAGAGAGCGTAAAGATGCATTTTAATATAAACAACATTATTCGTATCTTTGTTCTTCTAACAATGTTTCTTCTTCCCCAATCATCATGGTCGCTGACTAATGCACTTGGCGAAAAAATAACAATAATAAATTACTCAGCTATGACCGAAGCGATTAACGCTCAATCTGGAATCAGCCATACGAATAATTATCCCCGACCGATAAGCATCTGGCCTAGACTTAAAGATGGGTTTGCTTTTAATTCTAAACCATCCAGAAAAGCAAGAAAAATAATTAAGAAATATGAAAAATGGTACGCAGATAGGCCCGAGTATGTAGACAGAATGCTTACTAGATCAGAAAAGTATCTATTTTATGTAGTGGAGCAAGTTCAATTACGAGGAATGCCTACTGAAATTGCACTACTTCCAATGATTGAAAGTGCATACAACCCATTAGCAAAGTCTCGAATGAAGGCAATGGGTATGTGGCAATTTATTCCATCAACAGGTAAGAATTATGGATTAAAACAAGACTGGTGGAGAGATGACAGAAGGGATGTTATTCAATCAACGACAGCAGCACTCGATTACCTCGAAAAATTGTTTAGTAGGTTTGGAACATGGGAATTAGCTTTGGCAGCATACAACGCAGGAGAAGGGCGTGTAGGAAGGTCCATCAAAAAAAATAAAAAACTTAAGAAGCCTACGGACTATTACAACATTAGGCTCCCGAGAGAAACAAGGAATTATGTTCCAAAACTATTAGCAATTAAAAATATTATTAGTGACCCAGAAAAATATGGTCTTTACATAAGTGACATTGCAGACAAGCCTTATTTTGCCTCCATCCCTCTTCCAAAAGAAATTGATACCGACCTAATTGCAAAATTTGCAGAAATTCCAATGGAAGAATTTCAATTATTAAATGCTCAACACAAAAGACCACTTATGAGATCTGAGAATTATTCTCAAGAAGTATTATTACCTATAAATTCAATTAAAACTTTTCATAGCAATATGGCATTTTACGACAAGCCGCTTGTTAGCTGGAAAACTTATAAGCCGAAGTATGGAGAAAAGATCCACCAGGTAGCAAGAAAATTTGGCATCAACCCAAAACTGCTAGCTCAAGTAAACCATGTTAGTTCCAGAAAGAGGTTTAGAAAAAATAGTATCATCCTTATTCCTTATGGAGATGTCTCAAAAACAAAATTTCCATTTGATAAAGATAGCTTATTTAATTACTCATCAATTGTTACACATGTCGTAACCTCAGGGGAAACTTTAAGCCATATAGCAGATGACTATAAAATGTCTGTCAGAGATTTAATGGAATTTAACGAACTAAAGTCAACAAAGATAATCTCAGGTAGTACTCTAGATATTCCTAAGTAATATGTATTATAAAAATATAAACCTGCATTCATTCATACTCTTTTTATGCTTACTCTTAATAAGTTGTAGTCAAGATAAGCCTGTTGGGTCAAATTATCAGAATCATTACGATAAAGAAGATGGGGGTAGGCTTATTAATGCTATGACTGGTGAGCCTAGTAATTTAATTGCCATGATTGCTGGTGACTCTGCATCCTCTGCTATTGCTAACAATATTTTTAACTCCCTATTAAAATATGATGAATCTCTTAATTACGCACCTGAAATTGCTGAAAGTTGGAATATCTCGAACAATCAAAAAACTATAACATTTAAAATTAGAAAAGGATTGTATTGGGCTGATGGTGAAAAACTAACGAGCAAAGACGTAATGTTTACATGGAAATTAGTTACCAACCCAGATACTAGAACGCCTTATGCTTCAGATTATCAATTAGTAAAAAAAGCATCCACACCAGATCCCTACACTTTCAAAGTAACTTACGAGGAAAATTATGCTCCTGCCCTTGATACTTGGACTTCACTGCATATACTTCCAAAGCATCTCCTAAGGAATGAAGATATTAATAACACCTATTTCTCAAGGAAGCCCGTTGGATCAAATTACTACATTCTTGATAATTGGAAAAGTGGCCAGCAGGTTTCATTAACGCGCAACCCTTTAAGCATTAACGGTAAAGCAAATATTAATAATTTAATCTCTAGAATTATTCCTGACACATCATCACAGTTTATGGAATTAACTGCAGATAATATTGATTTAATGAATATTAATCCTATCCAATTTCAGAGGGTTTTTCCTAGTAGAGAAGACTTGCGAGATAAAATTGACCTGTATAAGGAATTAGGGAATGGGTATACCTACCTTGGCTTTAATCTAAAAAAAGAACCTTTTAATGATAAGCGCGTTAGAAAAGCATTAAACTTCGCAATTGATAAAAATGAAATTATAAAAGGCGTACTCCTTGGACTTGGGGAGCCATTATCAAGCCCCTATAAGCCCGGTACTCGTTGGAATAACACTAAATTAAAACCCTACCCATATGACAGTAACAGGGCTTTAACCTTATTAAATGAGGCGGGGTATAAAAAAAATAAAGATGGCTTGCTGGAAAGGAGTGGAAAGGTGCTTCGTTTTGAAATTTTAACCAACCAGAACAAGCAGCGAGAAATGACAGCTGTAATAATCCAAAGGCGGCTAAAAGAAAT
>Ga0114997_10005063_pt1 | contig 10133 bp, 11 predicted proteins | sample ArcticOcean_MG_C_2_FD_87045 | JGI IMG/M metagenome (GOLD analysis project Ga0114997, IMG submission 87045) | Marine microbial communities from western Arctic Ocean - ArcticOcean_MG_CB4_136 | ecosystem: Environmental > Aquatic > Marine > Oceanic | place: Arctic Ocean: Canada Basin | collected... | reverse complement strand
TTATAAACTTTAATAATATTATTATTAGATTTATCAGTTAATAGAATTGGATTAAGTTTTAATTTATTGCTTAATGGTGCTGCTATTAAAGAAGAAACTATACTTGCTAAATTTCTCGACCTATCAACAAAAATGAAAGATTCTCTTTTTTTTGAATTATCAATTAGTTTATTATTTATTGAAATAAATTCCTTAAAATAGTTTTTCATTTAACCTTTTTTGAAAAAATCTTTGATTTTTTTTATTATTTTAAGTAATTGACTGTTACTTAGTCCAAAATATACTGGAAGACTTATCGCCCTATTATAATAATTAATGGAGGATTTAAAATCACTTGGATTAATTTTTTTTATTTTTTGAAAATATGGATGAAGAAATATTGGTATATAGTGAAGGTTAACATTGATATTATTGTTTCTTAAAAAAGTGAATAACTTTAGATGCACTTGTTCAGGAACTAGTATAATAAATAAATGATAACTTGATAATGTATTTTTATCAATGTTTTGAAATTCTATTGGATAGTTTTTTAATTCTTTTTTATAAATCTTGCTTATCTCATTTCTTTTCTTAACAAAAAGACCAGTTTTTTTAAGCTGACTGATTCCTAATGATGCATGAATATCACTTAATCGATAATTAAACCCAAGATATTGTTGTTGATAGAACCATGGTCCATGCGACTTTCCTATAAATTTTGATTTTTCCCGTATTATTCCATGTGCTCTAAAAGTTGACATTTTTTCAGCTAATTTTTTATTATTTGTAGTCGCAACGCCGCCTTCCCCACTAGTAATAATTTTTACTGGATGAAAACTAAACACTGTAATTTCTGAAAATTTACAGCTTCCGACTCTTGAGTTTTTATATGATGCACCCAAAGCATGTGATGCGTCTTCGATAATTTTAAAATTAAACATTTTAGACATTTTTCTTATTTCCTGCATTTCACAAGATAAGCCTCCAAGGTGAACAACCACTAAAACTTTTGGAAGTTTTTTATTTTTTTTAGCAGTTATTAATTTCTGCTTTAATTTACTTATTGATATATTGAATGTTTTAATATCAATATCTACAAAGTCTATCTTTGCCCCACAATAAAGACCACAATTTGCTGAAGCAACAAAAGAAATGGGGCTAGTCCACAGAATATCATTTTTTTTTAAATTTAATGCCATGCATGCAATATGCAAAGCTGACGTAGCGCTATTTACAACTACAGAATATTTAGACTTACAGTATTTGCTTAATAAATTTTCAAATTTTTTTGTTTGAGGACCAGTAGTTAAATAATCAGATTTTAAAACTTTGTTTACTGAAGCTATATCTGAATTATCTATACTCTGTCTACTGTAGGGTATTTTTTTTTCCATTCAATAAATTAATAAAAAGATTTTTTTATTAATTTTTTTAGTTCCTCTACTGATAAAAATTTAGGATTATTACCGCTATCATATGAAAAATTTTTTTTTACTTTTTTAAATTTTTTATTTGAATAAAATTTTTTTAGTTTTTTTTCATGAGTACCGAGTATTGCATAAAACTTTCCTAGATCATATGTTTTACTACTTTCACTTGGGGTAATTAATTGTTCATCAATTTTTTCACCTGGTCTCGTTCCAATAATTTTTGTCTTACAGTTTGGAGCTATTGATTTTGCTAAATCTAAAATCTTATAACTTGGAATTTTTGGAACAAAAATTTCGCCTCCTTGATTGTTTTTAAGACACCACACAACCATTTCTACCGCATCAGATATTGACATATTAAATCTTGTCATTTCAGGATCTGTAATTGGTAATGTGCCAGTTTCTTTCTTTTTAATAAAAAAAGGAACAACAGAACCCCTGCTACCCATTACGTTTCCATATCTTGCCACACTAAACTTAATATTTCTATTTCCAGTAATATTATTCGCTGCGAGAAATAATTTATCTGATGCAAGCTTAGTTGCTCCATAAAGGTTTATTGGTGCAACAGCTTTATCAGTTGATAGTGCAATGACATTTTCAACTTTTTTATCCAAGCAAGCTTCTATCAAATTTTGTGCTCCAAGGATATTTGTATTTATATATTCAAAAGGATTGTATTCTGCTTTTGGAACTTGCTTCAATGCCGCAGCATGTATAACAACATCTACATCATCTAAAGCTCTATAGACTCTGTCTTTATCTCTTAAATCTCCCAAAAAATATCTTAATTTAGGAAATTTTTTTTCTGAAAATTTTTCTGACATTTCAAACTGTTTTAATTCATCTCTGCTAAAAACAATTATTTTTTTTATTTGTTTATAATTTTTTAGAATATTTTCTACAAATAATTTACCAAATGAGCCTGTGCCACCAGTAACTAGAATAGTTTTATTTTTTAAAAACTTCTTATTAATCATGGTTTATTTAAATTTTTTGTTTCATTAAATTCTTTTTGAATTTCTTCGTATTCTATAGATTTCTTATGTAAAAAATTAACTGTTAAGATTGTTTTTTTATTTAATCCTTTTGGAGTCAATAAATATAAATATGATAATTTATTGTCATTTCTTTTAAAATTTTTAATTTTAATAAATCCTTTTTTTCTTAACGCTTTTAAGCAATAGTTTAATTTGCCAAGACTAAATCCTAGTTCATTTGCAATTAACCGCTGATTAGCCTCGGGTTTCTTTTCTATAAGTCTTAAAAGATTAAGTTGTTCGTCAATTTTTTTCATATGTTCAAATTCTGAACATGTTATATGTTCATTTCTTGAACTAGTCAAATTATTTTACAATTTGATCTATAAATTGTTTTGGAATACTTATTTTTTCACTAATGTTTATATGGAATGTTTTTAAACCACACAATTTTCCTATAACTAAAGCCATACTATTATGGCCAAAGATCATGGAGCAATTACAAATAGAAGAAGTCAAACTTTTATTTAGATCAAGTTTAATGTTGGTTTTTTTATAAATCTTTGAATTAAACTTATTATTTTTTTCAGTTGGGTGTTTTCTAATAATAATTTTATTATTAATTTTTTTTTTTTTTACAAAATCTAAAAATTTTTTAAAAATAACTAGATCTCTAGATTTTTTAACCTTTAGTCTGTTACTATTACTTGAAACAAATATAATATTATTTGAGCTTGTCTTTTTTTTAATTTTTTTAAATTGTTGAATTGTTGAAGACCAATATGGATTTGGAACAAACTTAACATTATCAAATAACTTACTTGCTATTTTTTTTGCATATTTATCTCCAACCCAAATTTCGTCTGGTAATTCTAATTTTTTATCTCTAATAAATCTTTTTCTATAATTTACCCAATGATCTAAATAAGAATAGACTATCTTGTCTTTTTTTTTTGAATAAACTATCGCTTTATATTCTAGGTCGCTACCAAGACCTGTTCCGGTGATAATTATATCTGAATTATCAACATTTTGTTTAAGTGGTAATATTTTGAAATTATTAACTTTATTTTTGAAAATTTTTATTGCTGGTCCAGAAACGGTATATGAATATTTTGCTCTATAAAGCTTTACAAATGAAGAAAGTATTTCTGCTCCACCGCTATCATGTGAGATGATCGCAACTCTCTTATTTAATAGAGTTTTTCCTATTGACTTAATTTTTTCCATACACCTATAAAAACTTTAGATATATAATCTAAATTACTTTTTGTTAAGTCATACTTGCATAATTCAAAATTTATAAAAGATTCATTGTGTAGATTTTCTGCTATAGGACATATTCCTTTTTTATAACTAACCTTTGATTTAAAAGTACTCCATGGAAATCCTTTATTTCCATATGCAATTTTTTTTTGATACATGGGCATAAGATGTAAATTAGTATATCCTTCTACAAAACCTTTTAATCCATAACTGCTCAATTCTTTACAAAAAATTTTCCTAGTAAACTTTATTTTTTTCAAATCTAACACCATTGGAAGTGTGTAAAAACTATTAGAATAATTTTTACTAATTGTTGGTGTTTGCAATCCTTCTAATTTACATAATTTTTTTATCAAATAATTTGCATCATTTTGTTTCTTTTTTACAATTTTTTTTAATTTTTTTAGCTGTTCAATTCCAATTGCAGCTTCTATTTCACCCAATCTAAAATTATATCCAACCATATTATTTATTTTTTTAACCTTTTTTTTTTCTACAACGGCTTCTGCATGGTTTCTCAATAGTCTAATTCGTTCAGCAAAATTTGCATTATTTGTAACTATTATTCCTCCCTCACCAGTTTGAATATGTTTGTGACAATTTAAACTATATCCACCAATATCAGTTTCTGTACCGACAATTTTTTTTTTATTAATTGAGTAGGGAGCTTGTGCTGAGTCGTTTATTATCTTTATATTTTTATTTTTAATTATTTTTTTTAATTGTTTAATATTTGATGAATAACCAAATATATCGACAGTTATTATTGCTCTAGTTTTTTTGTTAATTAATTTTTTTACTTTTTCAGGATCAATACAAAAGTTTTTTTTTTCTATATCTGCAAATACAGGTATGGCTCCCCAGTGCAAAATTGCAGTAGCTGTTGCCGACATTGTCCAAGGACTTACAATTATCTCATCTCCAGGGTTAATATCTAATGCTCCAACAGCTGCAATCAAACCTGATGTCCAAGAATTTAAAGCAATTGCATGCCTAACTTTATAAAATTTAGATAATTTTTTTTCAAATAAATTATTATATTTTCCGCCATTAAATCCATCTGGATAAGATGCTATAAAACCTGATAATTTTCCCGATCTTAACACCCTAAGACCAGCCCCAATTTCTTCCTTTCCAATAGAATTGTATAAATTAAATTTTTTATAATTTTTATTTTTTGACATAATGAAGTTTATAAAGTTTTTCTGCTATCTTCCAATCATTGATATTATCTATATCTTGAACTCTTAATTTTGGCATATGGTAAAATTTGGAATATTTGTCAAATAAAATTTTTTTACTTAACCACGCGTCATACTTTCCCCAATAAAATTGACCTGCATCATGATAACTTTTTTTTAAATCCTGAGATCTTTTGAGGTAATTTTTTTTTTGAAACATTTTGATTCCACCATTTTCGTTTTGGTAAAAAGCTCTTTGTATGGGATAACTAAATTCAGTTGCAGAAAAAACATAATCCCACTTTTTTGTTTTAAACAATTTATATGAATTAATTAAATCACTTGCTTGCAGTAGGGGAGCTGTAGGATAAATACAGCATATACTTGTTGGTTTTGTTATATTTTTTTCTACCCATTTAATTGTATGTGCAATAACATCTCGTGTATTTGCGTGATCATTTGAAATATTTTTAGGTCTTTTAAATAATATTTCTGCTCCATATTTTTCTGATATTTTTGCAATATTATCACTATCAGTTGATACAATTATTTTATCAAAAATTTTTGACTTTTTAATTTGTTCTATTGAATAACTTATGATTGGTTTTCCTAAAAACTTTTTGATGTTTTTATTTTTTATCCTCTTACTTCCGCTCCTAGCGGGTATAATAGCTAACTTCATTATCTTTTTACAATACTCCATATTTGTTCAATTAACATTAATTAACCATTAAATTAATTTTAATTAAGCTATTGTTTGACATGTTCAATTGTTGAACGTATATATTCAATTTTATATTTTTACCACATGAAAAATACAAATTATATAAAGTATTGTAGTAATTGCATCATTCCTGAGACGAGACCTAATACAGAAATAGATTCTAGTGGCCTCTGTACAGGCTGTAAATATTATACTTACAGAAGCAAAATTGACTGGACTCAACGACATGATGAATTGATAAAAATTATTGATGTTTACAAGAGTAAATTTAAAAATAATTATGATTGTATTGTTCCCTCTAGTGGTGGCAAGGATAGCACTTATCAAGTTTTAAAAGTTTTAGAACTAGGACTAAAACCATTAGTTGTTACAATAATGCCTGACATGCTTACACCTATCGGTAGAAGAAATATTGATAATATAAAAAATTTTGGAGTTGATTGTATTGAATTTTCAACAAATAAAATCTTAAGAAAAAAAATTAATAAATTTACACTAGAAACGGTTGGTGATTTAACGTGGGCTGAAGAGGTTTCTGTTTCATGTGAGACAGTCAGAATTGCTAATAAAATGAAAATACCACTTGTGGTTTGGGGGGAAAATTCTGAAAATGAAAATGGTGGTCCTGAAAAAAATTCAGACTTTTTTGACAACATCGTTCAAGCTCATAACCATGAATGGTTTGAAGAATTTGGAGGAACAAATGGATTAAGAAGTTCAGATTTACTATCTATTTGGTCAGATGATGGAATTACAGAAGCAGATTTATTGCCATACACCTTTCCTTCTAAAAAAGAATTATTGGAAAGTAATGTCCATGGTATTTTTTTGGGCTACTACATACCTTGGGATGGACACAAAAATGCTGAGACTGCAAAAAATAATGGTTTAATAGTTTACGATAAAGCAGTGGAGGGAAATATTGTCGATTATGAAAATTTAGATAACTACCAAATGAGAATTCATGATTATTTTAAATTTTTAAAATATGGGTATGATCGAGTATCTGACTGGGGCTCACTAGGAATTAGAAGGGGAAGACTCAATAGGGACAAAGCTATAGAGCTATCAAGAGAAGTTGGTGGCAAGTATCCAAAAACATACCTTGGGAAAAATATAAAAGAAATATTAGAATATATAGACATTAATGAAGACGAATTTCAAAATATATGTGAAAAATTTACAAACAAAAAAATATTTAAAAAAAACTCTGATGGAACACTATTATATGATAATAGTGGTGATTTAATTAAGATAAATTATGACAATCCTAAATAATAAAGTAGCAATTATTGATTTAGAAATAGGAAATATAGGTTCGATCTTTAGAGCTTTAAAAAAAATAGACTGTAATCCTTTTTTGTGTGAAAATAAAAATAGTTTTTTTACAGCTTCACACATCATCTTACCAGGTGTAGGCTCATTTGATTATGGGATGTCAAAACTTATTGAAAAAAAATTATATGAACCACTAGTAGAATCAATAGAAAAAAATAAAATTCCTTTTTTGGGAATCTGTCTTGGAATGCAGCTGTTAGCAACCAAAGGATTTGAAAATGATAATGAAACCAATGGCTTAAACTTGGTGCCTGGCAATGTTGATAAGATTAAGATCAAAAATAAATTAAAATTACCACATATGGGATGGAATGAAGTGTCTCAAGTTAAAAAATCTCAATTATTTGAAAATATTGAAAATGATAAAGACTTTTATTTTGTACATAGCTACACTTTTGATCCTGAAGATAAATCAGTAGTAGTCTCACAAACAGACTATGGGGATCAGTTTGTTTCAACGATAGCAAAAGATAATATTTACGGTGTCCAATTTCACCCTGAAAAAAGCTTAGATAATGGCATCTCATTATTAAAAAATTTTTTGAAATGCTAAAATTAAGAATAATTCCAACCTTATTATTTAATAATCTTAAACTTGTAAAAGGTATTTCATTTAATAGCTGGCGAACAGTTGGGAGTATAATACAATCAGTAAGATTATACAATTTAAGAAAAGTTGATGAATTGATTCTCCTAGATATATCTGCAACCAATCAAAATAATAAAATAGATTTGGAATTAGTAAATGAAGTTGCTAGTGAATGCTTTATGCCACTCACTTTTGGTGGCGGCATTAAGACCATTCAAGATATTTCCAACCTATTAAAAGCTGGTGCTGATAAAATTTGTATTAATACAGAGGCAACTAAAAACTTAGATTTAGTCAAGGAAGCGTGTGAGATTTTTGGAAGCCAGTGTATTGATGTCTCTATTGATTATAAAAAAAATAAAAACAATGAAATAGAAATTTATTCAAATTCAGGAAAAATCAAAACTAATCTAGTTTTTGAAGATTATATTAAAAAAATAGAAAATATTGGAGCGGGTGAAATAATTCTAACATCTATTGATAGAGATGGGACTATGAAGGGTTATGATTTTGAAACTATTAGCTATGTTTCTAGGGTGATTAATCTACCAGTTATTGCATCAGGTGGTGCAGGAGAATTTGATGATATTTACAATTTAGTAAAAAATTCTGAAATCTCAGGATTGGCAGCTGCCAGTATATATCACTTTACAGACAAGACACCCTTAGATCTAAAAAAATTTTTAATTTCAAAAAATATTCCTATAAGATTGTAATTTTATTTAACAAAATCAATCTTCATCGCAGTACCAGCAAGAATATTTTTTTTTACCTTTTTACCTAAAATTTTAAAATAATATTTTGGATGAAGACCATTTGAAGGTCTTATTTTTTTAATATTTGTTTTATTAATTAATTCATTTTTTTTTATATCTTGAACAACGTATATGGATCTTCTAAATTTTTTGGATGCTTTATCCTTTCTTAAATTAAAATCAGGAGAACCTAAAGTTTCCCATGTAATATTAATCTTTTTACAAAAGTTTTTAAATTTTTCAGTATCCATTGAAAACTTAGAATCATGACTTTGGTCATCTCCTATCATTTTAACATGCTTTTCAATTACTTTTGCTCCTAACGCTGTCGCCGCCAAAGCTACCTCCTCACCTTCAGAATGGTCTGATAAGCCAACGTGTAAATTAAATTTATTCTTTAATTCTATCATCATCCTAAGATTATAATCTTTATGATCTGTTGGATAATTACTCATACAATGTAATAAAATAATTTTATCATTTTTTGCTTTTTTAATTATTTTAATAGCTTCAGAAATATCTTCAATAGATGACATGCCTGTCGATAAAATTATTGGCTTTTGCTTCTTTGCAATGTGTTCAATTAAAGGATGATCAACAATTTCGAAAGAGGCAATTTTAAATGCTGGAACACTTAGTTGTGATAAGAAATCGGTGCTCACTTCATCAAATGGTGAGCTAAAAGCAATTAATCCTAAGCTTTTAGCGTATTGGAAAATTTTTTTATGCCACTCAAGTGGAGTTTTGGCATCTTTGTATAATTCGAAAAGACTATAATTTTTCCAAAGGCCTGTTTTCATAACAAAATCCTTTTTCTTAGAATTATACGTCATGCTATTTTCATCATATGTCTGAATTTTAATTGCGTGAGCGCCAGCATTTTTAATTTCTTTAATAAGTTTTAAAGTGTATTTTAGTGACCAATTATGATTTGAAGAAATTTCTGCAATAATAAATGGTCTACTTAATTTGTTTATTTTAAATTTCGAAATTGATAGGTTTTTCATAGTTTTTTGTTATAATTTAATTTAACCATATAGATAATAACAGCAGCATATCAATAATATTATGAATACAAAATACCAAAAAATAATAGATCAAATTGAGAAAACTAGAAGTAAAAATAATGTTAATTGGATGAACATGCTTAGACTTGCGTTTAAATACGACCCTAAAGCAGCAGCTCATATAATGTCAAAAATTTATAGTGATGATTTGAGAATTGGCAAATTAGCAAAAAAATTGACAAAATAAGTTCTTAATGGACATATTAATTATTGGCTCTTCTAATTTTTTTAAGCAAAGAAGTCACGTTTGCACTTAAAAAATTACCTCAAAAGATAGAAATAAAACAAAGAAAAATTATTTTAGTATAAAGCAGTAAATTTTTTAAATATCTCTGTATTTTCAATCTTACTTTTAACTGTATCTAAAATTTTTTCTCTATAAAGTTGTTTAGTTTTTTCATCTGTGAATCTAATTCTTCTTATTTTTGTATCTCCTATATTTTTTAATACATTTTCTTTTGTATTAATTAAAATACTTTTTTTTAAGATATCTTCATCAACGTCGTAAGAGTAAAAATTTAAGATTTTACTAAATAAATCTATTGAGTTGTCATTTAAGTCTTTATATTTAATAACTATAAAATCTTTATCTTTATTTTTATTTTGTAAATAAGAGTGCCAAAAATTAATAAATTTTTCATATCTCTGAACACCAAGATCTAATAGCCTTTGATTCACTATTGATGGATTCTTACTCTCGTCATGTCCTAAATACCACGATATTAATTGATCTGATGGCTCTCTTAAAATTATTGCCGGATTAACTTTATTGATATCGTACATATCTAATGAATATGAATTGATTGGGAATCTGCTAAAAATTA
>Ga0114997_10005062_pt1 | contig 10133 bp, 10 predicted proteins | sample ArcticOcean_MG_C_2_FD_87045 | JGI IMG/M metagenome (GOLD analysis project Ga0114997, IMG submission 87045) | Marine microbial communities from western Arctic Ocean - ArcticOcean_MG_CB4_136 | ecosystem: Environmental > Aquatic > Marine > Oceanic | place: Arctic Ocean: Canada Basin | collected... | reverse complement strand
TATTATTGTAGTGAAATTGGCCTTCTGCTTTATTCAATGACCCACAAGAACTAAATGCGAATATTGATAAAATAATAAATAAGGGTAAAAACATATTCTTCATAATTAATCTCTTTTTATAAACATACTCTTTCAAAAATGACTATTTAAATTAAATAAGCTGGGTACAATGACTAATTGTAAATGCTTGCATTCTTAATTCTATAAAGCTTAATCAAATTTTATAGATTCAACTTTCATATAAAAACAAAATAAAGGTTTCAACTTAAAATGCCCAACCCAGTGATATTCCAACCCAGGGTGCACTAAGCTCCCCTAGAGATAAATAGTACCCTTTTAAGCTAAATAAGAGCCCTCCAGCTTCTTGATGATAGCGGTATCCAGTCCCAATAAACACAGTAGACTCATTTTCTTCAATTACTTGATCATTCATTTCTAATATGCCATCGAGTAATGTTATACCACCGCCAAACTCTAGCCTGTGCTCTCCTTGGCCTACTAAATAAGCAGCACCAAGAGGATAAAACCTCAAAAACGCATCTTTAGAATTCTCTCTTTCTATTTGGTCTTTTTCAATCCCGTAGCCGAAGCGAGCAATAATATTATCTGAAAGCATACGTTCATAGTTCAATGTTTTTACATACCCAGCACCACCAAGTTCAGCATAAATATTATTTTTTTGACAGAAACCAATTCCTATAAAAAAACAAAAAACTATAAAGTTCTTAATATTAATTAAACCCAAAACTCTATAGCTATTTTTTATTTTTTTTACTATTTAGAGATACGACTATTCCAAAAACAGCACCATAAATAGTACTATTTAGAGGAGAACTCGTAATAGCACATCCTTGAGAGCAGCCATAATAATAGTAGTATAAAAAACCTAAAAGTGCGTTCCCAGATACAATAAAGAATTTTTTCACTTTTTTGTTAGGTCACCCTTCCAAGCAAGTACACCGCCACTAAGGTTAAAAACTTTAAAGCCATTATTTAATAGTACTTTAGAAGCTTTACTTGATCTAACACCTGATCTGCAATACACTATAATGTTTTTATCTTTCAGAGATTCTATCTCCGTTAATCTCACTTCAATTTCATGCACTGGGATATGGATAGAATTTGGAATATGCCCGCCATCAAATTCAGCGTCAGTTCTTACATCAATGAATTTATAACTGCTGTCGCTCATAAGCTCTAAAGCATCTTTGGACGATACCTTCGGAACATTCGCTTGCGCTTTTGTATAAATAAGAAAGGATACAATTAAAACTACAATGAATATATAGGTAGAATTCATATTAAAAGTTAATGCAATGGGTCACAATCTAATCTATTGAATTTTTTAAATAATAAAAGCAAGTAATGAGTAAAAGCAAAGACCGACAAAGATTAAAAACGAATATCTAGGTTTAGCTTTGCCTTACTAGCAAAAACATCATAGTTGGGACGTAAAGAAAATTTGAGTTGTTTACCATATTTATACCTAACTGACTCACGCTTATCATGAATCTTTTTTAGACCATGAAAAACATCGTAATAGTATGAGCCAACTATAGCGATAAGTCCAAGAGCTCCTAGTGCTGGAGCTCCACCAGAGTAGGTAACGCGTTCGTATATTTGATTCAGTTTATATCGAATTGAATCGCCTTCGATGATTTCAATAGGGATTTTCTCAAATCTAGTCTCGTTTTCAAGATCTTGATTCATAATCAGAAGTTCATAATCAGAATCAAGCCATGCTCTTTTCTCTATATTGTTTGACATAGAAGCAATTAGCCCAGCTAATCCACCTAATGAAATATAAGTCAGTCTTTTTGCTATTTTCCTTTCATCAGCATAGCGATGCACAATGCCAGGTATAGGAATGAATGCAAGCCCGACGCCGATAGACATTCTACGATTCATATCCTGATACTCTTCAAACGTCATTTCTTCAGGAATAGGGTGAAGAGGCGTCTCACTAAGTATTTCACTTTGCTGATTAGACTGGGAAACCAGAACAGATGTAAATATCATAGTTAGTAAAATACTTTTCATAAACTTTATCCTTTATTAAATATCAAATCGGTCTAGCGTCATTACTTTATCCCAGGCAGCAATAAAGTCATCAACAAACTTATCTTTAGCATCATCACTTGCATAAACCTCCGAAAGCGACCTTAATTCTGAGTTTGAACCAAATATTAAATCTGCACGCGTTGCTACCCACTTTACATCTCCTGTTTTCCTATCTACACCTTCAAACTCTTCTCTTGAAGTCCCCTTAGCTTTCCATTCGGTTCTCATATCTAAAAGATTAACAAAAAAGTCATTTGAAAGAGTTTCAGGCTTCGTTGTAAGTACTCCGTGTTCTAAATTATTGTAATTAGCATTCAACACTCGCATACCACCAACAAGGACTGTCATTTCAGGAGCCGTTAACTTCAACAATTGGGCCTTATCGATTAGCAACTCTTCCGTTGAAAAGATATAATTTGATTTTTTGTAATTTTGAAAGCCATCCGCTATTGGCTCAAGTACGCCCATTGAGTTTATATCTGTTTTTTGCTGAGTAGCATCCATTCTGCCGGCAACAAAAGGAACCTTAATAGTTCTGCCTCCATTTTTAGCCGCTTTTTCAATTCCAGCGCAACCACCAAGGACTATTAAGTCAGCCATCGATATTTTTTTATTCTTATTTTTAGAATTAAAAGTTTTTTGAATTCCTTTTAATTTTCCTAAAACTGTTTTCAATTGCTCAGGCTGATTTACCGCCCAGTCTTTTTGAGGAGACAATCTTAACCTAGCACCATTTGCGCCGCCCCTATTATCTGATCCTCTAAAGGTACTTGCTGAAGACCACGCTGTAGATACTAATTCCCGAATTGTTAATCCTGAGTTGATAATACTTTTCTTTAAAGATAGAATATCTTCTGAAGATGCCAGGCTATGATTTCGTTTGGGGATTGGATCTTGCCATATAAAATCTTCTTGCGGAGCCTCAGGGCCGAGGTAAGTAGTCCTAGGACCCATATCTCTGTGAGTTAGCTTAAACCAAGCACGAGCAAATGCATCATCGAATTTCTTAGGGTTTTCATAAAATTCTCTAGAGACTTTTTCATAACCAGGATCAAACCGTAGAGCTAAATCAGTTGTTAACATAGTTGGTTTATGTTTTTTCTTTGAATCAAAAGCGTCAGGGAAAATCGCCCGACTATCTTTAGCAACCCACTGCTTTGCACCAGCTGGACTTGTAGTTAATTCCCATTCGTTCTCAAAGAGCATTTTAAAAAAGGAATGACTCCACTGTGTCGGAGTAGGCGTCCATATTACCTCTAGACCAGATGTAATAGCATCTGGACCTTTACCTGACTTGTAAGAGCTTTTCCAACCCATTCCTTGCTCTTCTATTGCTGCGCCTTCTGGAGCTGAACCAACATGAGAAGGCTTACCAGCACCATGCGTTTTCCCTAATGTATGACCGCCGGCAATTAGTGCAACCGTTTCTTCGTCGTTCATTCCCATTCGGCCAAATGTTTCACGAATATCTTTTGCCGCGTCCAATGGTTTTGAATTGCCTTTGGGGCCTTCCGGATTAACATAGATAAGTCCCATTTGTACGGCAGCGAGAGGTTTTTCAAGTTCTCGATCGCCTTTGTATCTATCTTCATCACCTAACCATTTATCTTCTGAACCCCAATAAATACTGCCTGCCGGTTCCCAAATATCTTTTCTACCACCAGCAAATCCAAGTGTTTTGAAACCCATCGATTCCAGAGCAACATTACCAGATAATATCATTAAATCAGCCCACGAAATTTTACTTCCATATTTTTGTTTGATTGGCCAAATCAATCTTCTTGCTTTATCTAAATTCGCATTGTCCGGCCAACTGTTTTGTGGGGCAAACCTATGCTGTCCTTCGCGAGTACCACCTCTTCCGTCACCAGTTCTATAAGTACCAGCACTATGCCAAGCCATCCTAATCAACAATCCACCATAATGACCATAATCTGCTGGCCACCAATCTTGCGATGATGTCATTAAATTTTCCAAGTCACTTTTTAAAGCTTTATAGTCTAAACTATTAAAGGCTTTTTCATAATCGAACTCTTCTCCCATTGGATTAGTTAAAGAAGACTGCTCTCTTAATACACCAAGATCTAGTTGGTTTGGCCACCAATCTTTATTTTTTTTAAATTTACCATGAAATGACTTTTCATTTGATTCATCAACAGTGTTTTGTTGACAACCGATTGCTAAAAAAACTAATAAAAGAATGACGTTATAAATTTTCATATAAAAACCTCTTTTAGTTGAATTTTATAAATCTACGAATGTTAATAGATTAGAATAAAGCCATTTCTATGGCAACATAAAATTTAAATCAAACTATTAAATACACTAAACCCCGCAAATACCGGGTTTAGCATTTTGGAAATGAATAAAAATTATTTTAAAAGTAAGATTTTCTTTGTTGATCTGAATTTAAAATAATTGATAAATAGATTTAGATGCTCAAACCAGAAATATAAATCAGAATAATATCTAGCAAGTTTCCTTATTTACTTAATTTGCCGGAACAAAGTCTAACAATAAGACATCTCGATAACCTTCATTAATACCATCTAAAGATTCTATCGGCGACACACTGTGCCAGACTGATTTATCAAAATAGTATGAGTCGAAAAAGTCTTCTTGCAACCAACTTATCATCGCTACTTTAGAAGGAGCCTTACTTTTGCCATAAAAAAGATTTTCACCGAGAGTTACGTTATGTCTATGAATAAGATGTTGTGCTGTAAAAGCTTCATTATCGCGATGAATACCCTCGGGCGTAGGGAGCCCTGGATTACCCGGAAAAGATCTAATCTTAATTTGATGTACTCCAATTTTCCAAGCACTAACTCTACTTGTAATAGAACTAGGTAGACTTTTAAAGTCTAGCCGTATCAATGCATGTAAAAAAGGGTTTTCAATAGTTGAATCTAATAACTGGGCAAAGTCCCTGTTAACGCCACCATTAATAGGATTTGCTTCGTAACTTTGATAAAATGAATTATCAGATTGATAGGCTAAGCTTAACGTTTTCTGATTTAAGCTAAAGACACCATATCTCCTTAGACGATAGCTTCCTTTATCTGCCATATGTAAGTCTACCTCCAAGGTGTCCCACCCCTTGATAAAACTATTACGTGAATTATTTTTAAATTTAGGGAAGATAAAATGCTGAGATGGCACAAGCGCAAAACGATTCTTAAGAATAGAGTTAGGAATATCTAAGTTGGATGATAAGCTGATAGTGTCACCAAACACTTTAGATGAAATATTATTCATTAAAACCTTGTAGTTATTAACTGTTAAATAGCGATATTTCTAATACATGCTTTACCTCAATGTTTTTGGGCAATTTTAAAAGACTAAAATATGAAATATAAAACTGAAGATGCAAATAAATGATACTAAAGCAATAACTGAACTTACGGATATTATTTCATTCTTTACACTAAAATAAAAAATGTGATTTTTAATAAGGCTTTATTAAAAACTGATTGTTTCTATAATAACTTCAATAAACGCTATACCGCCTTTTGCTAAAATATTTTTCATTATTTTACGAGCACCATTTTCTTGGCTTGTCTAAATTCGCCTGCTTGTATTATATAGATATATAACCCTGCTGATACAGACTCATTTCTATCGTTGGTTGCATTCCATTTAACAGACCTATTCCCTGCTTTTTGAGAACCATTTACAAGTGTTTTAACAAACCTACCACGTGAGTCAAAAATTGATATATTGACCTTACTATCCTGGAATAGGTCATATTTTAACAATATGGCTGGATTAAACGGATTCGGGTAAGCATCATAGAGCATGTGTTTATTTGGTGAGTTATGCTTAACAGGCGTTGATAATGTTGACTCGAAAAATTTAGGAGAACCTATTTCAAAGGATAACTCACTGCCAAAATATCCAGATATTTGGACGTCTGATATATTAATATCACCAGATATTTGCGTAATATCTTCAATATTCCAATGAATCTGCGTAAATAAGCCTTCACCAGGTTGTATTGGATTTATAGCCTGCTGCGATAATCCTATTACTAGTCCATCTTCGTTTACAGAAACTGTCCACCCAGATTCTTGAGCTCTACCACCTTCACTATTTTGAAAACTTAAATTTTCTAAGCTTTGATTAGATAATTGGTTTAAATCTATTTTAAAAGAAATACCGTAAATCGGCACATAGTTTTCCAGGTAAATACCAATCGTATTTGCCAATGAATCTTGCTCTAAAACGCTCAAATAAGCATCAGCATTTGAGTGCTTAGATGTCGTATGAATTATTAATTGCGACCCGATGTAATAAAATGGCTCAGTATGACCATTATAATTATAATTACAGTCCGAACAAGTTACGCCATTAACGCAAGATGAATTATTTGGTGAACATTGGTTTACATATCCCTCCAGTTCATAACTAAACTGCAGAGCGTTTCCTGGTAATGCGAAACCCAAAACACTAAAGTTTTGAGCTTCTACTTTATCCCCAGGGCAAAATCCAGCCCTATCATATTGCCATGTTCCATTTTGCGGTGAGCATTGATTGGATTCACAATCTGATCGCCAAAAATTATGCACATGTGATACTTGTCCATTGATTAAAATATTATGCTGCTTATCTGAAAATTCAGCTGCATTTTCAGTGTTACCTTGGCCATGTCCAGTTGTTGAAATCCTTATGTATGCCTCTTCAGTATCGATTGGCAAATATTCATTGATTGTTGCAATATCGATTGGAATACTTGGGTCGCCATATACCAAACGATCATAATTCCATAAATTTCTTACTATGGTGTGAGCATATGCATTTATACCGCTGATAAAATCAAACTCAACTGAAACAAGCCACCCCGGTTCTACCCATGTATCAATATATGATTTAATTAAAACCTCATTTTTTAAAATAGACCTATAGTCTGATACATCTATTTCCCAACCACATTCAATTCCATAAGGAGTGACATACCGGCCTATCTCAAACCACTGATCTAAATGATAAACTGAAATCTTTGCTTTTCGATCCCAGGGGTCACATCCACCATTAGGACATTCGAGGTTCACCTTCATCTTGATACTAGAGTATTCGGCAGCACTGCTTGGAAATTGTATTGCATGAGTCGTCGTCCTATTGTTACCAGCATTGCCAAATGAATGATGGACTTGATCAATTGCAACAATGGTGGTATCAGGAAAAGCGTTTGAATGTAGACATGCAAATAAAAATAATAAAATTTTAATCATAAAATCACTTTAGATAAAGTACCTTTGTGAATTGTGAACTAGTACCATTAGATGTCTCAATAAAGTATGCACCAGAAGAAAGATTATTAGGTGACCACCCTATTTGATGCTTTCCTTCGTTCAAAAAGCCAAGTTTGATCTTTTCAATGAATTCTCCTCTAATGTTAAATAAACTCAGATTTACATTACTTAAAACTTTTAATTCAAAAGAAATATTACACTTTGCATTAAATGGGTTCGGTATCACCTCGACTTTAGAGATTTGTGGTAATATGCTTTCCAGCGTTCTCATAGACGTTCCTCCCCAATCAGCAATTTTCATATTCATAACTTTTACATCCTTATCAAAATCGACTTTAAATGACTTTGGCATTGTTGAACCATTTAAACTATATGCCACAACATTCGTTCCTTTATATGTGATATTCCATCCAGATGGAAAATTAATATCTGATATTTTAGTAGCTTTTGAAAATTCAATATGCATTCCTGCAATATCACCGTCAGTTTCTACAGTAATAGACTCTTCATAATGTTGGAAAGTTGCTTCGGTAATTTCTCTGTATGAATTTCTATCAATTTCTAAAATCCATTGCATTAGTAAAACAACATCTTCTATGTCAATTATTCCATCTTGATTTGAATCGCAAGCATAGCGTTGGTATTCGTTTGCATCTTCATTTTCGAGCATGATTGTCACTAGCATTACAGCGTCATATACATTTATCAAATCATCAAAGTTAATATCGCCAAGTAAACCCGATAGAGAGTATCCAGATGCCCAGGCGCCACCAACAATAGTGCCGTTATGGCCATTTCCAGTTAAATCATTTAAGATAATACCACTGCCTTCATTAAAGTCATAATATGCTACAAGACCATCTTCATCCGCATTTAGAGTTGAATCCATGTAATTAATAATATCATCTGATTCTCTGGCAATATTCCAAATTCTAACTTCATCGATTTTGCCATCAAAAAATCGACTTGAATAATCCGAACCTAATTTTAAAGGATCATTATTCTGAAACACGTTTAATGCTGCACCAGAAATACTTTGCTGTATGCCGTTTACGTATAGCGACCTATTACCATTATTATTGACAGCTGCTATGTGATGCCACTGATTAATATCTATTATACCAGTACTAGTAATCATTTCATCAAACCCCAAACCACTAAAAGGCGATTGACTCGACAATCTTAAAAAATAACCATTTGCTGCGTTGGAATGATATTTAGATATTATACCTGCTAACCATGAAAAAGATTCAGGAAAAACCCAAGCTTCTAACGTATAGTTATTATTTAAGTCAAGTTCAGCATGATCAGGAATGATAACAAAATCATTTTGACCATCAAAGTTTATAGAATGGTCATTACCAAGTACCACTTTTAAAATAAAAAGAATGTAAAATACACATTTCTTCATTAACTATTCTTTCAATCGGGAGTTATCAAATCAATATATTTAGCCATTTTGAAGCAATCGGTAGTAACTCCACCTAAATCATGTGAAGTAAATTCTATCATAACTTTACAATAACCGACAACAAGGCTTGGATGGTGATTTAATTGTTCAGCTTTCTTTGATACAGAATTGATGAAATCTATGCTATCCATATAGGATTGAAATTTCAACTCTCTTTTGATTTTATTATTATCATATCTCCATTCATTGAATTTTGTTAATTCATCTTCGATATCTTTTATGCTTAATAATTTTTTCATTACTTTAATAATACTATCTTTCAGCTTTACCTAAACTCTCCTACTTGTATTATATATAAATATAATCCAGCTTATTCATTAGTTCTAAATTAAACATCATGAAAACTGCGATATTTATTGATGTGCAAAATATTTATTACACCACACGGGATACTTTTAGGCGCTCGTTTGATTACAAACATTTTTGGAAGCATATAGAATCTCAAGATGAAATAGTTAAAGCAATTGCTTACGCTACAGATAAAGGAGATGAGAGACAACAAAAGTTTCAATACGCTTTACGATCAATTGGGTTTAATGTAAAACTAAAGCCCTATATCTCTAGGGCAGATGGTAGTTCTAAGGGTGATTGGGATGTCGGTATAACCATCGACATTTTAGAAACAGCTAAACAAGTAGAAAAAATAATTCTACTATCAGGAGATGGTGATTTTGATTTACTTGTAGAAAAGGTAATAGATAAATATGGATGTAGAGTAGAAATATATGGGGTAAAAGAATTAACTGCTAACTCACTTATTGACGCTGCTTCAGAGTTTTATTCTATATCAACTAAATTTTTAGTTTAATTATTTATCATTCCGAAATATTTTTTTCATTTGGAATCGATTTCAAAATCTGTGTGCTCTACCACCCACTTATTAAGACTAGGGATTACCCAAAAAATATAAATCCCAAATGTCAGAACAGTTAATAGCCACCACTTAATCCAAAGACTTAATAGAGAAAAACCTCCGCCATTAAATTTTAATCGTTTGCCATCTATAAGGGTATGTTCTGACCTCCATTTATGAAACATGCACAAAGCCCAAGGATATGCTAAACCGAAAGTCATAAAAGTGATCATCCATCCAAAGATAGCTGTTAGAATATAAGTTGACGCACCACCGTCAAATTTAAAGTGTTCTGATTTAGCCATTATTTCAACAGAACCATCTTCTTGGTTTGTCTAAACTCACCTATTTGTAGCATATAAAGATATAATCCTGCTGATACTGGCTCATTTATATCGTTTGTAGCATTCCAGGGGATAGACTTATACCCTGCTGCCTGGGAGCTATTTACAAGCGTTTTAACTACTCTTCCCATCATATCGTAGATTGTGATTTT
>Ga0114997_10005055_pt1 | contig 10143 bp, 8 predicted proteins | sample ArcticOcean_MG_C_2_FD_87045 | JGI IMG/M metagenome (GOLD analysis project Ga0114997, IMG submission 87045) | Marine microbial communities from western Arctic Ocean - ArcticOcean_MG_CB4_136 | ecosystem: Environmental > Aquatic > Marine > Oceanic | place: Arctic Ocean: Canada Basin | collected... | reverse complement strand
GATTAAACCTAAAACAAAAATAGGTCTTAGCTCCTTTTTATCTCTGATGAATAAATGGAGAAATGATATAATTATTAAAAAGATTAATCATGTCAAATTGTTGCAGTTAGTGTTGGATGAATCTGGTTATTCAGCAATGCTTAAAAATAAAAAGGATTTTGAAAACGAAAGTAGACTAGAAAATATAAAAGAGCTTTTAAGTGCAATGAAAGAGTTTGATAGTTTAGAAAACTTTTTAGAACATGTAGCGTTAGCAACTTCAATTGATCAAGATTGGGATGGAGAAAAGATTAATATGATGACTATGCACGGCTCGAAAGGTCTTGAATTTGATGTTGTTTTTCTCCCTGGCTGGGAAGAAGGTTTATTTCCTCATCAAAAATCTATTGAAGAAAAGGGTCAGAATGGGCTAGAGGAAGAAAGAAGATTGGCATACGTCGGCATAACAAGAGCAAAGAAAAAAGCACTTATATCATTCGCAATGAATAGATTTTACCAAGGAAATTGGATTGATAGTATGGCCTCAAGGTTTATTGAAGAATTACCAGAAAAATTTTTGGAAAAAAATTCGTTTTTTGATGATTCTAAAGATGATGATAATGAATTTGAATTCAATCAGGATTTTGAAGTTGATGAAGGAACTAGAAGTCCAGGATGGATAAGATATCAGAAGAGAATCAAATGATTACAAATCAAATAAAAGTATTAAGAGATAAATTTAAAGATTTCGAAATTGATGGATATATTATTCCAAAAAATGATGCATTTTTTTCTGAATATGCAGAAAATGATAGATTAAAAAATATTTCTAAATTCACCGGTTCAGCCGGTTTAGCAATTATTTTAAAAAAGAATAATTATTTGTTTGTAGATGGAAGATATACAATTCAAGCTGAAAATGAGTCAGGTAAAAATTTTAAAGTTATTGAGGTTCATAAAAATCTACCGAGTTCCATAATTAAAAATTGTAAACTAGGATTTGACCCACATTTATTCACATCAAAAAAACTTAAACATTATTTTTCAAATGATATCACCTTAGTTGCAATAGATGAAAACCTGATTGACAAGATTTATAAAAGCAAACCAAAGAAAACTAAACCCTTTTTTTCTTTATCAAAAAAAATAACTGGTGAAAGCCACCAATCAAAAATCAAGAAGATTACAAATTTTTTAAAATTGAATAAAGCCAACTATTTGTTTGTTAGTGCACCAGAAAATGTAGCTTGGCTTTTAAATATAAGGGGACATGACAATCCTACAAGTCCTATTCCAAATTCACGGTTGATTGTTGGTAGGGATAAAACTTTACTATTAATTACTGAAAAAAGTAACGCACAAAAAATTATTAATGAAAAAAAAATATCAAAAACTCAAGTAATTAATTTTGATAAATTTAAAAAAATAATTGGAGATTTAAAAGGAGCTAATTTTATAATTGACAATCAATCATGTTCAGTCTTTTCTGAAAAAGTGATAAAATCTCAGTTTAAAATTTTAAATAAAACTGATCCAATTTATAAATTTAAATCAATCAAAAATTCTTGTGAACTAAAGTATATGGTTGAGGCTCATAAAAAAGATGGTTTAGCATTAACAAAATTTATTTATTGGATTAAAAATATAAATAAAAAAAAAATAACAGAAGTTGATGCGCAAAATAAATTAGAAAAATTTAGAAAGATGCATAACAATTATTTATATCCAAGTTTTAATACAATAGCAGGTAGTGGCTCAAATGGAGCAATTGTTCATTACAGAGCAACAAAAAATAATACAAAAATAATCAATAAAAAGGAAATATTTTTATGTGATTCTGGTGGTCAATACCAGTACGGGACAACTGATGTTACAAGAACTATTTGTTTCTCTGAGCAATCAAAAGAAATTAAGGATATTTTTACTAAAGTTTTAAAAGGCCACATAGCTGTCGCACTAACAAACTTAAATAGCGACAATACAGGAAAAAAAATCGATCTAAGAGCAAGAAAATTTTTAAAAAAAGATGGTTTAGATTATGCTCATGGTACTGGCCATGGGGTTGGTTTTTTTTTAAATGTTCATGAAGGACCACAATCCATATCAAAATTCAATTCTATAAAAATCGAAGAAGGCATGGTTTTAAGTAATGAACCTGGTTTTTATAAGAAAAATCATTTTGGAATTAGAATAGAAAATTTAGTTTATGTAAAACGAACACAAAACAATTTACATTTTGTAAATTTAACTTTAGCCCCAATTGAAAAAGATTTAATAAATTACAATCTATTAGATAAAATAGAGAAAGATTATCTGTTTAGGTATCATCTAAGTATTTACTCAAAATATTCGAGTTCATTAAATAAAAAAGAAAAGCAATGGTTAGCCAGCCATATTTAGCATTTTCAACCATTCTTGTTGGCTTACAATCTTTACATCCAGATCTTTGGCAGAATTAACTTTTTTATTTGTAGGTTTTTCACCTATAATTAAATAATCAAGTTTTTTATTAACATTGTTAATTATTTTACCAGAGTTCTGTTCGATTAAAGATTTAGCTTCAGCTCGACTAATTCCATTTAATTTACCTGTAAGCATGAAGGTTTTATTTTTTAATGCTCCATTTTTATTTTCAGGAATAATATTGGGAATTACAAGAGCTTTACTCAATTTATTAAGAACTTGAATATTTGTTTTATTTAAAAAGAAGTTTTTAATTGAGTTAATTTGAGTTTCCCCAATTCCATCTATATTTAATAAATTTTCAATATTATTATTTTGATTAAGTTTATAAAAATTGATTACTGATTTTAAGTGTTTTGCTATAAGTTTGGCATTTTCATGCCCTATATGCCTAATTCCCAATGAATATATTAATCTTTCAAGAGAAATTTTTTTTTTTTGTTCAATTGCAAATTTCAAATTTGACACAGATAGTTTGCCCCATCCTTCTAATTTTTCAATTTTATTATAATCTAAGCTAAAAATATCTTGTGGTAATTTAATTAAATTAAAATCCCAAAAATTTTCAATAATTTTTTTTCCTAAACCATCTATATTAAAAGCTTCCTTTGAAACAAAATGTTTTATTTTTTCTATGGCAATTTTTTCACACTCATATCCCTCACTTGCACATCTTCTCACTGCATCCTCTTTTTTTGTTATTTGATTGAAATCTTTAATAGTTTTGTTACCACAAGATGGACACTTATGAGGAAAATTAAATTTTTTTAAATGGTTTTCTCTTTTTCTAAAATCAACTGAAACTACATGCGGGATAACATCTCCTGCTCTTTCAACTTTGACAGTGTCCCCAATTCTTATATCTTTTCTTATTATTTCATCTTCGTTATGCAGTGATGCATTAGAAACTATTACTCCACCAATATTAACCGGTTTTATTTTTGCAACGGGTGTAAGGGCGCCTGTTCTACCTAGTTGAATTTCAATATTTAATATTTTAGAAATTGAGCTATTAGCTGAAAATTTATGCGCTATAGCCCAACGCGGTGCATTAGCAGCATAACCCAATCTTTTTTGTAAATTAAAACTATTAACTTTGTAAACAACACCATCAATATCAAAAGGTATATCTTTTCTTCTTTCTTCAAGGTTTTTATGGTTTAAAATTAAGTTTTTAATGCCTTTAATTTTTTTATTATATGGATTTATCTTAAATCCCCATATTTTTAGATTGTCTAAAAAATCTACTTGATTATCAATGTCCATATTCTTCTCATAACCATATGTGTAAGCAATAAATTTTAGTGGTATTATACTTGTAGCCATTGGATTTTTTTGTCTTAAAGATCCAGATGCAGCATTTCTTGGGTTTGCAAATTTTTGAGCTATTTTTTCAAAATCTTTATTTTCAATAAAAACTTCTCCTCGTATGTCAATTTCGTCAGGAAAATTTTTTGTATTTACAAAGGTTGGTATATCTTTAATTGTTTTTAAATTTAAAGTTATATCTTCTCCCTCTTTACCGTCTCCTCGAGAAAGCCCCTTAATAAATTTTCCTCTAATATAAGTTAAAGAAGCTGAAATACCGTCTATTTTTGGTTCAGCACTATATTCAATATCGTCAATTTTTTTAAGACTTAAAAAATTTACTATTTTTTTTTCAAAATTTTCTAAATCACTTTCATTAAAAGCATTACCCAAAGAAAGCATTGGAACTATATGTTTTGCTTTTTTAAAGTTTCTTGACGGTCTAAAACCTACTGACTGACTTGGTGATTTATCATTTTTTAAAAATTTAAATTTTTTTTCTAAACTAAGTATTTCATTTTTTAAATGGTCAAATTCTTTATCACTTAAGATTGGACTACTTTTTTCATAATAGGCCTTATTTGAATTTTGTAATTTGGTGATTTTTTTTAGATATTCTTTCTTAATTTGAAGTTTTTTCATTTAATCAAATATAGTTTTGAATTTTTTTTTAAATTTAGTAAATATTTTTCTCTTTTCTTTCTTTCTTAATTTGGCTTCTTTTTTTTCATTATATTCATAATTGTTATTAAAAACCTTATATGAAGATTTGTACCAATTACTTGATTGATAATTGTATCCTAGCAATTCTGCATATTTCATTGACTCTTCTATTAGGCCAATCCTATAATTAAGTTCTACTAGCCTGTGCAGTGCTTCTTCAATAAAAATTGTAGTCTCATAATCTTCTACTACTATTTTATACCTATTGATTGCAGGTATCCATTTTTCACTTTTTAAATAATGTTTAGCTATAAACATTTCTTTTCCAGCAAGTCTATCGTTAATTAATTCTATCTTAAATTTTGCATCCATTGCAAAATCTGTCTCTGGATATTTTTCAATAATTATTTCAAATTGTTTTTTTGCTTTTAATAGTGGGTCTAAGTCTCTTTTTTCATCTACAATATTTTCGTAATAACACATTGCCAGTAAAAAATGTGCGTAATCATGATCTTCATGGTTAGGATATTTTTTTAAATATCTTTCGGCTTCGTATATTGCATCAAAATAATAATCTTGTGAATAATATCCATAAGCTGCCATTAAAGCTGCTCTTGGTGCCCATTTAGATTGTGGAAAAATCAATTCTGCTTCATTAAATTTTTTAGTGGCATAGAACACATCTCCACCCTCTAATTCATCATATCCTTCTTCGTAGAGTTGAATCATTTGTAATTCTATATCAGTTTCTTTTATTACTGAATTTTCAATATTTTTTTTTGAACAAGATATTTGAAAAATAATTATAAAAATTAATAAAATTTTAAAAAGAATTTTCATCACTATTTATTAACAGATTATTGAAAAAACTCTAAACCTTTATGCTATTGATTTTAGAATATTTTTATTAATTAATGAATGTGGAACATTTTTTTCATTAATTTCTATGATTGAAAAATTACTATTGTCTTCAAAAACATTTCGTAATAATTGATTAGTTATTCTATGACCACCCTGCGAACAAGTTAGCTTACCGATAATTTTATATCCTGCTAAATATAAGTCTCCAATACAATCTAGTATTTTGTGATTTACAAATTCTTTTTTATTTCTGAGTCCATCTTTATTCAAAATTTTATCATTTTTAACTACTACAGCATTATCCAAAGATCCACCCTTTCCTAGATTCATACTTCTTAATTTTTCCACATCTTCAAATAAACAAAATGTTCTTGAATTATAAATATCGTTTAGATCATCCTCGTAAACTTTAATTAAATTTCTTTGTGTGCCAATTATTTCATTTTCATACTTTATTTCAAAATCTATATCTAAACTAATATTGCTTGGCTCAAATGAAATTGATTTTGACCCCTCTTCATAAGAAACCTTTTTTTCTATCTTAATAATTTTAATTGGTACTTCACTTGTTTTGATTCCAGCTTCTTTAATTTTGTTAACAAATATTATCCCTGATCCATCTAAAATTGGAACTTCTTCATTATTAATTTCTATTAATGCATTATCTATACCTACACCAAACAACGCACCCATCAAATGCTCTATGGTAGAAACTCTAACACCACTATCATTAGAAATTGTAGTGCACAAAATAGCGCTAACTACATTAAAGACACTCGGTATAACTAAATTATTATTTTTGAGGTCGGTTCTTTTAAATATAATTCCTGTATTTGGTTCAGCTGGGTTAATTGTCAAAGAAACATCTTTTCCACTATGAAGCCCTACTCCACTAAACTTGATTGGATTTAAAATTGTTTTTTGTTTTAGTTTACTCACATCGATAGATATATTTATTTACACTCACTCTGAAAAAACAAGAAATGTTACAATAAAATACTATTTTACTTAAAAAGATGAAAAAGCCTTTCAAAAAATCCTACTTTTATTATTTTTTTGGGAATTATTACAACCTCTTGTTTGTTTAAACCTCTAATAATCTTAAAGCCAGAATGGCAAGTTTCTTTATGATTTTCGTCATGGAAAATAATATTATTTAAAGAATTAAATCTTTTTCTAAATTTATTATTAAATATTTTTGAACCCTCTCCTGCTATTACCATCTTGTATATTTTTGGTTTCATTGAATCAAAATTCAACCTAGTTGATTTAATGCATAGATCTAATATTTCTTCAATTCTAGCTGATATTATTTCTTGTATTAAACTAAATGAATTTTTTCTGTCATTTAAACTTTTTTGATTATTAGCGAAAAGTAATTTTAAATTTTCTGCCTCTTGTAAATCTACTTGTAAAACTTTAGAAATATCTTTTGTAATATGGTTTCCACCAATAGGTATAATGTCTGAAAAAATAATTTTATCATTATAAAAAAAGTTAATTGATGTTTTGCTTAATCCAATATCAATAAATGATAAATTTTTTATTGAAGAAAAATTTTCTTTATAGCTTATAGATTTTGCATAACTAGTACAAAAAATTTGATCAACTGATACATCTAATTCAAAAAATATTTTTTTATAATATTCAATCGTTATTTTTGGCAGGCATATAAAAATAATATCTAGTGAAATTAAATCACACTCTACATTAGTGGGTAAAAATTCGTAATCGTTACTGTCAATTTTATAATTTCTAATAACAATGTGAACGATGTTTTGCTTAAAATAATTTCTTAAAATTTGTTGTTTTGCATCTTGTATTAAAAATTGAATATCTTGTTTTTGTAACTTTATTCCATCTACTCTTTTAGATACAGAGAGACCAATCGATAACATTTTTGGACTATCAATCATTAAATTAATATTATTCAAATATTTATTATTATTTCCTTCTAAAGCAGAAATAATTTTTTGTATTTCAAATTTTATATTTGAATGATCGGGTAAAAAAGCGCTTTCATGATAAAAACATTCACTTGTATTTTTTTTATTGAATGCACATGCCCTTATTTTAGAGGTTCCACAATCAAAATATACCTCAACATCATTAGTATTCATTATTGCACAATTAGATGATTATCGACTCTTAGATCAATAAGATTATATTTTTTAAATTGATCATCTACTATTATTCTATTTGCAAAATTAAGTGAATCTAATAAATTTTTTTCAGGTAATTTAATTAATATATTATTTTTTGTTAAGACATCCCAACGTTTAGAAGAATAATAATATATTATTTTAAAATCTTGAAAATTAAATTTAGAACTTTCAATACTTCTTTTAAATTTTAAAAATTCTTTGGAGTTAAATTTTCCATAAAATTTTGGTAGAGTTTCATTAATTGTATTGGTTTTTATAAGTTTACCATTAGAACCTACTATTAAATTTTTTTTACCAGAAATTTTTGCAATATATTTGGCTGGTTTGATTTTAATGTTTAATACGGATGGATAGATTTTCTTGATATCATACTCCTCTATATTATTGTATTTTGAGATAGCTTCAATGAGATCCTTTCTTTCAATAGTAAGTATATTTTTATTAAGAAAGTTTTTAAGTTTACCTGTGAGTTTAAAATTATTATCACTTGATAATCCTGACACATTAATCTTATCAATATTAATAGAGTAATTTCTTTTATTTTCTATATTTTTACTACTAACTGTACTTAATATGAGCAAAAATATTAAATATATTATTATTCTATTTTTTTTATCTATTAATTGATGCATCTTTTAGAATCCATTCAATTAATTTTATAAAACTTAAACCTGCAAAAGCCGCTATCTCGGGTACTAAAGATAGTTTAGTCATTCCTGGTTGAGTATTTATTTCCAATAGATAAAACTTTCCTTTATAAAATTTGAAATCTGATCTCGTAACTCCTCTACGCCCAACAACTCTATGAGCTTTAGAGGCTATACTTATAATTTTATCTAGATTTTCTTTTTTAAGGTTAACTGGAATTATATGTTTCGTTTTTGCTTTTGGGTTATATTTGGCCTCATAATCATAAAATTTTCTTTTTGGTCTTAATTCAATCGTTCCAAGTTCTTTACTACCCATTATTGCTACCTGGATCTCTCTTCCGGGAATAAATTCTTCAATTAAAATTTCTTTGTAAATATTTATTTTTTTTAGGTTTTTTAAAATATTTTTTTTATCGCATATATAAACATGCACACTTGAACCTTCATTGATTGGCTTGATAACTACTGGAAATTTTAATTTTTTTTCTATTTTTTTTATAAGGTTTTTTTTCGTCTCCTTAAATGTAAATTTAATATACTTTGGTGTTAAAATTTTATTTTGTAAAAAAATTTTTTTTGATATTTCTTTATCCATTGCAATAGAGGATGCTATTACGCCAGAGTGTGTGTATGGAATTTTTTGAGACTCAAGGATTGTTTGAATATATCCGTCTTCACCAAATTGACCATGTAAAGCATTAAATATTACATCTGGTTTATAAAGCTTTATATTTTTTAATAAATTGCTGTCTGGTTCAGAGATTTTAACCTGGTATTTATTTTTTATTAGTTCTTTAGCAACTTCTTTTCCTGTATCTAAACTTATTAACCTCTCTTTTGAAATTCCACCACATAAGATTAAAATTTTTTTTTTCATATTTACTCTAGAATCTTAATTTCTTTTTCTAATTTTATTCCTGTTTTTTTTTCAACTTTGTTTTTGACAAACTCTATCAAGCTAACCATATCTTTAAAGCTTGCATTATTTTTGTTTACAAAGAAATTGCAATGTTTGCTTGAAATACACGCATCACCAAACGCTGTATCCAGTGGAACTGACTCCTTAATGAGCTCCCATACTTTTTTATTAGTCTGATCAATCGGATTTTTAAATGTACTTCCACTTGTTTTAATTTGGGTAGGTTGTCTGCTATCTTTTTTATTTTTTAACTCATTTATTTCTCTTGCAATTTTTTTTTTTTCAATTTTTTTTCCCTTGAAGGATGCGCTTAGAAATATTAGATCATTAGACAGGTCATTATCTCTATATTCAAATAAAACTTTATTTGCTGGTATCGTTATAACACTTCCAAACCTATTTACTGCCTGAATTGAAATTAATATGTCTTTAAATTCTTTATTAAAACAACCTGCATTCATTTTTAATCCTCCACCTATGGTTCCTGGTATACAAGATAGAAATTCTAGTCCACCTATTCCATTATCTAATGCAAATTCAGATAATTTTTTATCTGTACACGCACTACCAGCTACAACAATATCGTTCGGTAGCAAGGAAACATTAGAAAAATTTTTTCCTAATTTAATTACCACCCCATCAAAAATATCATCATTTACTAGGGTATTTGAGCCAGCGCCCAAAATATAAATTTTTTTTATTTTGGAAAATTTTTTTAAAAATAAGATTAAATCTGAGAGAGACTCTGGTTTAAAATAGACTTTAGTTTTTCCACCAATATTAAACCAATTACTTTTCTTAAGATCGTAATCAAAATAAAATTTGCTATTAATTTCATTTGAAAATTCTTTAATTTCATCTATAGGCATTATATTAATTTTGGTAACTCCTTCATCCATGATGAAATGGTACCTGCCCCCATTCCAATAACTATTTTTTTTCCATAAATATTACTTTTTATAAATTTTGCTAATTGGTATTGATCATCGACTAGAAATAATCTTACTTTTGAGTTTTTGATAATATCTTTAGCAAAACTACTATAGTTAAATCCTAATTTTATTTTTTCACCTGCTGCATATATTGGGCATAAAATTACAGTATCAGCTTTTTTAAATGATAAACTAAATTCTTT
>Ga0114997_10005054_pt1 | contig 10149 bp, 2 predicted proteins | sample ArcticOcean_MG_C_2_FD_87045 | JGI IMG/M metagenome (GOLD analysis project Ga0114997, IMG submission 87045) | Marine microbial communities from western Arctic Ocean - ArcticOcean_MG_CB4_136 | ecosystem: Environmental > Aquatic > Marine > Oceanic | place: Arctic Ocean: Canada Basin | collected... | reverse complement strand
GATTGTTTGTGCAGCAAAGCCTGGGCGCTCCTCTCTCCTTACCTCAATATCGTCAGCAGATATTTCATAGCCCGAGATGACTAGATTGCCCGCTTCGATTGCAGCGAGCATAGATTCAGAATCACCAGTTGCGATTCCATCGAGAACCGCGGGTAGGTCTTGGCGACATTTAGCGCCTAATGTACGCCGGTTCGGGTGAACCACTTCGGATTGGAAGCGGTTAAGATCGGCCTCAAGTGAGATGTTTTCAACATTTAATTCGCTCGCTAAAATTCCGTGGAAAGCCGACAAGTCAGGTCCAGAAACGATCCAACCTTCTTGGCAAGGCAAGCGTTGGCGCCGATTATTTTCCACTCTAATTCTACGACCGGTTTCAGCCAAATCCCTGACCAATTCCATAGTTTCAATGATTTCCTCGTCAAAATCTTGAGCGACTGGCCAATCGGCCAGGTGAACCGAGCATCCCTCGAGGTTCCGATGGATTTTATCCGACATGAATGGTGCGACCGGGGCCATCAAACGTGCGACAGTTGTCAAAACGGTGTGAAGTGTATGTTGGCAAGCTAATTTATCGGCGCTGTCGGCTTCCTCCCACAGACGGCGGCGAGAACGGCGGACGTACCAATTAGATACATCGTTTACAACGAAATTTTCAATGTCTCTACAGGCCTTATGGAAATCCCATGTTTCGAATTGCTTGGTCGTTCCAGCTATTACCTGATTTAATCTCGATAATACCCAATCGTCGAGGGGCGTGTTGACTCCCTTGTCGGATGTGACCGGGTCAAATCCATCCAAAGCCGCGTAATCTGCATGGAACCTGTGGACATTCCATAGGGTTAGGAACATTTTACCATAGGTTTCACGGACACCGTTAGAATCGAATTTCATCGGATTCCATGGTGCACCTGCAGTTACCATATACCATCGCGTTGCATCAGCACCTTCACGGTTGAAATGGTCCCAAGGATCGACTATATTGCCCTTGGTTTTAGACATCTTTTTGCCATCAGCATCTAAAATAAGTCCTAATGATAAGCATCTTTTATAGCAAATAGATTCAAAAACCGTTGTACTGACTGCAAGTAGAGTGTAGAACCACCCACGGGTTTGGTCAACCCCTTCACATATGTAATCGATTGGGAAATTGTTTTCGAATTTTCCTTCCTCTCCAAATGGATGATGCCATTGAGCAAATGACGCACAACCAGAATCGAACCAGCAATCCATAACAAACGGTTCTCGGACCATGTCGTCATTGCATTGTGGGCAAACCAAAATAGTCTCATCGACATATGGGCGATGAAGGTCATCGCTAACCGGTGAGCCTTCCTTTGCCATCTCTTTCATCTCACTGCTAGAGCCAACGCAATGTTGATGCTCACAGGAATTACAGATCCAAACCGGTAGTGGAGTTCCCCAATACCTCTCTCTGCTAATCGCCCAATCCTTGACATTTCGCAGCCATTCGCCAAAGCGACCTTCACCGACCCAGTCCGGTGCCCACTCGACTTGTGAATTGAATTCAAGCAACATGTCCTTGACCTCAGTCATGCGAACAAACCATGAATCCATCGCGTAGTATAGCAGAGGGTGACCGGTGCGCCAGCAGTGTGGATATTCATGAGAATAAATTTTTTCTCGGTAAAGAAGTCCTTGGGATTCGAGCAATTCTATGATAATTTGGTCACAATCTTTGACATATTTACCATCGAGTTCAGGGTGGGTTCCGGGGATGAATGCCCCTTGAATGTCGACGGTATGTTGAGCCGGAAGTCCGACTTCCATCCCGAGATTATAGTCGTCTTCACCATACATTACCGCAGTATGGACGACACCGGTACCGTCGGTTGTGGTTACCCAATCTGCGCTGATGACGGTCCAGGCTGTTGTTGATTCGCCCCGGTCGACCGCATCTGGAAATAGTGGAGTGTAGGCTCGACCGATCAGTTCACTTCCCGGGAAAGATTCAATTTCTTCACAATGGTGGCGAATTACTTCTTTGAATAGTTCCTCTGCCAAAATTAATTCTTCACCGATTACGGCTCCGCCGTGACCTTCCCACTTTTCAGGGTCCGCAGTAACTCGAACTCGGACGTATTGAATCTCTGGCCCAACCGCTAATCCCACATTGCCAGGCAATGTCCAAGGCGTGGTAGTCCAAGCCAAAATCGAGGCATTTGTGTCTTCGAGTTTGAATTTAATATAGACCGAAGGCTCCTCAACCTCTTTGTAGCCCAGAGCAACTTCGTGCGAGGAATAAGAGGTTCCAGTTTGCGGACAGTAAGGCAAGACTTTATGGCCGCGGTAAAGCAATCCCTTCTCAAACATTCTTTTGAGCGCCCACCAGCAAGATTCGACATAGGTGTCATGGAGAGTGACATATGGATTATCTAAATCGCACCAATATGCCATTCTCTCGGTCATCTCTCGCCACGCAACTTCGTAAGTCCAAACCGAATCTCGGCATTCCTTGTTGAATTTTTCAATGCCGAATTCTTCAATTGCAGGATTGCTCATCAAATTCAAACGCTTTTGAACCTCGATTTCTACCGGCAATCCATGGGTATCCCAGCCACCTTTTCGTTCGACAAAAAATCCCTCCATCGTTTTCCAACGACAAACCATATCCTTGTAGGTCCGAGCTACAACGTGATGAATGCCGGGTTTTCCGTTTGCTGTCGGCGGTCCTTCAAGAAAAATGAACGGCTCGCCAGCCGCACGGTTTTGGACCGATTTATCGAATAGTTTTTCAGTTCCCCAAGTCTCTAACAAACCGTTTTCAAGGCCGACGGAATCTAGTTCCGTTGTCGTTTTTGGGCTTGCCATGGTCGATGCCAGAAGTGGATACTTCTTCAATCAGTCGTTTACTACATTAGTTAACACATATGAAACAAACCCTTAGTGTACGATTTGGCTAGGAGGGGTTCCTTTGAATTACATTGAGTTTATCCACTACTTGCATGGCAACATACCGTCAAGGGGTTCAGGCGTTCGCGCTAGTTCTGATCCTCCTCTTCAGTGGACCTGTTTCTCAGGTGCTGAGCCATGCGCAAACCGAAATATTAGATTCTGAAAATGAATTTGAATTTACTACACCTGGTCAACGGACAAGAATTTTGGTCCCCGGGGCAGGGATGACTTCGAGCCAGGTTTCTTTAGAAGTCACAGCAGGTGAGGCAATTCAAACATTGGATCTCACTATCGAGGCGGATGCCAGAATTAGGAATGCCGGATTTTATTGGGATGATTGGACTCAACCCGGTTTTATAGCTACAGGTTTGGCGGAGGATTCGACAGATGATGCATTAGTTTTAGGATTCCAAGGGGCGGATTGGAATTTCGACAAAGGAACTGAGGGCTGGACTTCTACCAATTCTGCCTATGGCTTTAGAAATACCGCAACCACTTGCGGAATGAATAATTCAGCCGGCGGATCTATGCAAACAAGAGGCGGTTCGGTTTCGATTACCAGCCCGGTTGTAAATCTAAATGGATACTCTGGTCTTACACTAAACGCTTGGCTAAAACAAGGGTCCTCGGGCTGTGGAGAAGAGCCAGACTCCGCAGAGGATTTCACACTTGAATACAAAGATTCTAGTGGCGTATGGACAAGAGTTTCCTACCTTTATGGTTCATCGAGTGGCGGCACAGTAACCAATATTAATTTCACCTTGCCTTCAAATGCTTATCATAGCCAATTTCAGGTTAGAGGTCGTCAAACCGGCGGTTCGGGAACCTGCTGTGATTATTGGTATTTTGATGATGTTAGAATTCCGAGCACATCCGGGTCAAATCTAACTACAAGGTCGATTGGATGGTCGGCGAATTCCGATAATTACATCGAACCTGGGCCGTTTTTACCGGTTTTTATTGAAGCCGAATTGCCTTATTTATCCACATTGAATTGGACGGTCATCGATGATGATACCAATATTCCCATCCCAGGTTTGATAGATCAAGCTGGTAAGATGATAGATTTGTCAATTATCGATTGGAAGAAAACTAATTCGGTTAGATTTCAATTATCCTTCTTAGCAAATCAACAAGGTGATACACCGCGATTATACGGAATTTCAGGCGGCGGAAAATTCTATGACGACTTGCAGGGCTATCCGATAGAATATGGTTGGGAGACCAATAATAGCGGCTGGAATTCCGGCGGAGATTTAGTGTCTGGCAGCGGAAATAGCACTTTTACTTCACCAGTATATCGCCTTGGAACCCCTATTGCTGCTTATCGTCTAGACAGCGTATTAACCGGTAATGTAACCATTGAATTATCGATAGATGGTGGTCCATGGCAATTCACAACCGCTTCGACAGGTTTTGTCCAATTGACCACTCCAATAAATTCATTCCAAATAATGTACCATGGATCAGTTCCTGGTTGGATGTTAGACTCATTTGAACTAGACTTATATCCGGCATTAGTGGTTATACATCCAGAGATAGACATCGATGAAGATGGAGTTTCAGAATGGGGAGCCGTCAATAATGCGGTTGGAAGTTGGGGTAATCAAGATGTATTTCAAAATGGTTCTAGAAATTATTTATTCATCAATCAAGCCCCACAGACCAACTGGGTTCAAGTGTTGATTCCACAGGGCGCAAGCCACTTCAAGGTGAGTGCGACCAAGGTTGCAACAATTGGCCAAGGTGTTCAAAATGTAGCGCTTTGGATCGGAAATAATTTGATTGCCCAAAATGGGAGCAATGATTATGATGACAAACTGGTTTTAGACCTGAATGAAACCGAAGTCGATTCCTTATCAAACGAATTGTCTAATTCAAATTCTGCGCTGAGAATAGGTGGCGAGAATTTCATAATCGCAAAGATAGAACTAATCGCTGACCAAGGATCATATGAGTTATCAGGGCTCTCAATTCCGTATTTAGCAAAAGAACAAATCCAAGCAACAGCCCTACATCCAATGGTGATGGTTGCCAATATGGAACTCAAAGAATCCGTTTCTGGAAATTTGGTAACTCTGCCGGTAAAGGCTCAATCCAAAGCCGGAATGGCTGTGACCATCGATGGGATGACAACATCTAGTGATGTAGATGTAGGTGTTATTTCATTGAGTAATGATTCCAATACACTTACCCCTTCACAAAAATGGCGTACCCTCACCTTGAGAATTCAATCACAAACCTCATCACCCAATATGTTCATCATCGATCTAAGTGCTAATGGTGAAACCGCTCAATGGTTGATTCCAATAAACGGTGGTAATATCGTCAAACTTGGGATTCACGATGTATTGATATTTGATACAAATGGGGTTAGTGTAAACACCACAGGACTTATCGATGAATTATCGGTTACTTTCAGGACTTCTCAAGCATGGGATGACGTCGATGAACTCAGAATATCCGCTCGGGTTCAATTGACCAACGGGGTAATATCTCTACCAGCAAATTTATTTTGGTACAATCCTGCAATCGATAATGATTTGAGAATAAATAATGTAGATTGGTTCACCGATGGATTAGAGATTTTAGAAAATCGTAAATATCTAAAATCGAGTGCAAACCTCTCGATAGAAGTAGAGGTCGGATTCGAATATGGTGGCGTCGGTGAGTATCCGTATCGAGGCGAGTTTTTATTGGAATTACATCGTGATGGTATTTTGGTCGCAAATACAACAGAGATAAATTCTTCGATCTGGCGAGTCGATACTGCCACACCTTTTACTAGTGGTAATGTAACTTGGGAATTCAGAATAACGCCTCTCGCAGGCGGTGGTGTCGCAGACACATGGGTTGTGAATCGAACTTTCCTAATCGATCCCTTAGCACCGGTTGTTATCGGTTCAAACATCAGACATTATGACCATAAAAACGCTTCAGCATATCAACAAATCATCATCAATATAACCGATCAACCAGTATTGCCCACAGATGTTAATCTGATGCTTTGGACCGAGTGGTCAAACGACCTAAATGGTGATGGATGGCCAAATGAGGGTGAATATGTTCAAACTATACTTTCGGCACCAACCGTTCTGAACAACACATATGGCTCATATGTAGCATATGTCGATGACACCTCTGGTTTACAAGGGCAAAAAGTTGCTGGTTACGTCATCGGGACTGACCTAGGTGGGCACCAATTATTAGAAGGCGGTTCTCAATTGGAAGATGACCACCTCTTCATGTATCAATTGTCGGCCGACGGCTTACCAGTGGTTGACTCGGATGGATTTGAGTGGGCAGATAACAAGAAAGCCTGGCTCCATCCCGGGCAAGATTACCAATTAAATATCAGTTTTACTGAGCCGAATGGAATCTCTGACGTTCAAACCATTGAAGTCGCTCTAGCAGACAATATCGCAAGCGATAGAATGGCAATAACTTGGAACCAATTAAGTCGTCGATGTGAAAGTTCCTCTGATCATTTAAGCGTTAAATCTTGTCAAATCCGAACCGATGAAGGTTTGGTCCCCAAGGCATATGATCGAGATTTGGTTATGGAAATAGAGTTGAATCTCAAATGGTCAACACCAGATTTAGGAGATACACGGCGCGAGCCAAGCATCAAAGTAATCGACCTAGCCAACCAACAAGGCGTGGTTAATTATCCGCAAAACCGATGGCGATTTTCAGCCGAGATGATGATTACAGACAATGTATCTCTTTGGGTTGAAAAAGGCACACTTACAGATGATGGTGCAAGGGTAGCCCCCGGTAGTACAATTGAATTAGGCGGCATAGTAGTCTTTGAGAAAAGCGGAGAGTTACCGGATTTTAATTGTGATGTCGAAGTACGTTTAAACGGAATTAAAGCTACCGCAACCGCGGTCGATGGATTGTTTACTGCAGCAACTATAGCACCGATTGAAAGTGGGCGTTATCCCTTGACCTGGAGTACAGATTGTCTACCGATCCAAGGCATCGATGTGACTGATGAATTAAAAGCTGTAGCATGGATTATCGTCGATGATGATGGACCCGTAGTAATCGAATTTTTATCACCTCGCCAATACTCGATTTTAGAGCCCGGAGTTCATGATATTAGAGTGGTGGTCTCCGAACCATTTGGTATCGATGTAAACTCGGTCGAATTGATTTGGTGGATAACTACATTGAGTGAAAACGAGGCGGTTTCAAGTGGTTCTACCGATTTAATTCTTGAAGGAGATATTATTTCTGGATTAAGATTGGTCTTTGAAGGTCAAATTAATTTCTCAAGTTTGAATACAGAATTACTTCAAGAGCAATTGGTCATTAAAATGCGATTAGAAGGAAGGGATCTTGCTGGAAACTCATTTGAAACGGCCGGAAATTCCGAAAGCCACCCGGTTGTAATTTGGGATTTAATTCACTATGTGCCAATATTTTCAATCGATTCGGATGGCGTCGAATTATCAAAAATTAATCTTGAGGTTGATAAGGCGACAGCAGTCCATGTCTATGTGCGAAATAGTGGATTGCTCGCGGGTGAAACAAGTTTGCTAATCGAAGTGGTAAAACTCGATGGTAGCAGAGAAATATTAGCCCGTCCGGATGTTGAACTCGATGCGGATTCGGTTGCAACAGTCGTAATCGATTGGAAACCCGAAACTCCTGGGATTCAATGGATTGAGGTTAGCTTGAATGAGCAATCTGAACCGAGTCAGATGATCGATGTCAAACCTCCAAGCGATGACGGGTTTATACCTGGGATTTTTGGAAAAGCCAATCCTTGGTTGGTCGGAACAGCATTGGCAATGCTTGGATTCGCCTCATTATTATTGTTAACATGGTTGAGGATGGCAACTGTTCGGGCGGGTTCATCGAATGAGGAACTCCTTTACGAAGATATGTACCAAGAAGAGGACGACGATTATTAATCGGTGATTTTACGCCCACAAAGCATAGAGTCTATCTCCCCCTCAGCCGACTGAGGGGGAGGCCATGGCATCTAAAATCGCTTTATTGCAAGCCAACCCCACGGTTGGCGATATCGCTGGTAATGCTGAGCTAATTCGTTCGATGGCTCAATCAGCAGCTAATAATGGCGCAAGTTGTGCGGTTAGCACAGAATTAGCAATTAGTGGATACCCACCTAGGGATCTATTATTACAACAAGATTTCATCATAAAATGCCAAAACGAAGTGTTCTCAATCAAAGCACCAATACCAATTTTGGTCGGTACCCCTGTCGTGGCAAAAGATAGTCGAACCAGACCGGGAAATGGTGCTATTGCCTGTGGGAAAGTCAGCCGAGAGGTTGTACGAAAGCAGCTATTACCGACCTATGATGTATTTGATGAAGCGAGATATTTTGATCCAGACGAGCGACCAGGACTTGCTCGAACATTTGGAAATATCGATATCGCAGTTACGATTTGTGAAGATGCTTGGCAACATTCTGGAAACACTCCGGTAGATTACGATAGAGACCCGATTTCTCAAATCATCGAGTGGTCGCGTCAAGGAGTCAATCTAGACGCTACGGTAAACCTCTCGGCCTCACCTTATCATGCCCATAAAGCAGGGGTTCGAATCGAGGTCGCAAGAACAGCAGCAAAATCACTTGGTCATCCGTTCTTATTAGCAAACCAAGTAGGCGGGAATGACGATTTATTATTCGATGGAAGAAGCTTAATCGCTTGGCCAGATGGCCAAGTGTTAGTATCTCCCGCATGGCAAGAAGGTATTCTAATCGCAGATTTAGCGGGTCCAGAATACTGCGAATGGATAGGACAAGGGGTTACAACTTTACTCAGAGCAGATGAAAAACTCACCTTTCCTAAAGATGATTTACTCGATGCAGTAGTAATGGGTCTTTCCGATTATTGCGCCAAGAGCGGAATAAGGAAAGTCGTCCTCGGTTTATCCGGAGGCATAGATTCAGCAGTAGCAGCCTGTATTGCTTCAGCAGCGGTTGGACCAAGCAATGTAACCGGAATATCGATGCCAAGCCGCCATTCTTCTGACCATAGCATAGAAGACGCAAAATGGACAGCCAAAGCATTAGGTATTAATTTCGAAATTACAAGTATAGAACATATGCATCAAAGTACTGAATTAACCCTTGAAGAACTTTTGAAGAATGGTAATTCGGTTGCGGCTGAAAACCTTCAAGCACGATTGCGTGGCCTAATTATTATGGCCCACGCAAATGCAAACGATGCGATGGGCATTGCTACCGGTAACAAATCGGAACTCGGCCAAGGATATTGCACTCTTTATGGCGACATGGCCGGGGGATATGCTCCGCTTGGCGATCTTTACAAAATGGAAGTTTACGAGTTGGCAGAATCTTTCAATCAACGGCTTGGCATAGAAGCGATCAATAATTCAACGATGACAAAACCGCCGAGTGCGGAACTCGCACCAGACCAAAAGGACGAAGATAGCCTCCCTCCATATCCGGTTCTCGATCAAATTCTTCGCCTTCATATTGAACAAGGAATGGACGCGACCAGAATTATTGAAAAAGGCCACGATACAAAAACCGTCAATGAGGTCCTCAAGAGATTATCGGCTAACGAACATAAGCGCTGGCAAATGGCTCCAGCGCCACGGGTTTCGGGACGTGCATTCGGCCAAGGCTGGAGGCAACCACTAGCTGCTCGTCATGATTGGCGCGGTTGAACTGCAATCCAATCTCCGATGAAAGCCCCGGTTGGATACAAATACATCTCTTGGCCAAAAGAAGATGAATTAGCCATAAAATACAATGCATCATCTGCAACCCATATTTTTCCGACCAATCCTGCGCCTTGTTGACCCGGTTCGGGATCCCAAAGCAAAGATATCCCCACATCTACTTTGACGAGGACTCCGCCCAAACTTGAATTGTCGACGATCAAAACAAGTTCGTCCTCAACCACAGTTATGTGTTTTGGGAATGAAGAACCTATGCCCGGAGCATAATCGAAATGCACTCTTGCATCAACGCCGTCATATGTGCATAATTCATTTCCTGCAGCGCCTGTTGTACAATCGAACCACAATTTGCCATTGTGAATCAAGGGTTTGGTATTGGCTCCTGGCAATAGCACACTTCCAATTACCTTGCTGGCGGTATTGGTTCTCATATCGAAAGCAAAGAATCCGGTGTTAACATCTGCTCCAAGTTTTGCATCGAACAATATTTCATGACCGTAATAGAGTATTGGAAATTTATCACCAGGTATTCCTCTCAATGTATTTGTC
>Ga0114997_10005053_pt1 | contig 10149 bp, 14 predicted proteins | sample ArcticOcean_MG_C_2_FD_87045 | JGI IMG/M metagenome (GOLD analysis project Ga0114997, IMG submission 87045) | Marine microbial communities from western Arctic Ocean - ArcticOcean_MG_CB4_136 | ecosystem: Environmental > Aquatic > Marine > Oceanic | place: Arctic Ocean: Canada Basin | collected... | reverse complement strand
ATGAAGCTTTTTGAAGAATTGACAAATAAGAATTTTGAGTTGTTCGCAGCTCATTATTATAATAATCCAGAATGCATGGATGTAGAGGAGTTTAAGGAAGATCTCTCTAGGTTTAAATACCTTAAGAGATTACTTAGACGATATGAGGTAGATAACGATCTACAATATAGATTAATATTAAATCATCTCATCGTAATTTATAATGTATTTGGTATTGAGGCAGCTAATAAAATGATTTGGTTCAAAATCAATCATGAACATTATCATTTTATAAAGCCTTTCTTAATATTTTTACATTACTTGCCTGAGGATGAAAGAGTAGAAATCGGAATGGATCCAGGAATAGTAGAGATGTTAAGAGATTTATGAGAACATTAAAAAAATACACAACTGATAACGTTGAGGAATTAAAAGAAGGTGTCATCTCTCGGGCAGCTGATATATTTTATGCGTTTCGTTTTCTTAGATTACTTACTACCCCATGGGAAAAAATGGGTGCATTTAAACATGGTATAATAGATAAGAATGGAAAAAGAATCAAAGAAAAGAAATTACAATTTCCCCATGAAAAATCTGTTTACACTATATTCCATAAACTTGTATTTAGTTTAAAAAGATTACTCAATAAATTACCATTCGGTAAAACTAAATTAGCCTCGTACGCGACCGCGCTATTCTTGATTAAAGAACATACTAATATGTCTGAGAAACAAATTCGAAAGATAATGGATAAGGTTGAATTAGATCTAGATTGGGACAATCTTCCTATCCAAGAAAATAATTGGTTCCAAGCTATTAATGGTAATTTAAATCCTGGGGTATATACCTTAGTTAATAATATAGCTTCATATGAAACTGGTGAAACAATAGCAAAGGCAAATACAAGAATAAGAGTTGAAGAATCAACTAAGCCTTATTCTGAATTTTTAGGATGCTCATTCTTTAAAGTACTCCACCAAAAAACAGGTCAAGAGATCTTCATACATAATGGAGATATAGTAAGATGAGTGTAACAATTATAGCACTTACAGATTACGAGGTTAATAATAATAAACCTACTCCTACTATTGATAGGATTATAAAATCCTGTAAGAAAAAAGGAATTCCTTTTTATCCAATTAAATTAGGTGAAGCGTTTGTTATAGATTCAGATGTATTCGGAAAAGAATTAACTGTTCATAATTATGATGGTGAAGGAACAGTAATAAATATCCCAAAGAAAGACACGGTTTGTATTGCTCGAGGTGGTGCTCTCCTTGATTCAAACAATAAAGCTTTATTCCAATCATTCCAGGAAGCTGGGGTATTCATGGTGAACAACTATGATGCTATGGAAACTGCTTCTAATAAATTTGCTACTGCTATTAAAGTAAAAAGAGAAGGTATAGCTTCGCCAAAAACATCTCTGGTTACAAATGAAAGATCTATACCTATAGCACTAAAAGAGGTTGGAGATAAATTCCCAGTTATAGTTAAAACTATCAGGGGTTCAGAAGGTATTGGTGTTATGAGAATTGAAAGCCAAGAGTCGCTTACTTCAGTTCTACAGGGATTGTGGAAACACGATGCTGAATTAATTCTTCAAGAATATGTAGATATCGATTTTGATATTAGAACCATTGTACTAGATAATGAAATAATAGCTTCGGTTAAGAGGTTAGCATCCAACGAGGGAGATTTTAGAACTAATAAATCTCTAGGTAACGATACTGAACCATATAAACTGTCTGAAGACGAAAAGAAATTTGTATTAAAAGCTCATAGAACTTCTGGACTATATTTCTCAGGAGTAGATCATATTATAACTAAGGACGGAAAACCTAGCTTATTAGAAATAAACGGTTCACCTGGTACTTCTTCTGATCTATTCTGGAACTATAAGCACAATAAAGCTTTAAGTGGTGATGTTGTAATCGATGATTTAATAGAACACCTTAACGATAAAACCAATTGGGATTACGCAAAAACAACTGCAGGTGTTGTTGAATGGGTTAAGATAGAAGGAACTAAAATTAAAGCCAAGTTTGATACAGGTAATTGGACTGGTGGTGTAGCAATTGATGCTCAAAATCAAAAAGTAAAAAACGGTAAAGTAACATTTACATTCGAAGGAAAGAAATACACTAAGAAGATAGTAAAGGTAAGTGAAGTAAGAGATGGTGGATTAGATGGTGGACATTTGGAAGATAGAGTCTATGTAGAAATGGATATGTCTATTGGCAATAGGTTATCCCATCCAACAATATTTAATCTAGATGATAGATCCAAAAAACAATATAAGGTATTAGTCAATAAAGATTGGATGATTAATAATAACTATAATATTGACTCTTCTAAGAAATTTATGTTAGGGGAATCAAAGAAAACGATAAATACATTTAAAGAAATGTATATATAATCATATGGGTAATAAAATACTAAGATTCAAAATATGGGAAGATGCAGCAGCTAATTCAGCTGGTGGAGGTAGTGTTGATGGCATAGGAGTAGGTGCCAAAGGTGAACCAGGAGTCCATATGAAGAAGAAGAAGAAGAAAAAGAAAGAAATAGTATTTAATCCTGAAGATAGTGGAAGACAATATAAGGCAGGGTCACAAGGTAAAGCTGACGAGTGGGAAAAAAGGGCAAAAACTTCACGTGATGTTCGAGCTAATATGTGGAAAGATATTATCAAAAAGGGAAAAGCCCGTTTGAAGAAAAAAAGATAATGAAAGCATTGAGATATATAAAAGATTTAATTATTAGATTTTTCATTTGGATATTAAGTTGGTTTGAAAACCACCAAACATTGCACGTGAGACAAAACCAATATAATTCAGAAGGTGAAGTAGTAGATGTAATCGTCAGGACTTTTGAAGTTCGAAGGTTCTATAAACAAACAGCAAAACATATGAAATTTAAAACAATGAAAGGGACTAAGGTCGAACTTAAAACAGCAACACCGATGGACTTTATGACAGAGACAAAAAGATGATAAGAAAAATAATAGCAGAAAATTTACGAATTGATATAGATTCAATTAAAGGTGAATCAAAATTTGTTGAGGATCTCGGAGCAGATTCATTAAACATAGTTGAAGTAGTTATGGCAATTGAAGAAGAATTTGAAATAGAAATCCCAGATGAAGATGCCGAAGGACTCGAAACTGTTGCGCAATTAGAAAAATACATTGAGGATAACTCATAATGCAACAAATATTATTAGGAATTATATTTATTTTAGGATTAGGCGCTTGGTGGCTATATAGCGAAAATCAAGTTCTAACTATAAATAATATGCAATTAGAAATTGCAGTTAAACAACAGGAAGAAGCCATAGCAGTTATAAGAGAAAGCTATGAGAATCAAGGTAAAGCCTTGAATCAGATGGCTTCAAAAAATGCTCAGATCGAGCAAGAAATGAATGGTTACTTGGATGTATTTAGAAGGCACAATCTAAATAAATTAGCGATTGCTAAACCAGGTCTTATAGAAACAAGGGCTAATGATGCAACTGAGTCCGTATTTGAGAGTATAGAAAATGATAGTAAAGAACTCGATTCGCTGGATAATCCTAGCGCCGATATTAACCCTAATAATTAGTGGTTGTTCCATCTTTGGTGGAAAAACAAAACCTATAGTAGTTAGTTCAGCCCCAATTGAAATTGAGATTATTCAACCTACGATGCCGAGGTCTATTGACCTAAAAGAACCATACTGGCATGTGGTTTCAACAGCTAAGATAGCAAATCCCTGTGTAAAGAACGAAGAAGGTAAAAGACCTAGACAAAAGATAAACGATGTATGGGTATGTGACCTAGGAAAAGAAAATGATTGGCCTAATGGCTATACTTATCTAGATCAATTCCTAGATGATGTTAAAAAGAAGAACAATGGCGATATAGTATTCTTTGCTATATCCGTTGAGGATTATGAACTGATGGCTTATAACATGCAAGAGTTACGTAGGTATATACGTGAAGTCCAAGAAGTTATTGTTTATTATCGTAATGTAACAATAAAGACTCCAAAAGGTGATGTTAATGCCGTTGGAGCTCAAGTGAAGGTAGAATAAATGGCAACACGACATAAAGAAGAGAAAACCCAAATAGAAAGAGCGTTGATAGCTGCTAAGCTATCTGCTCATGCATATAAGAGTGAAAGACTAGCAATTAAATCTGCGAAAAAATTAGGCTTTAAATGGGTTAAGTTAATCTCCAGAGATGGAGCAGAATGTTTAGTAGCTAAAGATAGAAATGATCTTTGGTTTGCTTTTAGAGGAACTGAACCCTCAAAACTAAATGATGTAATGGCAGATCTTAATATGATTAAAAACGCGGCCAAAGCAGGCGGTAAAGTACATGGTGGATTTCAACAAGAGGTGAATGATCTCTGGATGGATGTATTAGAAGAACTGGAACATAATGATCAACTCAAAGTTAGAAAAGATGTTTATATGACTGGGCATTCTTTAGGAGCTGCAATGGCAACCATCGCAGCTACAAGATATCAGCCACATGAATTATTTACTTTTGGATCTCCAAGAGTTGGTGGAAATAAATTTATAAAAAATATCAAATGTCCTCATTTAAGATTTATGAATAATAACGATATAGTTTGTAGAATCCCGCCAGCATGGTTAGGATTTAAACATCACGGAGAAATGATTTACTTTAACAGATTCGGTAATAAGGGAATTCCTTCCTTTCAAGATAAATTTTATGGAATGATTAATAGTTGGAAAAGACTTAAATTCTTTGATGCTGTGGTAGATCACGGTATGCCTAACTATGTTAGAGCTATTACTAAACTTTCCAAAGTAAAATAGATGTACTTCCTCTTCATATTAACTGTTAAGAGCATATTCTCTTCAGTAATAGGATCACAATTCTATAAATGGTATTCGACCACAACAATGGGTCTTTACTTTCAATCTAGAATAGAGCAATTCATGGAATATATTTCAGATAAATATAATATTGAATTAACCAAAAAGCAATCAAAGTTTGAAGCAGATTATCCCTTGATGATGGATCGAATTGAAAAGCTTGAGAGGTTGAGTCATCCAGATAGAGAAGAAGAATTTAAGAAAGTAATAAAAAAATTAGAGAAAAAGATCAAATAAAGATTTACTTCTCCACAAATTTGTGGTATAATATACATTATGAACAGCGGAACAAACACTATGCAAATCAATGTCACCAAGCGAGATGGCAGTTTACAACAGTTTGATTTAGATAAAGTACACAAAGTACTTGAATGGGCAACAGAAGGAATTACAGGGGTATCTCAATCTGAAATAGAATTAAGAGCTAACCTCCAACTATACGATAAGATTCCTGCCTATGATATTCATGAACTACTTATTAAAAGCTCGTCCGAGCTAATTTCAGAACACACACCAAATTACCAATTTGTAGCTGCACGATTAATTAGCTACAAGATTAGAAAAGAAGTATACGGTCAATATGATCCATGGCCACTTAAAAAATTAATAAGAAAGAATGTTAAACGTGGGCTATATGATAAAACCATATTAGATAAATACTCTGAATCAGAATTGGATCAGCTAAATAATTATATTAAACATGATAGAGATGATACATTTACCTATGCTGGAATGGAACAATTTAGGGGTAAGTATTTAGTTCAAGATAGAACAACAAAGATTGTATATGAAACTCCTCAGATGTTATACATGATGGTCGCTACTACATTATTTGCTGATGAACCTCAACAAAGAATCCCATGGATTAAGGCTTACTACGATGCAATATCTCAATTCTATATATCATTACCTACACCTATTATGGCTGGGGTTCGCACACCAACCAGACAATTTAGCTCATGCGTACTTATTGAATCAGGCGATTCCCTTGATAGTATTAATAGCACTGCTACTTCCATAGTAAAATATATTAGTAAGAAAGCAGGTATAGGGGTTGGTACGGGCTCCATACGTGCCGCAGGAGCGCGCGTAGGCGACGGTTCAGTTGTTCATACAGGTCTAATTCCATTTTTAAAATACTTTCAAGCAGCAGTTAAGTCGTGCTCGCAAGGGGGCGTACGCGGGGGCGCAGCGACCGTATACCTACCTGTATGGCATTATGAATTCGAAGATCTAGTTGTACTTAAGAATAATAAAGGTACAGAAGAAACTAGAGTCAGACATATGGATTATGCATTTCAATTCAATAAATTAATGTATGAAAGATTAATCGAAGGTGGTAATATAACATTCTTTGACCCAAGTGATGTACCAGACTTATATGATGCATTCTTTATTGACCAAGAAAAGTTTAAAAATCTATATGAGAAATATGAAAGAGCATATAGCATTAGAAAGAAAACCCTTCCAGCATTAGAAGTATTTCAATCCTTCTTAACTGAAAGAAAAGATACTGGTAGAATATATCTACAAAATGTAGATCATGCAAATGATCATGGTTCATTTATTAAAGAAGAAGCTCCTATCCATATGAGTAACCTATGTTGTGAAATAGATCTACCAACTAAACCCCTCGGAGAAGAAGAGGAAGGTGAAATAAGTTTATGTACCTTGTCCGCAATCAATTGGGGATTAATCGACGATATAAAAGACCTTGAAAAGTATTGTACACTAGCAGTAAGAGCCTTAGATAACCTATTAACATATCAGGAATATCCTGTTAAAGAGGCAGAGTTATCTACTCTCAACCGAAGACCACTAGGTATTGGTATTATTAATTTAGCATATTTCCTTGCAAAAAGAGGATTAAAATACGATTCTAAAGCGCATGATATCATAGATAAGTATGCAGAGGCTTGGTCTTATTACTTAATTAAAGCCTCGGCAGAGTTGGCAGAAGAACGAGGTGCTTGTCCTAAATCTTTAGAGACTAAATATGGCCACGGAATTTTGCCTATTGATACTTATAAAAGTGCAGTAGATAATTTAATAAAACGCAAAGAACGTTTACCATGGAAAGAATTAAGGACATACCTTAAAGAACATGGCATTCGAAATTCTACGTTAATGGCATTAATGCCAGCAGAAACATCTGCACAGATAAGTAATAGTACAAATGGTATTGAACCTCCTAGAGCTTTAGTATCATATAAACAATCCAAAGATGGGGTTATGGCTCAAGTAGTCCCAGGATATTTTCATCTCAAAAATAAATACGATTTACTTTGGGAACAAAAATCTCCACAGGGTTATTTAGAAATTTGTGCTATACTTCAAAAATATATTGATCAAGGTATATCAGTTAACACTTCTTATAACCCAGAAAATTACGAAGATCAAAAAATTCCTATGTCAATAATGATAGAGGATTTAGTGACAGCTTACAAATATGGATTGAAACAATTATATTATTTTAATACATTTGATGGAGCTGGAGAACATAAAGAATCAGAAGACCTACCCCAACTTGAACTAGTCGAAGAATATGACGAAGATTGCGAGGCATGTGTAATATGAGTATATTAAAAAAGAATAAAAAATCACATTTAACCAAGGGAATGTTCTTAGATGAATCGGTAGATATTGCTCGTTACGATCAAGTACGATACCCCGTTATTGATAAGATAACAGATAAACAATTAGGCTTTTTTTGGCGACCAGAAGAAGTAGATGTATCAAAAGACAAAAAAGATTTCAATGAACTAACAGAACACGAACAACATATATTCACTTCAAATCTTAAACGACAAATTATGCTAGACAGTGTACAAGGAAGAGCACCTAATTTGGCTTTTCTTCCTATCGCTTCTCTACCAGAAATAGAAACATGGATTGAAACCTGGTCATTCAGTGAAACAATTCATAGTAGATCGTACACACATATTATAAGAAATGTATATCCTGATCCGGGTATTGTATTTGACAATCTATTAAATATAAAAGAAATATTAGAATGTGGTAATGATATAGCAAAATATTATGATGATCTCATAGCATATAATAATAACAACAAAGGTAATACATACGAACATAAGAAATTATTATGGAGATGCCTTATGGCAGCTAATGCACTAGAAGGCATAAGATTTTATGTATCCTTCGCGTGCTCGTGGGCGTTCGCGGAACTTAAAAAGATGGAAGGCAACGCCAAGATTATTAAACTAATAGCAAGAGATGAGAATTTACACTTAGGTTCTACAACATATATGTTAAAAGAACTAATCAGATCAGATAAAGAATTTGAAAAGATTGCAAAAGAAACAGAACAAGAATGTGTAAATCTATTCATAAAGTGTGTAGACCAAGAAAAAGAATGGGCAGAATATCTATTTAAAGATGGGTCAATGATAGGATTAAACGAAAAACTCTTATCAGATTACATTGAATGGATTGGAGCTAAAAGAATGAGAGCTATTAAACTCCCTTGCCCATATACAGTATCTCAACTAAATCCATTACCTTGGACGGAAAAATGGATTAGTGGGAGTAATGTTCAAGTTGCTCCACAAGAAACAGAAATTACCTCTTATATAGTAGGTGGTGTAAAACAAGATGTGGATCAAAAAGAGCTCTCGAAATTAAGTTTATAATAAAAAAAGGAAATAATTATGATTGAAGCATTAAGTTATTCGTTGAATACTTTTTACTTTCTAATGAGTGGTATGTTAGTAATGTGGATGGCCGCTGGCTTTACTATGTTAGAAGCAGGTTCGGTTAGATCGAAAAATGTAAATGAAATATTAATTAAAAATATAGCGCTCTTTAGTGTAGCATCTATAACTTATCTAATAGGTGGTTATTGGTTAATGTATGGATGGAATCCCCCGGATGGTCACGCCTTAATGGCAGACTTTTTCTTTCAGGTGGTATTTGTAGCAACGGCAATGTCCGTGGTGTCAGGTGCAGTAGCAGAAAGAAAGAAACTATGGTCATTTCTAGGATTTGCAGCAATCTTCACAGGATTGATATATCCAATACAAGGATCTTGGAGTTGGGGTGGAGGATGGTTAAGTGAATTAGGATTTGTCGATTTCGCTGGATCAGGTATCGTACATATGGCAGGTGCAGCAGCTGCATTAGCAGCTGTAATATTAATTGGACCAAGGACCGGTAAATACAAAAAAGATGGAACACCTAAACCTATTCATGGTTCGAACTCAGCTCAGGTTACACTAGGAACACTTATCCTTTGGATGGGTTGGTTTGGCTTTAATGGTGGTTCACAATTAGCAATAACAGGATTTGAAAATGCTGATGCAGTAGCCAAGATATTCGTTAATACGAATACAGCAGCTGCGGCAGGCTTATTAAGTGCAATGATATTATCCAAACTATGGTTAGGAAGAACAGCTCTTAATGCAGTTTGTAACGGTGCTTTAGCAGGACTAGTAGTTATTACAGCAGATCCTTTAACACCTTCACCATATGTAGCTATACTATATGGCGCATTAGGTGGTTTATTAGTACCAATCTCTATGAGCTATTTAGAGAAATGGGGTATTGATGATCCAGTAGGAGCAATAAGTGTTCATGGTAGCGCAGGCATATTGGGTCTAATGTTAGTACCCATATTAAATACAGACGCTAGTTTTGAATTTCAATTCATAGGAACAGTATCAATATTTACGTTCGTGTTCGGAGCTTCATATATAATATGGTATACATTTAAGAAAACAATCGGGGTAAGAGTATCGATGGAAGAAGAAATAGGTGGATCAGATATGTGGGAAACAGGAAGCAAAGCTTATCCTGAATTTATGAAAGGACCAGGCGAATGATAGAAATTTACGGAAAACCAAATTGTCCATACTGTGATCGAGCAAAAGCCCTATGTATTAGAGAAGAATACACATACGCTTATAAGGAATTAGAAATAGATTTTACACGAGAAGAATTACTAGAAAAAGCCCCCAGTGCAAGAACTTTTCCACAGATCTTTATTGATGGTGAATCCATTGGTGGTTGTCAACAACTAGAAGAATGGCATCAAGACGATGGTTAATTTTATTCATTGTCCTGAGTGTAGTATTAGTTCTGAAATAAAAACTGATTCGAATGAAGAGATGAAAGAACCAATCTTTTGTCCATTTTGTGGATATTTTGAAGAGAGAGATTTAGAAGAAAGTGATGAAGAACTTGACGATTATTATTAGTATATTATTATTAGGAAGTTGTAGTACAACCGTAGAAATTTTACCAGGGTTATGTTATGATAGCAAATCT
>Ga0114997_10005052_pt1 | contig 10151 bp, 9 predicted proteins | sample ArcticOcean_MG_C_2_FD_87045 | JGI IMG/M metagenome (GOLD analysis project Ga0114997, IMG submission 87045) | Marine microbial communities from western Arctic Ocean - ArcticOcean_MG_CB4_136 | ecosystem: Environmental > Aquatic > Marine > Oceanic | place: Arctic Ocean: Canada Basin | collected... | reverse complement strand
GGTTATTGGTTTTGGTTATTTTTGAGAGTTGATGTGTTAGCTGAAGCTCATCCATGGTACAGAATTATTAAAGCAGACTTGTTTGTTCTTGCACTTCTTGCATGTGCAACTACTGGACTTGCTTGGTCTTATTTTCAATTTTCAGGATATACTGGATTAGGATACTTATTTTTAGTTTTATTTATTACCTCAAACATTGTTTTATTTGGGGGAGTTTATTGGTCTAAATTTGCGCACATGATTTATAAACCAGGTGCAGCAATCCAAAAAAACTTAGCCGAAGCAGATGGATCTAGAGATAACCTTCCTCCACTAGCAGATGCACCAAAACAATTTGGACTAGGAATTAAAAGAGAACAACCAAAACACTATTAAAGAGAAAGAGGTAATATAATATGTCAACTTTTGTATATATGACGAGATGCGATGGATGTGGTCACTGCGTGGATATTTGTCCATCAGATATCATGCACATAGATGAAAATATTAGAAGAGCAGTCAACATAGAACCAAATTTTTGTTGGGAATGTTACTCTTGTGTCAAAGCTTGCCCAAACCACGCAATTGATGTTCGTGGTTATGCTGATTTTGCTCCAATGGGTCATAGTGTCAGAGTTAGACGTGAAGAAGAAAAGGGAACAATCTCTTGGAAAATTAAATTTAGAAATGGAACAACTAAAGATTTTGTCTCTCCAATTACAACAAAACCATGGGGAAAATTTATTCCAAAATTAGCAGATGGTGAAAAACCTAAACAAGGTGAGATTAATTCTCAAATGCTTTATACTGAACCTAACGGTTTAAATATTGATGGTAAGTTGCCATCTGTACCAAAAGATACATTTAAAAAAGGAGTTTACTATTAATGGCTAAACATAAAACTCATTACGAAGATTGTGATGTTTTAGTTGTTGGCGGTGGTATGGCGGGAACTGGTGCTACTTTTGAAGCTAGACATTGGGGAAGAGATATGAAAATCATTTGTGTTGAAAAAGCTAACATCGACAGAAGTGGAGCGGTTGCACAAGGTCTATATGCTATTAACTGTTACATGGGTATGCAATGGGGAGAAAACCAACCAGAAGATCACGTAAGATACGCGCGTAATGATTTAATGGGAATGGTTAGAGAAGATTTAGGTTATGACATGGCTCGTCACGTTGATTCAACAGTTCACATGTTTGATGAGTGGGGCCTACCAATGATGAAAAATGAAAAGACAGGCCGTTACCTTAGAGAAGGTAAATGGCAAATCATGATTCATGGTGAAAGTTATAAGCCAATCGTGGCAGAAGCTGCAAAAAAATCAGCTGACAAAATTTATAATAGAATAATGATTACTCATCTTTTAATGGATGAAGCTCAAGAAAATAGAGTAGGTGGAGCCGTTGGTTTTAATATGAGAACCGGGGACTACCATGTATTTAGATCAAAAACTGTAATTGTTGCGGCAGGTGGAGCATCACACATTTTTAAACCAAGAGCTGTTGGTGAAGGAATGGGAAGAACTTGGTATGCACCTTGGAGTAATGGTTCAGCTTACGCATTACCTATTGCTGTTGGAGCAAAAATGACACAAATGGAAAACAGAATTGTGTTATGTAGATTTAAAGATGGTTATGGTCCTGTTGGAGCATACTTCTTACATCTTAAAACTTATACTCAAAATGCAAATGGAGAGAATTATGAGAAGAAATGGTATGATCAAACTAAAGAATTAGTTGGTGAATACATTGACCATCATCCAACTCCAACTTGTTTAAGAAATCATGCATTTATTCAAGAAACTATTGCAGGTGGTGGACCTATTCATATGGTTACTACTGAAGCCTTCCAAGATCCACATCTTGAAACAGTTGGTTGGGAGAATTTTTTAGGAATGACTGTTGGCCAAGCTGTGGTTTGGGCTTCACAAAATATTGACCCTAAGTACACAAATCCTGAATTAACTACATCAGAGCCATATGTTATGGGCTCTCATGCAACCTGTTCTGGAGCTTGGGTTAGTGGTCCAGAAGATTTATCACCACCAGAATATTTCTGGGGTTATAACAGAATGTTAACTATTGATGGTCTGTTTGGAGCTGGTGATACTGTAGGTGGAAGTGCACATAAGTTTTCATCTGGATCATTCACAGAAGGTCGTTTAGCTGCAAAAGCTGCTGTTAAATATATCAATGATCAAAAAGCAGAGGGTATTAAAGTTACAGATAAACAATGCGAGGACTTTAAAGTAGCTATATTTAAACCTTTAGAGACTTATCAAGTTGCTCAAAATGAGATCACAGGTGGAACTGTTTCACCTAGTTATATTTCTCCAATCCAGGGACTTCAACGTCTACAAAGAATTATGGACGAATACGTTGGTGGAATTGCAACAAACTACATGACTAATGGTAATATGCTTAAAAGAGGATTAGAATTATTAGCGTGGTTAGAGGAAGATTTAGAAAAAGTTGGAGCTGAAGATTTACACCAACTTATGAGAGCTTGGGAATTAAAGCATAGAGCTTTAACATCTCAGTGTGTAACAGAGCATACAATGTTTCGTGAAGAAACTCGTTGGCCTGGTTATTACTATAGGGGTGATCACATGAAATTAGACGATGATAATTGGCACTGCTTAACAGTTTCAAGACGTGATCCAAAAACTGGTAAATTCTCACTAGAGAAAGTACCTGTTTATCACATAGTAGATGAGAACGAAAAGAAAAAAGCCTCTTAAATAAAATACTTAAATTATGAATCTTCTAGAGAAATCAGACGAAGAAATTATAGCAATTGCTAAACCGATTTGGGATAATCTTATTAAAACATCAAATATGAAAGATTATGGTGGTTTCACTAAAGATTTTGGAACTCAGATGTTATTTGGAGCAAACGAAGTGGAACTAGGTAAACAGTGGGCAAACAATAAACTTTTGACTAGTTTAACTGAAGATTATAAAGCTTTTGGATGTTTAAGACGAGGTTTGAATATTACTGTATTGTTTAAACAAAAGAGTAAAGAGATAGAAGGTGAATTCCTTGGAAGGTTAGTTCTTGGTGTTGAAGGTGAGGATATTAAAGTTTTTGGTGCCACTATCTATTAACCCTAAGTTTAAAATTAATAATAAATTTTTTTTAAGTAATAGTTTGACAAATACTATTGTCGTGTTAATTAGGCTTATTAATGTCATCCTTACTAAAAAATTTACCATCAGAAATTAAAAAAAATAAATTAAAAACTGGTATATTCTTAGGACTTTCTGCATATTGGGGAATAATCCTTATTGGCACCTTTGTTTCATTTTAAACATAAACAAGCAATCTACTTAGTTTAATCTATTTATTGACAATAATTATATTGAGGAATATTTAGATATTATAGAAACTTTAAGGGTATAAATTTATGGAAGTTTTTCTTCCTATCGCAGAAGTATCAGTAAATATATTAGCTATTTTTTTTCTTAGTGGCGTTGTAGGAGTTCTGTCAGGATTATTTGGTGTAGGAGGTGGTTTTTTAATGACACCTTTTTTAATTTTTTTAGGGGTACCACCAACTTATGCGGTTGCAAATGAGGCAAACAATATTCTTGCAACATCTGTTTCAGGATCAACAACACATTATTTAAAAGAAACACTCGACTATAAAATGGGACTCATGATTGTTGTAGGTGGAGTTTTTGGCACATTAATGGGAATTTGGACCTTTACTTATTTTAAAGATATTGGAAAAATTGATATCGTTATTTCATTAGCATACATGTATATTCTGGCAATTATTGGTACCGCAATGTTGGTCGAGGGTCTAGGTGAAATTGAAAAAGCGAGGAAAAAAATCATAATTAAAAAAAAATTACATGTTCATTATTGGATACATGGTCTCCCATTAAGAATGCGTTTCCAAAAATCTAAACTATATGAAAGTGCCTTCACTCCAATTATCATCGGTTTAATAGTTGGGTTTATTGCTGCTATAATGGGAATAGGAGGTGCATTTATTTTAGTTCCTGCAATGATTTATATAATAGGAATGCCGACAAGACTAATTCCTGGAACATCCTTGTTTGTTACAATCTTTGTAAGTGTAATTGTAACTTTTTTACATGCATTTAATTACGGCTCCATTGATTTAATTTTAGTTTTTATGTTAGTCACTGGCTCTATAGTTGGAGTTCAAGTTGGACAAAAATTAGGTGAGTCAATTGATAGCACTGGTTTAAAAACTCTATTAGCAGTTTTATTATTATTAGTTGGTATAGCCATCGCATATGATACTTTCTTTGTTGAACACTTAATTGTTGAAAATGTCAAAATTGATGTGAATAATTTAAACTCATTATCAATGTTTATTAAAAAACTATCAGTTGAGACGCCAATTTTATATGGATTGTTTTCAATTTTATTTGCTATATTTTTAGGTGCTGGAGCTGCATTTATTAGAAAATTCTTTTCTAATCTAAGAAAAAAGTACTCAAAAAAAACTGCTTAATTAAAAAACCTCTAATGAAAGATGGATTGTGGAAATTAAAGATATAAGATTAATTACTATTAATATAATTTAATTTATGAGATCAAAATCAAATTTAAAAATAATCAGGACATGGCCTTTTGATAAAGAGGTCGCAAAGATATTGTACAATTCTAAATTTTATGAGTTTTTTAGTTGAAAAATAAAAAAATTTTATAAATTTTTTATATGAACAAAATAAAAACTAAAATTTTTTGTGATATTGCTGAGTTAAAAGTAATTAAAAAGTTTAATAAAAAAAATATTGTTAAAGGGTTCACAACCAATCCTAGTTTAATGAAGAAAGCTGGTGCTAAAGATTACAAAGCCTACTCTAAAAAAATTCTTAAGATTTGTAAAAATAAGCCAGTTTCATTAGAAGTATTTGCAGATGACTACCTCAATATGAAAAAACAAGCCTTAAAGATTAATACTTGGGGAAAAAATGTTTATGTAAAAATACCTGTAACTAATTCAAAGGGAATTTTTATGGGAAAAATAATTAAAGAGTTAAATAGCATGAATATTAAATTAAATATAACTGCAGTTTATAATTTTAAACAGGCTCAAAAAATTTTAAAATTAATAAATGAAAAATCTAAAGTAATTATTTCAATATTTGCTGGAAGAGCAGGGGACACTGGGAAAGATCCAATACCCGAATTTAAAAAAAGTATTTCTTTAGCAAAAAAATTTAAGAATGTTGAAATTCTTTGGGCAAGTGTAAGAGAACCCTACAATTATACTCAAGCAAAACAAATAGGATGTCACATCATAACTATACCACCTGCTACAATTGAAAAAATTGAAAATTTTGGAAAATCATTTGATCAATTAACCAATGAAACTGTTAAGGCTTTTTATGAAGATGCTAAATCTGTTGGTTTCAAAATTTAAGAGAAAATATAAAAAAAATATCTTAGTAAAAAATTATAAAAAATTATAAAAATTTATTTTGCAAGTATTTCAACTATTCGTCCACATGCTTGACCATCACCATATGGATTATGTGACAAACTCATTTTTTGATATTCATTTGTATTATTAAGTAGATCATTAACTGAATTTGTTATTTTTTTAATATCTGTGCCAACTAATTTAACAGTACCTGCTATAATAGCCTCTGGTCTCTCAGTAACATCCCTCATTACTAAGACTGGCTTTCCAAGAGAAGGAGCCTCTTCTTGAATACCACCGGAATCTGTAAGAATAATAAATGCCTTGGCCATTAGATATTGAAAGTTTATATAATTTTGTGGATCAATTAAATTAATATTTTTTATATTTTTTAACATTTTATTTACTGGTATTTGAATATTGGGATTAAGATGAGTAGGAAATATTATTTGTACATCTTGATTTTTTTTTGTTATATTTATAAGCGCTTCACAAATATTTTTAAAACCAGCACCAAAACTTTCTCTGCGATGTCCAGTTACTAAAATCATACGTTTATTAGGATCTATGAATGAAAAATCTTTGTTAAGTTTCTCTTTTAAATTGTTATCTTTTTGCAACTTATTTTTTACCCAAAACAAAGAATCTATAACCGTATTACCTGTAACAAAAATATTATTTGAATTAATATTTTCATTTAAGAGGTTTTTTTGAGCAGAAATTGTTGGAGCAAAATGGTATTGAGCGATAGTAGATACCATTTTACGATTCCCTTCTTCAGGCCATGGAGAATAAATATTATCTGTGCGTAGACCAGCTTCTATGTGTGCGATTGGTATCTGTCTGTAATAAGAAGCTAATGCTGCTGTTAAGACTGTTGTAGTATCACCTTGAATTAAAACTAAATCAGGTGCAAACTTTTGAAAAATATTATCTAGTCCAGATAATATTTTTATCATCGTATTATTTAAACTAATTTTAGTTTCCATAACATTAAGGTCATAATCAGGATTTATTTCAAATAGTTCTAAAACATCATCAAGCATTGAGCGATGCTGTGCAGTTATACAAACTTTAATGTCAAATCTTTTATCACCGTGTAATGCTTTAATCAAAACTGCTAATTTAATAGCTTCAGGGCGTGTACCAAATACTATAAGAATTTTCTTAGCCATTTAAACTTTATATACTATTTAATCCTCATGATATAATTGAAATAATGTTAAATAATTTTCAAAGCATATCACAAAAATCCAAAAACTATAGAAATTGTAAAAGCACCTTGATAGATTCACAATCTGCAGGTTTTAAGATTTAACTATAATTATACTTAAGAAAAAATTTTTTTTTTTATTAAATTGGTTAGATTTTAAAGTTATCAACCAACTCTTCTATAATCTTTTTAGTATTATATTTTTGTTTCCAATTTGGATAATGCTTTTTAAACTTAGATAGATTTGAGATATACCAAATATGATCACCAACTCTATGTTTTTTAATTATTTTTCTTTTTATCTTAATGTTTGAAATATCTTCAACTAAATTTAGAGCTTCAATTATTGAGCAGTTTGAATATCTCCCCCCACCCATATTATATACTTCACCTTTAATTGGTTTCTTAAAAAATTCCCAAAAAGCATTCACAAGATCGTAACTATGTAAATTATCCCTTACTTGTTTACCTTTATATCCTATTAAAGAATATTTTTTTTCTCCTAACGAAACTTTAACTAGGTAAGATAAAAAGCCATGCAGTTTAGTACCACTATGATTTGGTCCAGTGAGACACCCACCTCTAAAGCAAACAGTTTTTAAGCCAACATTTTTCCCATATTCTTGAACAATTAAATCTGCATAAGTTTTCGAAACACCAAAAAAACTATGTGTACAATTATCTATAGAAAATTTTTCATCAATTCCTTTAAAATATTTATCATCTTTTTTTAATTCCCATCTATTTTTTTTTTCAACTATTCTAAGTTTATTAGGGTTATCCCCATAAACTTTATTTGTAGACATAAATATAAAAGGTGCCTCTGGACAATATTTTTTGGTTAGCTCTAATAAATTGAGTGTTCCTGTTGCATTAATATTAAAATCTAAAATTGGAAAGTTTTTAGCATAATCATGTGATGGTTGAGCTGCACAATGGATTATTAAGGAAATATTATTTTTATATCTTTTAAAAATTTTCTCTAGAGTATTATAACTTCTAATATCAATATTATAATTTTTAAATTTTTTATTTTTTTTTAACAGGTCAATTTTTATTTTATTAGTTGAGCCCTCATCACCAAAAAAAAATCTTCTTAAATTGTTATCTATACCTATGACATCAAATCCTTTTTGAGAAAAAAAATCGACAGATTCAGACCCAACCAAACCACTAGAACCAGTAATTAAAACAATTGACATAATTTTTAACCTTAAAATTAAACTACTTTTGGATATTAGTATATTATAAAAAAACTTTAAGAAAAGTTTCCAAACTTATAATACTAACTATACCAACTGTTACTGCAGCAATCAGCCCAACAACGAATGGTTTGTAGCCCATAGACTTTAATTCATTTAAATTAATAGATATACCAACAGCAGCCATTGACATAGTTAGAAATATTGTAGCTAAGTTTTTAATATAACTAATTAAAGTTTTCCAAAATTCATAATTGTCATTTTCTATTGTAAATACTTGATCTCCAATATTTCTTACAATTATCATTCCAATAAAGCCAAGCACAAAGTATGGAAAAATACTAAATATAGAATAGTTTTTATCTTTAACCTTGCCTCTATTATATAAAAACCCAAATAATGGTACCATGATTACTAAAAATGTATTTCTTATTAATTTTGTAACTGTAGCTACATTAAGAGTTTCAGGACTATTAAATTGTTGATCATAAATTAATCCTGCTGCTGCAACTTGAGAAGTTTCATGAATAGCAGTCCCCAGAAACAAACCTGCCATTATAGGTTCTCCATAAAAATACCATTCTGCAAAATATGGGTATACAAGCATAGCTATAACACCAAACAATGTAATATTTGCTATTGCGTACGCAACCTCAGTTTTTTTTGCTTCAATTATTGGTGCTGTTGCAACAATTGCAGTTGCTCCACAAACACTTGTTCCTATTGCTATCAAATAAGACATCTTTGATGAGATGGGTACTTTCTTTATCAATAATTTAATAAGAACAAGAACACTCAATATACATACAATAATTAAAGGAATAGCAACTGTTCCAAATTTAAGTAATTCTCCAAAACTTAATCTTATTCCCAAAAAAATTATTCCTAATTTTAAAATATATTTTTGAGTGAAATCTAAACCAATCATCATTCCTGGTCTTGGTGTAAATGCATTTCCCATAATGATTCCAAGTAGTATTGCAATCATCACTGTTGAGATTGGACTTTTTGGAGTACCAAATAATTCAATTCCAATTAAATTATTTATCCCTTGTGAGAATAAACAGAATATTAAAGCAAGCATTACGCCTGGAAATATTTTTATTATTTTTTGAGATTCCATTTACACAATTAAAATAGAACTACAGAATTTATGCGCTTCTATAGAGCTTAGTCATAACAAACTCTTTATGACCTAATGCTTCTGCACAAGTTAATCTGCCGTTAGCAACTCTAATCATTGATTTTATCAATTCATCACCAGCTTCCGACATAGTCATTTCACGTGATAAGATTTTTGATACATCACAATCAATGTGCTCACCCATACCTTTTACAGTTAGGGGGTTAGCAGTTAACTTAACAACAGGTTCAATAGGGTTACCTACAATATTACCTTGACCAGTTGGGAATAAGTGAATGTTAAAGCCTGCTGCCGCTTGAAGAGTAATACACTCGGCTGCTGCTGAAGAAGTATCCATAAAATACAAACCTTTTCCTTTTGTCGGTTCTTCTGCTGGTCCTAATACATCAATGAATTTACATGATCCAATTTTTTGGAAGTTTCCAAATGCTTTTTCTTCAATAGTTGTTAACCCACCGGCGATATTACCAGCTGTTGGTTGGCTATCAGAAAGATCATCAGTTGCTTCTTTTAAAATAAAATCGTTATAATCACTCCAAGTTTTCATGAATTTTTCTGAAGCCTCAGGTGTTGCACCACGTGTAGCACAAACTTTTTCAGCACCAGTTAATTCAGATGTTTCACCAAAGCATAAATGAACTCCTAATGGCTCTAATTTATCCATTAAGTTTCCAACAGTTGGGTTAGCAGCAAGACCTGATGTTGTATCAGACTCACCACATTTAACTGAAATCCATAAATCGCTTAAAGGACACTCTTCTCTTTGTTTTTCAGAAGCCCACATTGCAAATTCTTGAGCCTTTTTAGAAGCCTTCATAATAGTTCCAATGTCACCAGTTCTTTCAATGTGAAAACCTTCAACTGGTTTTCCAGTTTTAGCTATCTCATCAACAATTCTCTTTGTCCATTTAGGTTCAATTCCAATCACGATTACAGCAGCAACGTTAGGGTTTTTTCCTGTTCCTATCATCGTTCTAAAGTGTAAGTCTAAGTCAGCACCAAATTGAAGTCTTCCATAAGAGTGTGGAAGGGCCATTGTACCTTTAATATTATTTGCTACAGCTTCAGCACAAGCGTTTGAGATATCATCTACAGGTAAAATGATTACGTGGTTTCTAGTACCAACTCTGCTATTTTCTCTTTTATAACCTAAAAAACTTTTTGGAATTTCCATATTTTTTACCACTTCTTCGTTTTTACATT
>Ga0114997_10005051_pt1 | contig 10151 bp, 7 predicted proteins | sample ArcticOcean_MG_C_2_FD_87045 | JGI IMG/M metagenome (GOLD analysis project Ga0114997, IMG submission 87045) | Marine microbial communities from western Arctic Ocean - ArcticOcean_MG_CB4_136 | ecosystem: Environmental > Aquatic > Marine > Oceanic | place: Arctic Ocean: Canada Basin | collected... | reverse complement strand
TTGAATGCGTGATGGCTAAATACGGGGTGTCGGTGGCCAAACTATCCACGCTCGTATAGTGTAGTGGCCCATCATGAAGGACTCTCATTCCTTCGACCCGGGTTCAAATCCCGGTACGAGCACCTTTCTATAGAATTGAGTCTACTATTTGTCATAGGGTTTCCAGTCTGTTCCGTCCCACCAATGTGTGCTTCCATCACTCATCTTCCGCCATGTATAACCACGTTCATCAGTCCATTGTGATTCTACAGGATTAACTGCTGCTTGCTGCGATATAGTTTCAATATTCTGCTCGCCAGAGATTTCTATTTGTTCACTTTCGGGTATTTTAGGGCTTTCTTTTTCGTGTTCATCTAGTGGAATATTCTTCTTTTTGAAATAAAATATTCCAACCAATGACCCCCCAATGATCAAAAGAGCAATGATAGATATTGTAGTAATGGTTCGAGTTCTTTGTTCAGATTCTAACTGTTCATTGTCCCCAACTCCATTTCCATCACTATCTTTAGTTTCACTATCATCACTCGGAAATGCATCTTTATTGTCTCCAACGCCATCTCCATCTGTATCATTCCATTCTTCGCTATTATTGATGAATGCATCAACAGAGTTCGACCATCCATCACCGTCATTGTCCAAACACCCAACTACGACAAGAGTAGAATTTCCCGAAATAGTTTTGCAATCGTCAGAATTATCTCCAAATCCATCATTATCACTATCTTTGGTCTCAGTACTGTCATTTGGAAATGCATCCGAATTATTACCTACACCGTCTAAATCATCATCATGAGTTTCATTTGAATCAAAGGGAAACGCATCCGAATTATCACCTATTCCGTCATTATCACTATCTTTGGTCTCAGTACTGTCATTTGGAAATGCATCCGAATTATTACCTACACCGTCTAAATCATCATCATGAGTTTCATTTGAATCGTAGGGAAAAGCATCTGAGTTATCTCCAACTGCATCGTTGTCTGAATCATACCACTCGTTTGGATCTGTAGGGAACACATCATAATGATTGTTGAAACCATCACCATCGCTGTCTGGTGTTACATCGAGGATAATCGAACTAAGATTTAGACTAGCATCAGTTGCCGTTATATTGACTAAATAATGACTAATTCCATTTCCCGCACATGATTCCACTGGGAATGTTATTTCCCAATTTGACCCAGTGACCCAAAAGTTCGGATATTGAGCGCCACAAAAGTCAAGCGACATAGTAATTGACTCACCATCTGGATCAGAAACTTGACCCCTAATTGTAAGTTCATCCATGGATGAGCTCCATGTCACATTTTCACCTGCAAGATTGTTTGTAATCGAAAGTTGTGGCGGAAGACTGTATTTCCACCAAATAGGACCAATCCTTGATTGAAATTCCAACATGTTATCACTAGTTGAGGTGAATTCAATCCAAACTGGCCCAGGGCTCAAACTGATTGTTTGAATGATCAAATTTCCGATATCTGTGTCAAAGCTGTCGGAATTGCTAGCATCAATGGCATTATTGTCCCAGTGATCAAATGGTATTTGTAAGGCATTTGCAACAATATCAAATTCATTAACGAATCCAGTAGGTAGGATTAACAATTCAATATAATCTCTTACGTCAATTATATCACTTGAAAGAGTAAAAGGAATCCCAAAGGTGTAATTTCTTGTTTCTTGATTGGATGTGAGATACATGTTCACGATTTTGCACTCAGCATTTGAAGAAACAGAACCATTGGGCGAATCAACTTGAAGTCCTAAAAGATTCACACTCGAAGACCAACCGTTTTCCACAAAATCGCATACAAAAAAGGCACCATCATCACCGGAGTACCACGAACTAATTTTGGCATAATCAACAGCACCTAAAGGAATTAATGTCCCATCATCCGGAGTATTTACAGTCCATTGAGGAATTTCTGGTGTAGGGTCTTCGGTAGTCGTCAAATCGATGAAAATATTCTTTACCATTGGCCAATCTGATGAGGAATAGGATGATTGGAACGTAATTATTAGGCTTCCATCTGATAAATAGTTATAATCGAGAGAGAATGATGAGTCCTCCAAACCATCGTTTTGTAAACTGTAATCAGAAATTCTTAGATCTTGTACAAATGGTAAATTAAAACTAAAGTCAGCACTGGTGAGATTGGTCAAATTCATTGCAATGGTGAAATTTTGAGACCCTTGATTTGGGAGTTGATCGAACCTCATGTTATTGTTTTCCCCATTCTCGACGAATAATTGATTTTGCAAGTCATTAGTTGCAGTTACTGGTATTTCTACACAGTTTGAGGATGCCGCCAAATTTTGACATTGACGACTTTCAGGATGACTATTCGGAATAATATCGGTCTCACTAAGAGCAATTCCCTCTTCTACAAATTCGAAGTCATTCCAATCGACTCCGCCTCTGTGATGTACACCTTCACGAATTCCAGTTCCCGTCTCCATATCTGCTATACAATCAGGGCCAATAGCAATCCAAGCATCTACTTCGTCCGTACTAATCCAGTAATTACCCCCCCCTGATAATCCCTCGAATAATTGATCTGTCGATTCGCGGAAATCTGCAGACTGGCTACCATTTGTGAGTATGTTTGATTGTACAGAGGCTGACGACCAATCTGGGTTTATGGTATAATCAAAACTTGCATAGTCGTAAGAATAGTAATCTTGTAAATTATATCCCGAACAATCAAAATCCAGATTACGGGCACTTGTTTCAAGATTCTTTTTTTCTGAATCTAAGTTCTCATTAATCGTTGAAGAAACTGTGGAGAAAAGTAATATGAAACACACGCACATCAGAATTCTTAAACTAGCCATAAGCCTAGGATGTTGCTTTGTTAAATAAACTTGGGCATATAAATTTGTATTATCATAAATTTATGTCGGTTGGTCTCATCTTATGTGAAATACCATGGTATATGCAGATAGTATCCCGGACCAATATTGTATGTGTAGAAATATTTTATTGAAGGTCTAATATAGTAAAACGCCCTCGGCATTTTATGAACAGAGTTGACAAGATATTTATGATAACTCTGTCTCTGGCTATCATTATTCTTTTGTTAAGTCTATGGTTAGGAGAAGAAGATGTGGCGATGTTCGGTTTATTTTTTGTCGTTTTATCTAGTTTCTCTTGGCTGATTTATAGTGCTTGGTTTAATCCAGAATCTAAGGCTAAAGAGCTTAGAAAATCTGCAAACAAAGATTTAGAATCAGGTAACCTAATAAGTGCTAAAATTAAGTTTAAACAATTAGGGGAAGAAGAGATTGTTAAAGAAATCGATACATTTGTTGATGGTAACACAATACAATATAACGTAACCCAAGGCGAGAAGGGGTGGAATGGTTTCTCGACGTGGTCGAAAATCACCTTAATTTCATTGATTATTTTGGTAATTTTAGCTCGTGGAATTATTTGGTATGGCAGGAGCCAAACCTCTTGAAAAATGTTAATTTTATTTTTATTGTTGATATGTACCATGGTATTTGCAGATAGTATCCCGGTTTTAACTCTTGGTCTCAGAGTCATATCAGAATTAAAATCACCGTTAATGAGGAGTTTGATCTAGTCAGCGAGTTGCGATTTTTGTAATAATCAAACTCTACTTTTATGTATACAAATTGGTGATTTTCAAATGCCAAAATATTTCAAATCAATTTGCATCTCTGAAACCAATGGACATTGGGAAGGTATATATGTAATTGTTACTAATTAACAACATATGGACAGCCACGTTCCAGCAGGGTATGATTCGTCAGGTAGGCCACTTACTGCCTTGGAGTGTTCAACCTTGCTTGGAATTTCTGAATTTACAAAGCAGAATCTACCATATTTTTCAAAAATCAAAAAAGGGAAAATACTGATGATTACAGGTTTAATCGTATTCTTGATTGGATTGGCATATTATCCGCTTTTGGTAGTCTCGCTGGCATTGCTTGGAATAGGTTACTATGTCACGAAATCAGCAAAATCGACACCAGTAGTCTTTCCCCAACTTATTGTTTTAGAACATTCTTCGACAATATACAAGGGTAAACCACTAATCGTTTCTGGATCGGAAGAGAGTATATCGACTTATGATATTGATTCAATCTATGTAGAGTATCCAAAACATAACCCCTCTTTAGGGGAGGATGAGTCATTATTGTATGTTGAACCAGGAGATAACCCAAAGCATTCACTTAACACGATAAACGAGTTTTATTCATTACTCTCAAGTTACCATTCAAAATTATCGCATGTTCAGAAGTACAATTTCAGCTTAAATTTCATTTCAGATACTCAAGCATCGTATTTAGACAAATTAAACTATTCATTTGATGGCCCATATTGGTTTTTAGAAGAATATATCGTTTCATCTGAATTAAATGACCGTGATTTGAGTTCAGAAAATGCAGCAATTTTGGACTATTTTGACAACATCCTTGAGTCGAACGTAGAGGTTCTTACTAGATTCATTAAGAACTTCGAGGATGAATATTCGGGGTACGAAAACTGGTGTATAGAACTCGAGCGCATCGCAAACCAGAGTTCCGAAGGTGTTCTTGAGAGTATGGTGTTGACATATTCGCATATCGACGATGCATCAGGCGAGGCATCAGCACTTTTGTTAGAATCTGTAGATCATAAAATCCAGGAGAATACAAGGAAGATAGAATTCCAAGCAAAACAAAAAATGGATGAATTGGAATCCAAAATGAGTGATATGCAGGACAAAATCATGGAACGTAAAGATGAAATAAAGTCGGCTATATCATCACAAATTCAAATTGTAAACAACCTGGATAAAGAAGCAAGCATCGCCCAATCAGATCTAAATGGAACATCATCACAGATTTCAATGGAATTGCCTTATGCTACCGTCAGCGGGGGCGGTGGGAGTATTGGGGCAAACGGAGGGAGTGTCAGTCGAGTTTCATCCGGTGTTCAGTACCATACTGTTCACCTTCCCAACCCAGAATACTCTTCTAAGCAACAAGCACATAGAATCATTTCGACCCTGGGCAGAGTTGAACAAGAAAGACTTAAATCTCTGAAGAACCAACTCAGTTCGACTGAGAATTTGGTCGAACAACGTCGAGAAGCGATTCTTCTGGAACAAGAAAACCGTAAAAAAGAGTATCAAGAAAGAATGGAAGAAGAACGTAAGGAGCTCTCCAAACATTCACTTGCTGTCAAGGCCCTACATGAAGATATTTTAGAAAACCCAATTCAGATTGACGTCGATGATTTGACAAGACTGGTTAATCGTTCTTGGCTTCAGCCAGCAAAAATTGTTGATGGACATTTGAATGGTTTAGGATCAAAATATCAAGAATGCACTGAGATATTTCGCTGGTTCAAGGAAAGATATGAGTTGATATCATCCAATATTTTAGCAGGTTCTCCAACACAATTAGGGTCAAATGGGAAAATGTACTCTCACTGGTTGTTAAAAGGCAATGAAGTCATTGATTTGATAAAACTTAATTCTGAAATTTCTCTTGATAACCCAATGAATTTTACAACTGTACCTTCAAAAAAGAGTGAAATTCTTTCCAATCCATATAACAACAAAAATTTCCCATCAATGAGAAGAAAACCGAACAGCCAATCCTTAGGGGCGTTAATAGAATATCACGCACTTCAAGGCAGTATAGAGGCAAAACTTGCAAAGAAATTATCCGGTCTCTGCAACAAAGATGTAAACCATATAATGAGGTGATTTTATTGTCAGATGAACCAAGATCAGATGCAGCTATATTGGCCTCCTTGAGTATGGAGGAGAGTCGAGGTTTAGTTACTCTCAGACCGGCTCAAGAACACCGTGAAGGAATTCTTCCAGCAGAATCGAATCAAGAGAATCGTAATGTGCGAGTTGAATCATGTTGTTTTGTCGATGGTCATATTTTTGGTAAAGATGTTGAATTAGTGGATTGTGACATTCGTACTCTTTCAACTCGAGCGAGTGAAAACCTCCCTGGTACACAAATAAATGGCGGTATTAATGCCTTTGGCGATGTAAAGATTGGAGTTGGTTGTGTCGTTGGTTCTGGAAAAGGAGGAGGCGTTCTTGCTGGTGGAAATGTAAACATTAGTTCAGCCATTCCAATCGTTGAAAATGGACCATCTCGAACAATAATCATCGGCAGTGTTAGTGGCGAGCATATAGTGATTGGAGATGGAGCAATCATCTTAGGGGCAGTTATCGGCCAACAATCAGTGAAGATTGGTAACGGAGTTACAATTCGAGATCATGTATTCACGCCTGATTTAGCAGCTGGCGATGGAAATCTGTTCGGAGGTTTAATCGTAGGTGACTCAATTAAAATGGGTAGGTTGAATACCGTCGCTTCAGGTAGAATTATGATTCCAACTGGTGACAATTTTGTCAACATTGAATCTCCTATACGTTCGCCATACCCTGGCTGTAATAATTGTCAATACACTGATCAATTAGGAGGTACAGACGATGTGGGAGACTACGGACGTCGTTTATCTTGTCATCTTTTCAAATCAGTGGAATTAGAAGATAAATCTCTTCAAATTAGTGAAGGTATTTGCACAGAATGGACTCCATTTGATTTAGATTCCAAAGATACTCAATTTACGATAACTGATAATCAGGTCACAAATGTCCCATGGAATTTGAAATGTGTTACGAATTGGCCAACTGACTCTTTGAACCTAGAGTATGATAGAGACCAAATTGCCCTTTGGGAAATGACTGCCGAATCATTAGGAGGTTTGTAGATGCCTGAGTGCTGTTCTATTCATTTTACCGGATGGTACTGTCCGAAGTGCGGTTTGCCCATTTCGTTCGCAGATCACGGAGGAAGTACACCAATTTCAATAGGAAATATCTCTACCAAAAACGTCACAATCAATCAGCAACTTGTTCAAGGCGACTTGATTCAAGCAGGTGGTATAAAGTCAACTGGACGAGGTAATGAAGTTCCAGAAATGGTACTTTTACCTCCTCCGCCGCCGCTTGAGGGAGAAAGATTGCCTTTACTACCTCCGCCTAATGGTGATGATGAGTTACCCTTACCACCTCCGCCAATGGATGAAGAATTGCCTTCACTACCCCCTTTAATGGATGAGGAATTACCTTTACCACCTCTGGCTGAGGATGATGAATTGCCTTTACCACCCCCGCCAGTCCCTAATTCAGAAGGCGACTCAGAATTGACTGAGGGGATTTTCAATGAGTCGGAGGACATTCTTCCGGCAAAAGATACGGAAATCATCACCGACGAATTGGGCGTGGAATGGTTCGAGGAAAATGGAAAATGGTTTTACAAGAACACTGAACAAAACTGGGTATTATTCCAAGGTTGAAAAACCGGTTTGGCTACTTCCTAGGTCGGGATTTGCGCCATCAATTATACGCTTTACATTGGTCACAATACCATCTTCGATATTGAGAAATGTACCGGGCTACGCCTCCGCATGACTTGCACGATTGCTTTTCTGGGGGCGATGGTTGTCCAGGATTATTTTTCGTTGTATCTCCAGAAACGAGGTCTCCTTGAACAAACGTCATGTCACCATCAGCTTCCCTTGCCCTGTCTAAAAATTGTTGGGCTGTCTGTTGCTTAAGGAGTTCTTTTTGTTGCTGCGTCTCTTGTTCAATATTTGTTCGCTGCGTAATAGCCTGCTGTTCGATGAGAGTCTGGAGCATTCCCGCAATATCTGATGAACCTTGCTTCCCAGAACTGATTGCCTTCATTGCCTGCTGCATGAGTTCGGTCTGATTGTTTGCATCAATCTGGGTTCGATCAAGTTGCTGTGTCTTCACCGATCTAGATTTATCCATTTGAGATGACTGAAGTTCATCCCGCATTTGTTGTTGTTGAATCAGGAATTCTCGTTCCTGTCCAGTAGTATCTCCACTTTTGAAGCGACGTTCAAGTTCCTTATCAGCAACTTCTTGTTCCATAAGCATCTTCTCTCGTATCATGCTTAAATCGTGGGTTTGAGTACGGAGCTTTTCCTCAAATTGAGAATCAAATTCAAGTTGCTTCATTTTTATTTCCGAGAGTTGATGTTGAATCGTAACGTCATCCTCTCCTTTGGCAATGACGAGCTGTGACTCAGCCTCGAGTTCTAGTTCTTTGTGAATCAATTGGTATTTATCCTCGAGAGCAAAAATCCTTGCATCTTGCTCAATTTCTTCAACACCCCTTTCCAAATTCAATTGACCTCGCATTTGTTGTACTTTATCGTGTGCATTTGGACTAAATACGATTTGATTTTGCCGGAATGTCAACCCAAATTCAGCATGCGTTCTTCTCATGTTTGTGAGTAATTTATCCCGAATGTTTAGTTGGATTTCTTCTGATGAACGAATCTCAGATAAATTGTGTTTGCCAATTTCATCTTGCAAAACTTTGTGTCCGATTTCATCAGTTAACATGGAAGCAAGTGTAGATCGTGTAAGATATGCTGAATTCTCATTGTCCAAAGGGTTTTGCGGTACATTTGCGAATAGATTCACCAATCTTGGAGCATCTGTTAACTGAATTTGCATTTCCAAGGTCACCGCACCCTTCACTTCCAGAGCGTCGAGTGACCTGCAATCAAATTCATAATGAAGCTTAAATGGGGTGCTGATTGTAAAAAGGAACTTCTCTTCGGGTTTTCTTCCAAAAAAGAGTTTTTTGCCAATCCCACCAACAATTTTACTCAGCCTCTGCTCCGTATAGGTATCGACAATCTTTCCGTCTTGCAATATCGTCATTGACTCGGTTGGTTCCAACACAATATCTCTGGAACGGAAAGACGAAATTGATGCTGTTTGAATTAAGCTTGCGATTATCTCAGGGTTTGTTCTCCACTTGTATGTCATTAAATCACCTTAAATTAAAATAAATCGTTACTCCGATTGCGAGTAAGGAAATTGATAACGATGCGATCTGGACCCACTTAATCGACTTCTTCGTTTTCTGACCTTGCACCACATCAAGTGGAACGCCATTGATGATTGCCCTTCTTGCGTTGTATTTGCTTCTGAATTGGGTAATCTGAGAGATGATTGCCTCAATTCCTGAGTAAGATTCTTGATCAGAAGAGTGCGATGTTTCAGAAATCGCGGCCTGAATTTGTTTGATAGTTTCAATTACATCCAAATCCATTTGAACCAAATCCTCAACCGTTTTTTTATCAATTGATGATAATCTGTCGATTTTCTTTGCCATAGCCCCAGTCGGAGATGTTCGTAATTCAGATTCAATCACATCAATTTCTGTTAAGAGGGTATCAAAATCAGTTTTCTTCTGCTTGTCTGATGTTGTAACTCGTAATGACTCAATTGTTTTTCGGCAATTTGTCCACTCCAGACGGATATATTCACGTAACTCCTTGTCATCATCATTCGATGGTTTTGAAGAGTATCCCATGTAAGTGGGAATTAATTTTGAAAGTTGCAGGAGCGCACTGGCGTTTGCTGCGGTGGGAATCGGTGGCTGCACAAGCACCTTATGCCCTGAAACTATAACATCTTTTGTCATCATGAACTACCTTTTTGTGCTCCAATCGCATTTGTTTTGACTCACATGTGTTGACCAAGCGTTAATTGGCTTCATTCCTCTTCTTCGAACATTGCGCCACAATGAGGGCATTCATGATCGGTCTCTTTGATCAATCCGTCACATTTTGACAAGCGAAGTTTTCGACAGCGATAACATTCTTCTTACCCCCGCCCATGATAAACATAAGAAGATTGAACAACAGGAACACAAACAAGATAGCGCACAGATGGGAATGAAGAAGAACGCAAAATAAATCGGACTTATGCCATAATCAATGCCTTCTGCTGCCGTTATCAAAAATCAAATGATGGTGCCAATTACTCCAGCGATCAATAGAAAATTGATAGGTGATGCACTTTTATTAGAATCTCCAACCACAGATTATTGTTAATCTAATGCTTATTAAACTCTTTCCGGCCCTCCATCAGAGGGTACGGAAGGAATGGAAATTGTCCGGACAGAACTTGCGAGTTTCCCGGAACGAAGAACTGTACGGAAGAAATTGGAATTGTCCGGACGGAACTTGCGAGATTCCCGGTACGAGCATTCCCATTGATTCAAGTGGTTTCGACTCACAAAAAGCCCAGCCAAACTACAAATGCTCCAAACAAGTAGTTCTGCCA
>Ga0114997_10005050_pt1 | contig 10152 bp, 14 predicted proteins | sample ArcticOcean_MG_C_2_FD_87045 | JGI IMG/M metagenome (GOLD analysis project Ga0114997, IMG submission 87045) | Marine microbial communities from western Arctic Ocean - ArcticOcean_MG_CB4_136 | ecosystem: Environmental > Aquatic > Marine > Oceanic | place: Arctic Ocean: Canada Basin | collected... | reverse complement strand
TAGCGTTTCTTTTGATTGCAATTGCGTCAAATGGTCCTTCACAAAGTACAATAGGTTCATCCCAATTGATAAATAAATCAAATCCTATGATGTCTTTCTGTGTGGGTGAGTTTCTATATTTCATTTTACTTTCAAATATATCTCGTCCTACAAAGAAATTTAATTGTCCGTTTCCATCATACGATGGGATAATAATTCTGTTTCTATACATTCCTTCTTCACAATAACCAATACCATATTTTAATATATCTTCTTTAGTTATACATCGTTTATTTAAATAGTTCATCACGTGCTTGTATGTGGTCGAGGAGCTTGGTCGCGGTAAGGGCATAAATTCTTTTGGCAATACACAAACTTTTTCCTTGACTTTCTCATAATTTGATGATAGTGAATGAGATTCCCCTACGATTTCTCTTAACTCTGTAAGTTGTTCGTGTGTGGCATTTACTTTTTTAAATAACTGATATAACTTATAGCCACCATTATCAGAAATCCAACAGTGCCATTTTTGAGTAATGATATTGATTTGTAATTTTGGTTTGTGATGAGATGTAAAGGGAGACCAATACATATACTCATCTTGTTTTTTAAGTTTTTGACCTTTAGAACCAATAGTTCTATCAATCAAATACACTAATTTATTTTGGTCTATCATCTATTAATTTTATAAATTCTTCTAATTCTACAGTAACATAAGTTTTACTTCTATTTCTTTTGAATATCAAAACGGGTGGGTAATCACCACTATTTGACTCGGCCTGTTCTAACGATGACCAAATATTTAGTTTTTCTTGATTTTTACACTCGAATGAGTATGGAATTAATCTACGGGCAGCAGGTGATAGAACTATATCCTCTCCACTCATTCCCATAACTTGTGAACGAATATCATCGGGTTCTAATTCTTCTGAAAAATGTTCTAATAGAACATCTCTAATATCGTTTTGTAATCTACGGCCTTTGGCCTTCGCTGTACGTGTATTCATAACCTTTAATAAGTATAACTATAATTGTTCAAAACTACTTAAATTTTTGCTTCCATTTTTTACTATATTCTTTCCGTGCCCAACTTTCTGCCTGTTCTTCATATTCATTATCATCGTGAAAATCACCACCTCTTTCTTCTGCATCTTCCCCCGCTTGAATATATTCTCTTTCGTATTTTTTCCATCCCATTTTTTGTCTCATTTTAGCGTGGTCTATTTCATGTAGAACTGAAACAATAAATTCCTTGACACTTGGATAGTTTCGTTTTAGATTTATAACATCCTTAACCCAATCATAATCTGCTTCATTAGTTCCCTTGACTTTACCAAATGTAACTTTGGAACGAAGCTTATACTGTTTAACCAATTGTTTAGCAGTTTCTTGGTAGTCAATTCTCTCTACGAGTAATGATTTTAGTTTTATCATTAGAATACATCACCGGCTAACGCATCAGATATTGACTTTTTAATATGTTTATTAGTTACATCAACAACACCATCCATATCAGCTTTCCATACTTTTTTCTTCTTCCCATCATGAAATAATGCAATAGATGGATAATTTCGTATTCTAAGTTTCTTCACTACTTTCTTAACATCTTCATGATTAACTTCAATAATAACACAACCTTCAAATCCCTTTAACCCATCAAATAATTTTTTATCAAGATTTTGCATCTGATAAGCTGCTATAATTTTAACAACGACAAATCCTTTTGCTATTTTTTTCTTGAAATTGGCATCATTAATAATTTCTACCTTTGGTTTAGATTTAGGTCTATCTTGTGCAAATAATGAATCCACCATAAAAAACCCAACTATAAGCCCAACTAAAAAATTTTTTGCTATTTTTTTCATAACTATTTATCCCTCTTGTTTGCCAATTTGACCCTTAGATCAGTTACGGTTTTTTCCAACTCTTCAATTGCTTCTTCGAATTCATCTAATTTTCCATAGGCTTCATCCATTTCGTCCTGTAATCCCTCAACATTATCCTTATATTGTTCATAAGAACGAGGCCAGTTATATCCTCCTGGTCTTGATGGATATTCTTGATCGTATATATTACCAATTTTAGGTAATTCTTTTGCCTCTTGTATATCGGCCTGTAACATATACCACATACCAACCAATGATGCAACACCTGTTCCTGCTGCAATTATTGTTTTGACATCTAATGTAAATTTGGTATCTTTACTTAACTGTGTTACTTCCGTGTTTTCCACTACTGTTTCCTCTCTGACTTCTTCTGTTTGTTCAGCGTGATGTGTATCCAACATCACATTCGTTAAATCTTCAATAGTGATATAACTCAACTCTATTAAAATCTCACCTAATTTTCTTTTGTCACCGGCAACCTGTTTTTGAATTGCCTTTGCAAGTTGACGCTTTGTGATTAAATCCGCATCACATAATAATTGTCCTAATCTTCCACCATTTTTTGCCACTATTAATGTCCCCCATAATCAGAATACGGTGTATTTGCTGTATCCTTATCTACTTTTAAATTTGTAAATTCTATTCTACCTTCCATATCAACTTCTGAATATGGATTGTAAAATATTCCTTCTCCTTCCCCACTTATTATCCAAGTGTCTCCACTTTGAGTTATTGTTTCTATGTGTGCTGTTCCTGAAATACCGTAATCGTTCTCACCAATAATTTCCATTCTTACCCATTTACTCGGTGCTCCGTGCATACAAGCTCGTGGACAAACTGGACAAACACTTGGCCATTGATAACTACCTTCATCAATCGGTAATCCATTTGATGTATCACCTTCCCAATCAGTAAATACCACAGCGTAGTGTTCTTTATTTAATTCAACTCTACCATCTTCTTTTTGAAAATGAATAACGAATATCTTCTTAACAAATGTTTTTGTAGTATCAAATCCCACATATTCAACTTCTTTAGCAAAAGTTGTAATTTTCTGATAGTTTGATTCTACATCTACTTCTTCACCATCTAACCATAACTTCATTGGAAATTCTTCTTCCATATCGTTGTCCATACAACTATATGTAAACAATAAAGTTAATACTAAAAATAGTTTTTTAATCATTTTATTTCTCCCCTTTAAAGTCCAAATCCTACAAATTGATAATTAACACCAACCTTAATATCATAAGCTGGTCTATCCCAATAATCTAAATATTTACCTTCTACATAAAATCCTAAATTATCCTGCAACTTAAATCCAATTACTGCGCCAAAGTCATAATCATACCAATCCATCCACATCGGATCCATAAACATAAATTCTTCTGGTTCTTTTCCTTCTTCTTCGTGTTCTTGCCACGCTACTGCATTGTGGTAAGAATATTTATCCACACCATAATGATAAGGATATATACTTCCCCAAATATGATACCAATGATCTTCAGTATATTTGTAATAATCCACCCCAAGTGATACTGATATTTCTGTTTGGTTTCCCAATCCCTTTAACTGTTTATCAAACCAATTTTCTAATAAATCAGGAAAATGATGTGTATAAAATTCTCTATCATTCATTGCCATTAGATTACCATCTCTATCAAACCATCTATAATCCCATCCTACATATCCAATATATTCACCAGTTTGTTGGTCGTAAATTGCAATTCCACCATCTCCAACTCCATCTCCGTCTGTATCACCTTTATATCCTTTGTCATCCACACCAAATTCATCTGCTGCGAATTCCCACCATGCTGAAGTATACCAACTCGAATCAATAACTGTTGGTGCAAATCCGTATGCTGGATGTGTTCTTCCACCTATACCAACCGAAACGTTAAAACTTGCAGTTTCTGAACTAAATTCTTTTCGTAATCTTAAATCACCCTGACCATATCTTAAATCTTCCATTTCCATATCTTGGTATTTAACTTTAAACAAAAACCAATCACCAAAATATCTCAATTGATATTCTTCTGATTTAAACTTTTCATCCCACCTACGATTTTCAGAATACTTTATAAGATATTCAAACCCCTTTACTCTACCAATAGTTGCAGCCTCATTAGGATTTGATTGACCATTTCCTTTATACCAATCCCCACCAACACCTGCATTTTTCACACCTCGTTTTGGTTCATATTGGAATCTACCAATTTTCCTTATTCCAAATGCTATATCAAAATCTGCTTCTAAATCTCTTTCTTGTTTTACTACACTAACTTTACCATTAGTCCAATCTGGTTGACCAGTTTCAGGGTCTATCATTCTTAAAGAATATCTATCATCTTCCCATTTTGGTGAAGTTAGATTGAATCCGGCATAGACCGTGGAATACTTAAAAAAGTTAGAAAAGACTCCTTCTAAGCCTTGTCCAAATAATGAAGTAGATAAAAGTATTCCAATTATTAATTTTCTCATTTTTTTCTCCTGCAGCAGTATTCTACTACTATAAATATCAAAGTTACTTATTTTTCATATTTAGATAGATCAAGATTTGCTAAAGGTTTTTCGATTTTTAGGTCTTTTAATTTAGAATTTGCTACGACCAATTTAGAACCACCTACTACTTTACCACCAACGATGTGATAGATAAAGAATACGGTTTTCCACATACTCACTCTTACTATTCTTCCAGGTTCCCCATCAACTTCGACAACATCATCTTCGTTGTAGTCGTTTCCTAAAAAGATCATAAAACCATCAACTGCTTCTCTTATGGTATTTTGAAAAATGAGTGTTACCACTCCTACTAAAAATAACCAACCATATTGTCCTATCAATCCCTCGACAAGACCCTGTGTTTGGCTGTCCACGATTGTTCTCCTATTTATTCTATAATAAATATAATATATATGGCGAAATTACGAGTCAAATCTTACTAAAAATGAAATAGGTAAATCTTTATCGTTTTTTATTGGATTTGAAATTTTGGCGATTGCCATTAATTCATTTGTATCATTGTATAAACCTATATTTGTTATATAAGTTCCAAATAATGAATGTGTTGTAAAGTTTTTATATTCTGTTCCCGTTGAAAATGTTTGTTGATAAGAACTTGAACCCGGTGGCATCACTAAATTCATAGTATTCTCATAGCTTGGATTCGTCATATCATCATTATAAATAAATCTGACCTCTTGAGTAACATTAACACTACCATATCTATCGACTACAGTACTTGGATTAGTAGTTGAATTAAATTGATATTCTGATATGTTACATAAATATGAATACTCATATGAAGTCTTAGTTGAGTTGAATTCCATTTCCCAACCATTACCGCCTGTTCCCGTTCCAACATCTATATATTGTGAACCTGTATTTGTTATGGCAACTATTCCGTGCTCATAAAATATGTTTCCAATACAACTTCCACTATCTGCTGGACTTGTTGTTAAAGTACCAGCTGCAAAACTTGATGAGTAATTATAATCATATAATTGTCCATGTCCATCATCTCTAATATCTAATGTTACATCACTACTATCGTCAGTTAATTTAAATGAATAAGGTTTAACTTCCTCACCATAATATTCTTGTGGAATCGTTATAACATTTACTTGGTCATGTAATTCTCTCGGAGTTACTTCTCCCCAAGACTCTCTACCATATGGATATTTTCTACTCCAATTACCACCACTATATAATGGAAATCTTGACGTTGTTGATTTTGGATTTGGCACAGAATCATACCGATAGTAACTATGTTTTATCATATTGAATACAGGAATCTTGAAAAAAGTTCCATGTTGATACCAATGTCTATAACCTAAACCAAGTGATTTTGATTCTGCATTATACAATCCAAAACTTTGAGATGCTGCTGAACCCGTATTGAAGTTGTGAAAACTTCCACTTATACCTTCGAGCCCATAAACACCACTTCCACTATCTGAATTTGTAAACGTAAATTTTTTATAGGTTTTAAATTCTTTTATTGATCTATCATCTGGAGATATATCCTTAAACATGGGAGTCTCCTCTAAAAATCAAGTCTTACTTTAATAAGGGCTTCAGTATTTTGATCTTTTTTAAATGGTTTGGATAACTTTGCTACGGCTAATAATTCATTATTATCATTATATAGACCAACAGAAGTAATATAGGTGTTTGGTTCAGTTATAAAAGCTGAATTAACTAATGCGGCATTATCACCACTAAAAAATGATGGGTTTTGACTATGATTGTATTCACCCGAAAGGACATTACAAAAATAAAATGAACTTCTTTTCTGTTCTTCTCTACGTGCTGAAAAGTATGAACCACTTTTTATTGAATTAAATAATTTTCTATGATTAAAATCATTTGATGTAATAGAAGTACCAACTTCTTCAATATATTTAGCTGCTGCAACATTACCATTTCCACTACATAAAGCATTTGGATTTAAAACAATCATACCAGTTTCGGGATAGAATAAACCATACGAACCTGAATTTGTTGCTGTTGCTGTTGCGGCTGCAGTAGTTTTAATTCCATTTTGAACTGAACCACTAACTATATTAAATTCTCGTTTAGATGCACCAAGTTGTGCATTTCCACCTGCTCCACTATCGTCAATTAAACGAATAACATTAGAGTCGGCCCCACTTCCACTCGATAACTTTAATTCCCAATTGCCTGGATCCATCTTTTCTCTATACCGAGCTCGATTTGCAACAATAGCAAAAACATCATCCGACTTAAATGTTGTTGCATTACCACCACTAAAATCAAATTGAGTGGTTTGTGCCGGTAATAAAACTTGTCTTAATTGAGAATAAATACCTTGTGTTGGATTGGTTGTTCCAGTATCACTTGAACCCTCCGAACCTTTACCAGTTCTATGACCATAAGTTACAGCAAACTGCACTTCTGTAGATTCATCAGTTGATGTATAAACATCATTATAGTATTTTCCATTATTACTATTTTGAGTTGAACCAGTAAAGAAAGTAGTTAAAGTTCCTGTTGCATCTGACCACATTGGTTCGGCAACAGTACTGTATGAGTTTTCTATCTTTTCCTTTGGATTAAAAACTTTAAACGCCATTTAAAATCTCCCTTTCTTAAAAGTCTAATCGTACTTTAATTACAGCTTCTCTATCCCTCGATTTCAATAAAGGTTGACTTAACTTAGCAACTGCTAATAATTCATTTTGTTCATTATAAAGTCCAACTGTAGTTATGTATGATTTTGGATCTTGAACAAAAGTATTATTAGTTAAACTCGCATCAGTACTATTGAAATATGTAGGATTCTGACTAAAGTTATATTCATCGGACTTTACCCTACAAAAGTAATGTGAAGATTTTATCTGTTCTTCTCTACGAGCTTGAAATTTACCACCATCGACAATGGCGTTAAATAATTTAAGTGAATTATTCTGATTGGTATCTGATGTTCTATCTGTTCCAAGATTTACATCAGCCGCGATATTTAATCGAGTAGCGTTTAAAACAATCAATCCCAATTCAGGATAAAACAATCCATAAGAACCATCCGTAGCTGTTTCAGCAGCAGCTTGTTTTGAGATAACAGTTGTCCCACTTTGTATCGAACCACTAACAACATTAAACACTCTCTTTGAAGCGTTTATTGAAGAATCTGCAGTTGCACCACTATCATCAATCAATTTTATTTTCTCAAGGTTCGTTCCTGAACTACCACTTAGATGTATTTCCCAATTGCCCGGATCGATTTTTTCTCTGTAGCGAGCCCGATTCACATTAATTACATAAATGTCCTCAATGGCTGCCTGAGTATTATCTTCAGGAAATTTAATTAAAGATACTGATGTTGTATTTCTAACACAAATATTTCTAAATTGTCTGTATATTGCCTTAGATGGGTTATTCCCAACTGATGTGCTTAAAGAACCACTTCCAGCGTAATGACCATATGCTACTGCAAACTGAACTTCTCTTGTAGTATCACTCCCAGCTTTATCATACACATCATAATAGTAGTCTCCACTACTACCACTCTGAGTGGATCCTGTATAAAAGGAAGTCAAAGTAGCAGAACCACCCGACCAGACAGGGGACGAGATAACACTTGGAATGTTAGTCCGTTTGTCCGTTCCTGATAATGTTGTAAAAAAGTTAGTTGATTCGCTCATTATATTCTCCTATATGTATAAATATACATTTAATGTATTCTCGTTAAATTTTTAATCAATCTTGAATTTCCTAAAAATTCGAATTTCCTGTTCCACTGCCAAGGTTTCCATTTTGGTTTCCATTTTGGTTTCCATTTTGGTTTCCATTTTGGTTTCCATTTTGGTTTCCATTTTGGTTTCCGTTTCCACCTCCTGATGCAGGTACTTCTGTTGCAACAATTACTGTAGAACTTGTATCCGTTCCATTGGAATTCGTTACAGTTAAACTAACTTCCCAGACTCCCGCCTGAAATGTATGAGATGGATTTGCCTGTTGAGATGATTGACCATCTCCAAAGCTCCAAAAATATGATAATCCATCACCCTGTGATGTATTATTAAAATTAATAGTAACTGGTGCTACATTCTGTGTTACTGGCATCTATTTTCTCCTTTATACCCCACCATTAAAGACCTGATAATTAAAGTTTGCAATTGGAGGTGATTCAACAGGTATATGACCATGAGTAATTATTTCAAAATTAAAATCTGATAATGGAGGATTATTACTATCATACATCTCTACCAAGTTGTCATGTTCGAGAACGAATTCATAAAATTCTAAATTATCCACGTTCTCAGTAATAGGAGTGATATCTATCACATCCCCCTGACCCTCTAATACAATCTGTACAGGTATATTTGATAACTGACTTTGTAATAATACGGGCGGTGTTTCTTTTTGTATAAAAGAATTCATAATCTCTTGTTCACTAAGAAACGATTCAAGTATAGGTAAATTTTCTATAACTCTACCTCTTAAATTAGGTGATAGCGTTTCATCATATAAAGAGTAATCTATCTCTTCATCTCCAAGTGAATATTGTGTAATTATATATCCACCACTTGTATCACCTGCAATTGCATTTGCCAAAAGTTCTCTACCTCTTTTAGTAAAGTGTGCAGTTACAGTTTTTGTTGTTTTATCTATATATCCCATATTAAAAATTACCTGTAGTACTACCCATTTGATGAGTAAAACTGGCAATTGGTAAAACTGAAGTTATGGTGGTACTTGGTGGAGTATAATTGAGAGATTTAGTACCCGGGTTTACAATTAACTCGATATAAGATACTGCCCCACTTGTTAATCCAGTAATCTTTACAACAGATTTTCTAACTATTTGAACTTCTTTTGCCTTTAAGCGAACTGACGTAGCCCCATTTAGTGTTAAAGGAACACCTTTACCATCCATACCGTCTTGTGCCACCGTTACTTTCATTGGGAATTTCCTCCACCACCGAAGTGGGCTGTGGATCCACCACTACTGGCCGGAATTGGTGGTTCAACTTCTACTGTTTCTTGTTCTATTGTTTTAAATATTAAAGTTCTCATAATCTCACTATCAGTAGGTGTTCTCCAATTAACATTTGGTTCTAATACTACCATGTTATCTATTACTTTACCATATTGTTTTGTAAATGTTGTATCGCCGGCCTCTACCGTTTCGTCCCACAAAGAGTAATCTATTTCCTCATCTGATAGTGCAAATTTTGTAATGACGTGTTCACCATTTTGATTCTCACCAAATACCGCCCCTCTCAGATAATCCCTACCTTTATTGGTAAGTATTGCGTCTAAAACTAATTCACTTTTATCTATAAATCCCATAATTTATCCTTATCATGATGGTGTATTGTCTACATAGCTAACCAAAACTGGTAATACAAATATTGCCCCGGAGCTCTGGCCAGTTATAATAATAGATGTTTCTCTTGTTGTTCCAACTGTACTAATGGCAGTTGTTATTGTTGCAACTTTACCTAATACTTTTTTAACTAATCTTCCACTTTCTTCATTATAAATTGCACCAACATTATAGTTTACATCATCTCCCTGACCAACACCAATATCAATTACATTTTTATTCAATACTAAGAAACTATAATTCTCTCCTAAGAATGCCCCCTCTGCCCCTTGAGTGGTTGGATTTATCACATGATTTTCAACTGACCAATTAGGTTGAGTTTCTGAATTATATCCAGTAACTAATGCATTATCTCCAAGTAATGAACTCGGTGTTACGTTGGCAATATATGGTAATGCCTTTGTTCCAACTGGCATTGTAAATAATTTATAT
>Ga0114997_10005049_pt1 | contig 10152 bp, 10 predicted proteins | sample ArcticOcean_MG_C_2_FD_87045 | JGI IMG/M metagenome (GOLD analysis project Ga0114997, IMG submission 87045) | Marine microbial communities from western Arctic Ocean - ArcticOcean_MG_CB4_136 | ecosystem: Environmental > Aquatic > Marine > Oceanic | place: Arctic Ocean: Canada Basin | collected... | reverse complement strand
TAATAATCAGAGGAGGTTTTTTAAATTTAGAAACAACATTTAAAATATCAGATTTAGCTAATTTTCTTCCTAATTTAAATAATGTAAATAGTTTTTTAATCATTAAACCTTCCATCCAGAGTGAATTGCTACAATTCCTCCAGACAAGTTCCTATAAGTACAATTTTCAAATTTATTTTTTTCCATTAATTCAATTAGCTCTTCTTGATTAATAAATTCTGCAATGCTTTTGATTAAATATTCATAAGGTTCCTTCTGACCTGCGATAGCCCAGCCAATTAAAGGAATAAGTTTAGAATAATTCTTATAAATAAAATCTAAATTTGAGTTTTGAATTTTTGAAAATTCCAAACACAAATAGCGACCACCTGGCCTTAAAACACGATAAGCTTCTGAAAGAGCTTTATTAAGGTCTTTAGTATTACGTAAGCCAAAACTAATTGTATAATAGTCACAAGAACTATTTTTTATAGGTAATTTTTCTGCTGGAGCAATCAACCAATTAATATTTTTATAAGAAGTTAGTTTTGTCTTACCCTTGCTAACCATTCCTTTATTTGGATCTACACAAAAAATTTTACCATCTTTATTGGTTAAATCTAAAAAAAGCTTACCAAGATCACCAGTACCACATGCGACATCAATTAAAGTTTTGTCTTCTGAGGGATTCATCCAATTCATTAGATCTCTTTTCCAAATTCTATGAACACCTAGGGACATGAAGTCATTCATCAAATCATATTTATCATAGACATTGTCAAAAACACCCTGAACAAGTCCTTTTTTATTTTGGAGATATTGCTGCATGTTAAATTTATTATTTAATGATAATATACTGCCAAATGCCAGAATTACCAGAAGTAGAAATAGTCAAACAGTCATTGGCTAAAAAAATACAACATAAAGAAATCAAGAAAGTTATAATCAAAAACAGAAATTTAAGGTTTAAAATTCCTCCAAAATTTGAAGAATTATTACAAAAAAAAATTATTAAAAAAGTTACAAGGTTTTCTAAATATTTAATCTTAAACTTTTTTGATGGTTCGTTTTGTTTAATTCATTTAGGAATGTCAGGAACTATTCACTTGATCCAAAGAGATATTTACAATAAATCCACTAATACTAGTTTTTATAACTCTCCCACCTTACCAAAAAAACACAATCATGTTGAAATACAATTTCAAGGTTTAAAAGTTATTTATAATGACCCAAGAAGATTTGGTTTCTTTAAATTTATAGATAATAAGCAAGAGCTTATAAATAGATTTAATCATTTAGGCCCTGAACCATTTTTTAAAACATTTAACTTAAAATATCTTACTAGTTATTTTATAAATAAAAAAAAGGATATAAAAAGTTTTTTACTTGATCAAAAATTTGTATCAGGAATTGGCAACATTTATGCAAGTGAAATTTTATTTCTCTGTAAAATTAATCCAAAAATATATGCAATGAAATTGTCAAAAAAAGATTGCAAAAATATTATTTTATTTTCTAAGAAAGTGCTCAATAGAGCTATCGAAAGAGGAGGATCAAGTATTCGTGATTTTAAAAACACTTATGGACAAAGTGGTAATTTTCAAAAAGAGTTTAAAGTTTATCAAAGAGACGACCTAAATTGTGTTAGAAAAAAATGTTCTGGCAAAATAAAGAAAATATTTATATCTAATAGATCAACTTTCTTTTGCAATATTTGTCAAAAATAAGCAATTATTCTATTGACCAGTATAAATTCTCAAGCTATACCACTGCGCTTATGGCAAATACTAAATCTGCAATTAAAAGAATTAGAAGAATATCTAGGCAAACAAAGGTTAATAAAGCCAGAAAGAGCAAGTTCAGAAACGCCATCAAAAAAATGAATTTACTTCTAGATGACAAAAAAAAACAGAGGCATTAAAATTTTTACCAAAGCTAAGTTCAGAATTAATGCGAATTGCTAAGACTGGGATTGTAAAAAAAGAAAATGCGTCAAGAAATATTTCAAGAATAACCAAAAAAATAACTGCACTCTAGAAATTAACCACCTAAAGTTGATTCTCTGGATTTACCAATTTCAACTCTTAGTACCTATACCAAATATAAAGAACCATTTAAATTTCTAACTACATATTGATTTAAATATAAAAAATTTTCTATTTTTTTTCTCTCAGATTTTATTAGTTATAAAATTTTTTAATTCGTCAAGAGGTTGCGAAATTAAATTATTCACTTCTAGAGTTTATTTTTTTTTGTTTTAAAGCAATTACTTATTGCATAATTTTTTAATTACCCTTAACTGAGTTTATTCCAAGAAATCATGACTAAAAATAATCTATCAAAAAATACTGAAAATTTTGAAACTCTAAAGCTAGATTGGAAAATTATTCAAAAAGATATGAAGAATATGTTTGGTGAAGATATCTATGAAAGCTGGTTAAAGAAAATTAATTTTGAAGAAGAATTTCAAAACTATGTTTTGTTATCAGTTACAACAAGATTTATAAGAGATTGGATTGCATCAAGATATTTAGATCAAATTTTACAAATTGTAAAAACTTATAAAAATAAAATAAATAGAATTGAATTTAGAATTAAAGAAAAAGACGAAACTGTTAATAAAAATTTAGAAAATCAGAATAATGATACAAGAATTACTGAAAATGTTTCATTTATTAAAGATAGTTACCTACAATATAATAGAATAGATCCTAATAAAAAATTCTCGAACTTTATAATTGGAGATAGTAATAAATTAGCTTTTGAAGCATCAAAAAAAGTATCAGAAAACATTTCACATTATAATCCTCTTTATATATATGGTGGAGTTGGTATGGGTAAAACGCACTTATTGAACTCAATAGGAATAAGTTTAAAGGATAAACATAAAGTTATGTTTATATCAGCGGAAAGATTTATGTATCAATTTGTTAAGTCTATAAAAAGTAATGAAATGGTTAAATTCAAAGAATACTTTAGAAACACTGATATTTTACTAATTGATGATATACAATTCATGAATGGTAAGGAGGCCATGCAAGAGGAATTCTTTCATACTTTTAATGCGTTAATGGATAAAGGTTCTCAGGTAATAATTTCTGCTGATAGAGCTCCTAATAAATTATCTAGAATGCAAGAAAGAATAAAATCAAGATTTTCAGGTGGTTTAGTGATAGATATCCAAAAACCAGATTATAACCTTAGATATAAAATAGTTAAAACTAAAACTGACGAATTAAATACTCTTTATTCAAATCAAATAAATATTTCAGAGGAAATACAAAAATTTATTAGCAATGAAATTAAAACGAGTGTGAGAGAATTAGTGGGTGCTCTTAATAGAATTGTTTCTTTTTCGAGAATATACAACAAGGTACCAAATATATCTGAGGCTAAAGTAATTTTAAAAGATTTGTTAAACTTATCTGAAAATAAAGTGACAATAGATTCTATTCAATCAATTGTTTGCAAGTTTTTTAAAATTAGTAAAAATGAAATGCTCTCATCTAGAAGATCAAGATATTTAGTTAGACCAAGACAAGCAGCTATTTATTTAGCAAAAATGCTAACTTCTAAGTCTTTGCCAGAGATAGGAAGAGAGTTTTCAAATCGTGATCATACAACTATAATACATTCTGTAAAAACTATAGAAAAATTAAGAAAAAATGATAGTGAGTTAAATTCAAATATTGATAATTTAAAAAATCAAATTTTATATAGCAAAGAAAATGAAATTTAATGTTAACCAACAAGACCTACAAAAATCCTTAAATTATTGCCAAGGTGTAATTGAAAAAAGAAGTACTTTGCCAATTTTATCAAATGTACTTATTGATGCAAGTGATTCAAAAATTAAAATAACTGCAACCGACTTAGATTTAATATTCATACATGAAATTGATAATGTTGAAATAATTGAAGAGGGCAAAACAACTACTACTCTATCTATAATGTATGACATTATAAGAAAGTTTTCTTCAGGAAAAAAAATTAATTTATCTTTAAGTACTGAAAATAAATTGCAGTTAGAGTCAGAAAAATCAATATTTAATCTTAACTGTATAAGCGCATCTGAATTTCCGTTGACAGAAGAAAATTTTAATAAAAATGAATTTCAAGTAAAATCCAAACAACTTCTTAAGTTGCTTAATAAATGTAAGTTCTCAGTTTCAAATGATGAAACAAGACATTATTTAAGTGGAATTTACTTCCATCAAACCCAAATCGAAGACAAAGTTTTTTTGACAGCTGCAGCTACTGATAGTCACAGAATGTCAATATCTAAATTTAGATTGGAAAAAAAAATTGAATTTGATCCAGTTATTTTACCAAAAAAGACAATATTTCAGTTATGTTCTTTACTAGAAGACTATGAAGGTGATGTAAAAATTTCTAACGTAAAGTCAAAAATTAAATTTGAATTAAATAATAGTATTTTAATTTCAAAATTAATTGATGGTAAATTTCCAAATTATTTACAAGTAATACCAAAAAATAACCAAAAAAAATTAGAGATAGATTTAAAATTATTTTTAGATTCAGTAGACAGGGTTGCCTCAGTCTCTTTAGATAAAAAAGATGGTGTTAAATTCAATTTAGAAAAAGATGTTCTGAATTTATCAGTTAATAATACTAATAGTGGTGATGGTAAAGAGAGTCTAAATGTAAAATTCGACCATAATTTGGATATAAGCTTTAATTCAAGATATCTTATAGATATAGCATCACAATTAGACGGAGATAAAATTGAATTATTTCTTAACGACACAGGATCACCAGCATTAATTAAAGATCCTTCAGACTTTGATAGTATTTTTGTAGTAATGCCTATGAAGGGCTAATTTAGAGCATCTAGCTCAGAATAAATATCATTTTGTAATTTTTTTAAAAAAAGAACTTTATCAAATCCAGGTTCAATAGATTTTAGAATTGAAATAGTTAAAATTCTATTACTCTTTTTTAAGCCACGTTTAGGCCAAGTATAACCAGAGTTCACTGCGATTGGCTGGCAGGATATTTTTAATTCTTCATAAATTCTACTAGCACCTTTTTTAAATGGCGTCCTGTCTTCAGGTGGTAATCGAGTGCCCTGTGGAAAAATTATTAAAGGTCTATCTGATGAATTTATAAATTTAATAATATCGTCAAAAAATCCCAGATTTTCTCGTGATATTTTATTTCTCTTGATTGATATTGAGCCAATTTTTTTAAGATACCAACCAAATATTGGTATCATTAGTAATTCTTTTTTTAGGATAAAAACAGGAGAATTAAAAATTGTTTGTAAAAAAAATGTTTCAAACATTGATTGATGAGAAGATGCAATAAAAAATTTTTTATTCTTAATTATATTTTCTTTACCTATTACAATTATTTTAGTTGATAAAAAAACACTTAAACAAAATGATGCCCAATAGCCCATAATTTTACCACCATATAAAACTATTTTTTGAGGTAGAAAAAATGTGGGTAAAAATAAAATAGAAATAAAAATAATTCCTAAAAAGAAGAAAAGAGAAAATAAAAAATTTCTTATCATTTGAATCAAAAGCTACATCAAATCTATTAATTTTTGTCTTTTTTTAATAACATTAATTTTAGACCCTTTAATTAGTATTTCTATAGGCTTAGGTCTTAAATTGTAATTTGAACTCAATGAGACTCCATACGCTCCAACATCACACATTATAATAAGATCTTTTTCTTTTAATTCTTGAAATTTTTTTATAGTTGTAAATTTGTCAGTACTTTCACAAATTGGCCCAACAAACTCATAGGTTTTTTTTGAAATTCGATTTGTTTTAAAGACAGGTAAAGTTCGGTGATGAGCACCATATAAAGCAGGTCTCATTAAATCATTCATTGCGGCATCTAATATGATAAATTTTTTTTTATCTCCTTCTTTTATGTAAATTACTTTTGAGGTTAGTGAGCCTACATTTCCTATTATTGATCTACCTGGTTCAAATATAATTTTTGAAGTATTTTTTTTTAAAAATTTTTCTATAGCGATATTATACTTTTTATAATTGAGTTTTTTGTCATTATTTTCATAAGATATTCCCATACCCCCGCCAAGATCAATAAATTCAAAGTTATAATTACTTTTTTTGATAACTTTATCTACCACTTTGAGCATCTTTTCATAGGGATGATGGTCTAAAATTTGACTTCCTATATGAACACTTAAACACTTAAGGTTAATATTTTTAGAACTTTTAGAATAGTTGACTAGTTCCAAAAATACTTTTTCAGTTACACCAAATTTATTTTCTTTTTTACCAGTTGATATTTGACTTAATGTTTTAGCGTCTGTGTTTGGATTTAATCTAATACCAATATTTATAATTTTTCTTCTAGCCTTCGCTATTTTTTCAATTTGAATAATTTCACTCTTAGACTCAGCATTTATTAATAATATGCCTTTATCAATTGCATAGCTTATTTCTGACGGTGTTTTGCCGACTCCTGAAAAAACAATTTTTTTTGGACTTATGCCAGCTTTGGTAGCCATCATCAGCTCCCCCATTGATACTACGTCAGCCCCCAATCCTAATTTTCTAATTTCTATAATTAAATTTATATTGGTATTGGACTTAACAGCAAAACATATTAAAGGAGAAAATGAATTAAAAGCCGCTTTAAAATTGGTTATATTTTTTTTAAGCTGTTTATAAGAGTAACAGTAAAAGGGAGTACCAAATTTTTTGGCTAAATTTTTTATTTTAACTTTTTCTATTGAGAGATCTTTATTAATATATTTCATTAAACCTTATTTATAAGGATATTATTTGCATTAGAATTGTATTCAGGTTCCGCTTTTTTTCCACAGGAGAATACTAGAAAGCAGAATATAGAAATTATAATTATTTTTTTAATCATTTAAAGTTTTTATATTTTATTATCATTTTTTTAATATTATCAAAAGATGTTCCACCATAAGATTTTTTTGAATTTACTGAGGTTTTTAAGTCAAAAACCTTCAATACTTCAACTGTAAGCTTTGGTTCAATTTTTTTTAATTCATCAATACTGAGTTGATTTAACCTTTTTTTTTGTTTTTCAGCATAGTTAACGACAGATGCAGTTGTTTGATATGCTTTTCTGAATGGCATTGTGTGGTTTTTAACAAGGTAATCTGCCAAATCTGTAGCAGTTATGTAACCAGAATTTGCTAAATCTAGCATCTTTTGTTTATTAGGTTTTAGATTTTTTAAAACTTCATTAAGAATTGCTATACAGTTTTTAAGAGTTTCATTAGATCTAAATAATATTTCTTTATCATCTTGGAGATCCTTAAAGTAAGAAATGGGCAGTCCCTTAAGTATAGTTAACATTGAAAACAGATTTCCATAAGTAGAGCCAGTCTTTCCTCTTAAAAATTCTAATAAATCAGGATTTTTTTTCTGAGGCATTACTGAAGATCCCGTAACAACTTTATCTGAAAGACTAATGAGATTAAAACCATCAGAGTTCCAGATAATAAGTTCTTCAGCTATTCTAGAAATATGCATAGAACAAACTGATACACTGTATAAAAAATCTAAAACAAAATCTCTATCAGCGACTGTATCTATAGAGTTATTTGTTATCTTTTTAAATCCTAGTTTTTTAGATGTAAAATTTCTATCAATATTAAATGATGTGCCAGTCAAAGCGGAAACACCAAGAGGGCATACGGACAACTCCTCAAGGTTGTTAGAAAATCTTTTTTTATCTCTAATAAACATCTCAACATAAGCCATTAAATAATGTGCAAAAGATACAGCTTGTGCATTTTTTAAATGTGTAAATCCTGGCATGATAGTTTCAATATTTTTTTCAGAAATTTTAAGAATTGTTTTTATAATATTGTCTAAACTATTATTAATTTCTTTTGTTGCAGAAGTTATCCACATTTTAAAATCTGTAATTACTTGATCATTTCTAGATCTTGCAGTGTGCATATATCCCGCTTCTTCGCCTATAATTTGAAATAATCTTTTTTCAATATTCATGTGAATGTCTTCATATTCTTTATTGAATTTAAATTTATTTTTAAATATTTCTTGTTGGATTTTATTTAATCCATAAATTATTTTGTTTTTTATTTTGAAAGATATAATTTTTTGTCTAAACAACATTTCAACATGAACAATTGAACTCATAATATCTTCTTTATAAAGTTTCTTATCTATATTTATTGAATTTCCAACATTTTTGAATATTGAAGAAGCATCCTTTTTGATTCTAGTGCTCCATATTGCCTGGTTGTTTTTATTTTTTGACATGATATTTAATTATACTCATTATATTATGAAATTTTTAATAATATTTATTTATTTATTAACAACCTCTCTTGGTTATTCAATGGAGTCCATAGATATTAAAAATATTGTTATAAATAAAGAGCCAAAAATTTATGAAAATATAATTTTTAAAGATATAAACAATAAAGACATTAACTTAAAAGATTATAGAGGAAAATTGTTAATACTAAATTTTTGGGCAACTTGGTGTGCACCTTGCCGAGAAGAAATGCCTTCTTTAGATTTTCTACAATCTGAAAGTAGATTAAATAATTTAAAAATTTTTCCAATAAATATTGGTCAAGAAGACCAAATTAAATTAGAAAAGTTTTTTAAGGATCTAAATATTAAAAACTTAAATATTTATTTTGACCCAACTGTCGACTTAGCTAAAAAATTTGGATTAAGAGGACTTCCTACAACTATTATATTTGATAAAAAGGGCAGGGCGTTTGCTCGCATTATAGGATCTATTGATTTTAAAGATGAAAAATTTATTAATTGGTTAAATTTTTTTAATTAGTTTTTGAAGAAGTAGGCAAAGCTTACTAGTAAAATTATAGCAATAAACTGAAATAGAACTCTCATTTGCATTAATTTGTTAGAATATTTTTTACTTGTTTCTCCGCCTTTAAATAGAGTTCCAATACCCATAATCAGAACAACGGCTACAACTATTAAGAGCAGTATTGAAAGAAGTTTTACAAGAGTTCCTGAAATCATTATATTATTGTAGTGTGTTTTTGAAAAAAAAAAACAATAATAAGCTATCTATGACATTTTGCCTTGATACCAAAATTTTAAAACCAGAAAAAAATAACCAAGTAAAAAATGCAATTATTTTACTACATGGGTATGGTGGAGATGGAAAAGATATAAGTATATTAGCATTGAATTGGAAAAGATTTTTACCAAATACTATTTTTTTGTGTCCCAATGGTAGTGAGATTTGCCCAATTAACACTTCTGGTTTTCAATGGTTTGATTTAACAAAAGAAGATCCTGAATACATTTTAGAACAATCAAAAAAAAGTGAAAAAAAACTTCAAAATTTTATTGATGAGGTTAAAAATGAATATAACCTTAGTAATTCTCAAATTTGTTTATCTGGTTTTAGTCAAGGGTGTATGATCTCTATTAATCTAGGGTTAATAGCAAAAGAAGATTATAATTGTGTTGTTGGATTTTCTGGAAAAATTATTAATCAAGAAGATTTATTAAAAAGAAAAACATCATCAACAAAAATGTTATTGATACATGGAGATTCAGATCAAGTTGTTTCACCAACAAGTTTGTTAGAAGCAAAAGATTTTCTGATTAGAAATAATGTTAAGATAGAAACAAAAATGATTAAAAATTGTGAACACCATATTCCTGCTGAAGCTTTAAGTGTCGCATTAAAATATATAAAAAATAATTTTAATCTTTAACAAGTAATTAATAAAAAAATATTTCTAATTATTGATTAAATAATTTAATTAAGTTAATGTTATTAAGAAATGAATTTTACTGAACAAAATCTGTCATTAGAAAAATGTCCTGCTTTAGTTTTAAATGCAGACTATAGGCCACTGAGTTATTATCCATTATCAGTTTGGAACTGGCAAGATACTGTTAAATCAGTATTTTTGAACAGAGTTACAATAGTTAGTAATTATGACCGTGTAGTAAGTAGTCCTTCTTTTAATATGAAGCTTCCTAGCGTTATTGCCTTAAAAAGTTTTATTAACCCACAATCAAATCCAAATTTTACAAGATTTAATGTATTTTTAAGAGATAAGTTTTTATGTCAATATTGTGGGAGTAGTGATGAACTTACCTTCGACCATTTACTTCCAAGGTCAAAAGGAGGGCAAACTAATTGGAATAATGTTGTCACAGCTTG
>Ga0114997_10005047_pt1 | contig 10154 bp, 9 predicted proteins | sample ArcticOcean_MG_C_2_FD_87045 | JGI IMG/M metagenome (GOLD analysis project Ga0114997, IMG submission 87045) | Marine microbial communities from western Arctic Ocean - ArcticOcean_MG_CB4_136 | ecosystem: Environmental > Aquatic > Marine > Oceanic | place: Arctic Ocean: Canada Basin | collected... | reverse complement strand
GCTTTCGTATCGATCGTTGCTGCATACCAAACCATCAAACCAAATGCTGTTTTATTAATTGCATCGGCTAGATTATATAAGATATTTAATCCATCTATTCCACCAAAATCATTATTTTGTCCTAATAAATAACCTAATGGATAAATTGCCCAACCAACAGTTAAGATAAATGCCATTCCCTTAAACGCAAATTGTGTTCCTTCACTTGTTTCAGACACTTTGTTTTTAGCATCTCCAGCCCATATTTCATAAATTATGTAAAACCAAGCCACCATTCCAATCGCAAACCACATCCATGTATTTCCACCAATTATTTCCGATTCCCCAATATATCCTGCACCCAACATTACAATTGATGCCCCAAACAATCTGAAAAATAATGCTGCTGAAGCAACACCAACAGCTGCAAGGATTAGATAAAACTCTGATACTTGTAGTGGTACTGTAATCAACCAATCTACATATCTTAGAACAAGTGGGCTTTCTTGTAAGATTACCCAATGTTCTCTCATGTATGTGTAATGGTACCAGGCAACACCAGTTACTAATGCTGCAACCGTCATTGATGTTTTCCATTTATCTGATACATTTTGTCTTTCAAGCACAAAGAATACTGTAGATGCTAGCATTAATGCTGTAGCGATCCAAAAAGACATAGCAACATTATCACTAGTATCTAAAGTTCCAGTTCCTTCAGCACTAACTACGCCTATTGAAAATAAGTATAGTAATCCTATCGATATAAAGCTCAAAGCTCTTTTTTTTCCATTTTTAATCATTAAAATCAAAATGAGGATTGAGGTACAGTATTTAAAACAGTGTTTATATCTGTAATGTTAGGGTAAAATACATTATTTAATATATTAAATGTAGATGGAGGAGGTATGGAAAAAGTAAAAGAACACAATTTAAGAAAACAAAATTTTCTAAATAATATATTATTTACTTTACTTTTATTGATTTTTGGAACGACCGTGGCAATTACTATAAATAGTGACTTTATTGCATTGTTATTTATTTTAACACCTGCTGCTTTGGTTAATATAATTTGGATATTAATGCATACTAATTCTGTTTTTAAAAGAAGCCAATAATTTTTTTATTTTCTTTTCAAAAAAATAAATGCGAAGAGAATTGCTAATGTTGTAATGTTAAATTCAAAACCTGGTGTTTCTTTAACATCTTCCGTAATAATAGGGGTTTCCCAAGGAAGTACGATATTATGGATTGAAGAATTATCTATTACATTAAAAATAAGTGTTGATCCTATTGTAATTGAAATTTCTGAAGGAGAAAATTCCCAAGTAGAAACATTAATTGTGTATGTATTTGAACTTCCATTAGTAATAGTAATTTCAAGTAACATTTCTTGGCCTCTACCAAAGGAGCAGTATCCTATATTATCATCTAAGTTTGTAGTATATTTACAATCAATACTACTACATTTATTATCCATACTTTCAGGAAGTGTATATGAATATGATGTATCTGGTTGAAATGTTTCATTGTTTGTTGGACCTGGTAAATAGGTAACTCCTGCTGATGCTAAAGTTGGGAGGGTTAGAAAAAAAATAAATATTAAACCAAATATGGAACTTCGCTTCATATTATTAACTCAAATGTTATTCAATAATATATGTTTCTCTATTCATTGGGTTGTGTACATTTATTCCTAACTCTGTTAATGATTTAGCTAAAGGTGGTCGTGATGTTTTATGTTCTGTATGGTAAAGTATTACATCTTCTGCCCCGGTTGCTTTAGCAAATTCAACTAATTCGTTATGTCCTGCGTGTGTTGAAAAATCAAATCTTTTGGTTTCGAGGTCAATGGGGGTGATATTTCCAAAAATAGGTATCATTCCTTTATCTAATAACATTCTTCCCCCCGTTCCTTCGGCTTGATATCCTGTAAGGAATATTGCGTTTCTATTATCCATTCTTAATCTATTAAGATACCAAATCGCTGGCCCCCCCTCTAACATTCCACTAGTTGTTACAATTACATCTGCATCCAATGCTTTTTTCCTATCTGATTTACTTGATACTTTTTTGGCTCTTCCAAATGCAACTTCTAAAGCTAAGGGATTTAATAATTCATTTTTATGTTCAAGCATTGTTTTTGTGATTGTTTTGCCCATTCCATCATAATGAATATTTAAATTTAAATCCGAATCATTAAGGATCATAAGAATATCTTGACTTCTCCCCATTGCAAAGGAGGGGATTAATGCTGTTCCTCCCCGTTCTACCACCCTTTCCACGTTTCTAAGAAATCTCTGTTCTTCTTCTTCTCTATTTGGATGATTTTTTCCACCATAAGTTCCTTCCATAAATAAGATGTCGGCCTTTTGGGGTTTTGCGCCCTCTACTAATCTTGAACTTCTAGTATCAAAGTCTCCTGAGATTAATATTTTTCTTTCTGGTGTTTGAATATCTATCATTGCTGCTCCAGGAATGTGTCCTGCTCTTCTTAAACACCAAGTCCAACTATCTAATTCGTTTATTGTATTATATTCATGAATATTCCATGCTGATTCTGATTCTTGGGCATCTCTTTTATCCCATGCTAATGGATAGCCTTCTATTCTACTAACTTTGTAACAATCATTCCACATTAATTTAGAAATTGCAGAAGTAAAGGCTGTTCCATGTAATTTAGTGGAATGAGAGGAATTTAACCAAGGAACCATTCCCAAATGATCTATATGTGCATGCGTAATTATTGAATTCGAAATTTTAGGTGCTGCTGCGGGATATTTGGGTGGTTTTGTTGGGGCTAATCCATAATCAAATAATAATTTAGATTTTGTATAATCTTCTATTACACAACCAACGTTTCCTACTTCTTCTCCCCCTCCTAAAAAATGATATCTGAAACCTTTCTTAATAGGTTCTTCAGGATAAGATGTTGTGCGGTTCGGATTATACATTACCATTAATTATTCCTGGTATGTATTTTACACTTCAATATATGGGCCAACCCCTTTGTTTCCAGTGGAATTAATTATATTTAAAAAAAGATAAAATATTGAGATATGTTTAATAGTTTGTCGCGGAATTCATAATTGGGGTAATTTGCATTGGAAGTAAATTGATGATTTGCATTGTTGTCCTTAATTATATTCTCCACTGGAAACAAAGGGGTTAGGGTATAATTTCTAAAGTAATAAGTTCTGCAGTGTAATATGGCAAGACTCAAAAATCATGTATTCAATGTTATTGAAGATCTTTGTTATGGTTGTGGAGCTTGTATTGGGCTTTGTCCAATTTCTGTTTTGGAATTGGTAGATCAAATAATTGTAGTTGATGAAAAAAGCTGCTCTCATTGTGAATTATGTATTCCTTCTTGTCCGGTATTTGCATTAGAATTAAAGGTAGATAATAATGAATAAATTTATTATTATTGGTGGCGGCTTAACTGGGTTATCTTGTGCTTTTAAATTAGTTCATATGGAGATATTACCAGAAAATATAGAGATATTTGAAGCAAGGCAAGAAATAGGATCCCCAACCCGTTCTCCTGGTATAGCTTCTTTTTCAAATAATATTGATTTTTTATTAAATAATATTAAATTACAAAAATTAACATTATTAAATAATGAAAATAACTTTTTGACATTTAGAAGAGAATGGTTAGAAAAATCATTATTAATTCATTTAACTGATTTGGGTTGTAAAATTAATTTAAAAGAAACAATTAATGAAAATAAACTCAAAAATATAATATCATTTATTAAAGAAAAATCAATAATAATAAATTGTGCTGGTAAAAAGAAATCATCTAGTGGGTTTCCGGGTGATTTTACAAATTTTATTAATAGTAAAATACAATTAATCTCTATAAAACCAAAGAAATTAGTAAATTGGTATGGTTATTTATCTATTGAAAAAAATAAAACAATAATTAAAAAAACTTTTATTTCAATTAACAAAAAAGATGGATTAAATGAAATTTGGACATGTGACTTAGATAAAATAACAAAAGAAAAATATAAATTTATAGAGATAATAAAATCATCATTCCCCCCAACATTAGATGATATTTTAGCAAATAATACAATAGACAGGGGATTTTTGTTGGCAAATAAAGCAATACAATAGGGGGGATATAATGATTTTAGATGATTACAAAAACACATTAGATTATTTATCTTCATTTAGAAATAGAACCAGACATGCAACACTAATAGATCCCGAAGAACAAACACCCGAAGAAGCAGCAAAAATAGTACAAATTGCAATAGAAGCAGGAACAGAATTAATATTAATTGGGGGTTCAACCCCAAATAAAAACTCAGTTCATGAAACAGTAGAAACAATACAAGAAATAATGGAATTACAAGAATGGGCAGCAACACAAAACGGAGTATTCGAAGATCAAACAACAACAGTTCCAATTATTTTATTCCCAAATGCATCTTCAACATTAAGTAAAAACGCCGATGGATTATTATTCCTATCTTTATTGAATAGTAAAACCCCTAAATATTTAGTTGAAGAACAAATGAAAGCAACAAAATTTATTTTTGAAAATAAAATAGAAACAATTTCAACTGGCTATCTTGTTTTTGAGCCAGGAATGAAGGTAGGTGAAGTGGGCCAAGCAAATTTAATTAAAAATGACGATTTAGAATCCACAAAATCATGGTCCCGTTTAGCCGAATTTTTTAATTTTAAAGTATTATATTTAGAATCAGGAAGTGGATCACCAAATCCAATTTCTTCAGAAGTTATTTCTACAGCAAAAGAAGAATTTAATGGTTTATTATTTGTTGGTGGGGGAATTAAAACAACAGAACAAGTAAAAGAAATAGCTAATGCTGGAGCTGATTGGATAGTTACGGGGAACTTCTTAGAATCTTATCAAGATTATAATTCATTAAAATCAAAACTAAAAGAATTAATCAATCAAATAAAATAATTTTTATTTATTCAAAAAACCCTTCAATCTTCATCAGACAAAGGAACAGCAGAACCACCAGGCCCACTAGGATTGTTTTCTAAATCTAAATTTGAAGTTTCTAAATCCTTTTCTTCAATTATCAAATTTATTTCTTCTCCATCAACCAACCTTTCAATATCTTCCATAGTGGGAGTAGAAATCTTCCTCTCTTTTTTTGGTTGATTTTGTTCTTCAATTCTCTTTTCATGATCTTTTGTAAGAGTTAAACTATCAGAAAACATTTTTCCAACCAATCCGCGTGTTCTTTCTGAACGCTTTGCAGCCTCTAATTCAACACTTGTTTGCTCTTGAACACCCTCTAGTGCCCTTAATTCAGCAGTCCTATCTTGTAAACCACCCTCTAAATCAACCATAGTAAGTTGCATTTGTTGAATTCTTTCATCTCTTTCAAATACATCATTATGTAATCCTCGTTCCCTTCTTCTTAAAACTTCAAATTCCCTATTTCTTTCTACTAATCTTCTTTTTAATTCTTCAATTTGTTCAACTAAATAATCATGTTCAGCACTTACTGATTTTGGGCCCCGCATTAAATTTTCAACTTGCTCTTCAACTTCTAGAAGGCGCTTATCCCTCAAATCCAACATTCCCCGTAATTTTTCTATAATATCTCTTAATCTACTTCTTTCCCCTTCTAATGCAATTATTGCTCCTCTTTCCCCTTCTAATTCTAATTCTGAACTTTCCAAACCAACTCTCATCTTTTGAAATTCCTCAAGTGAAATTGAAGTTAAGCCAACATTAGCAGCTTTTTGTAACGCTTCTAACATTTGATCTATTTTTCCTTCCATTTCTTCTATAATTTCTGTTTGTTCTTCAATAGTATTCCCCAGTTCAATATTTTCATCTAAAAGGCGATTTCTTTCCTCTAGAGAAAGAACAGATTCTTGCGCGGAAATCCTTTCATTTGCATCCAAAAGAAGACTATTTAATGTAATATTTTCTTGTTCTTTTTGAGTTAATTCATTTTCAATTATTTTTAATCTTGCAATCTCTGGCGCAATCCCATCTTCTCTTTCGGCTAAATCAAGCTCAAGGATTCTTATTTTTTGTTTTAAATCTGAGAAATTATTATTCTTTTTCGTTAATTCTTCCCATGCAATTAATACTTCATCAACCAATTGTTTTGTTGAATATTCTATTAACATACTCTCTAGAGCAGAGCGGTCAGTTGCATCAGGACCCATCACAATCACTTACAATCGGCACCACACCGTTCTTGAATGCTTCCCGTGTAAATTAGATAATCTTTTGATTTTTAGAGTATTTTTTAACTTCCAAATTTATTTTTGTACTTTCCAACTTCCAAGAATAACACAAAAAATCATAACCCAAGTAGCACCATTACTAATCATTAATGCAGGAGAACCAATCAAATACCCATAAATAAACCACAACGTCAATGCAATTAAAATCAAACCAAACGCCAATAGGCTAATTCCCTCAGCACTTTTTTCAATCCAAATTTTTTTTAATTGAGGAATCCAGGCAAAAATACCCAAAACCCCCGCGAGAATACCAATTCCCTCAATCCACAAATTTACCATTATTGAAACCAAAAAACAACATTACTAAACACTATCCCGGAAAACATACAATTTTGAATAATAACCCCACAACATTCAACATGCCCACTCAAAAATTGTATATGGATTCAATAAAATCTTGTTACTTAAAAGAATTTAATGCAGAAGTAATCAATATTATAGGGGATATGATAGAACTTGATAAAACACTATTTTATCCAGTGGGGGGGGGGCAAGATTGGGATCAAGGAATAATAAAACATCACAACAAACAAATTAATGTTTTGGAAGTGAAGGGAAGAGAAAAAATCACACATTTAGTAGAGCCCAACCACGATTTAGAAATAGGACAAACCATTGAAGGGCAAATTGATTGGAAAAGAAGATATGCACATATGAAAATGCACACAGCCCAACATTTGATTTCCGCGGTTGTTTATGATTTATTCGATGGAGTTAGGACAGTAGGTAATCAGATACGACATGATAGAAGTAGGATTGATTTTAACCCAATTAATTTTGATGATGAAATGTTAACAGAATTAATTATTGAAACCAATGAACGAATTAAAAGAGGGGCCGAATTAAAAGTAAAAATAATGTCAAGGGATGAAATAAATGAGATTATGCCCCCAGAAAGAACAAACATGGATTTAGTACCCCCAAACGTAGAAAATTTACGAGTAGTAGTGATTGGAGATAATTTAGATTTATGTCCCTGTGCGGGAACACATATTCAAAATATTTCTGAGATTGGAGAAATTGAATTTTTAGGTAAAAAGTCTAAGGGTAAAGGCACCCAAAGGTTTTCTTATACATTAAAAGATTTTTAAAATCAAATCACTTTTTATTAAAATTCATAGTACCAATAAATTTAACAGGATCCCCACTTGATAATTCTCCTTTAAATTCACCTCTTCTATCCCCTACTTTCATTTGTAATCTAAATTCTGTCGGGTCCTGATTTTTACGTTTATTGTGTTTTTTGAAATGGTGTACAAATACTTTGTATTCCCCCCCATCTGCCTTACCCTTTTCCCAAAATACGTTTTCTACTGGTGCCTTTGATTCAGGTTTAAAATTCATATCAACATCTAAATTTCCTCCACAACTTGTGGTACGATTTCCACTATGCAAAATCTCACCATTTGGTGCAGTAACAATAATATCAAGATCATTAAAATTATCCCAAAGAAGTGAGATTCTAAAGTCCCCATCCTTTGCTCCAGATTTTCTTAATCTTTTATCAAAATCAGAATCTCTCCTTTGATCTTCTTCAATCATATCTAATGGTCCAACACTTTCAGAATCATTTAATGCTCCCATCATTCTTTCATTAGCCACCAACGTTCTTCTTCTACGTTCTATTTCTATTTCTAAATCTGTAATTTTATCTTTTAACAACACCCTTAGGAATACAACCTTTTCTTCATTAACTCCCTCAATCACTAATTCATTTAACTCTGATAATGTACCTTCATTAATTTTAGAAAGTAGTTCTTCAGCGTTTTTATTTTCAATTATAATGCGTTCTTCTTCTTCTTTTTGTTCTAATATTTTCTTCATCTCTTCCTTAAAGGTAAATAATTCATTATATCTAACTCTTGAAAGCCCATCAAGCTCGATAGCCTCTAGCCCAATTACATTAAGAGCATTTTGAACCTTTTCTTTAATAGAAGAATACAAACTTTCCTTTTCTTGAATTTTCTCCCCCCTTGTGGCTACATCTTCAATCTTAATATTTGAAATTAATTTCATAGGATCACCAAAAGATGTTTCACCCGTTAAAAACACAACCTCATTAGATCCATTTGCAATTCTAATAGTAAATTTTGTGGGGTCTTTACCCCTTAACATACCATGTCTTTTTCTATGCCATACAAATACTGAATATTCACCCTTTTCTGCAGTGATCCCCTCCCACACTACATTTTCTAGAGGGGCTTTTGATTCGGGGTTCATATTCATTTCCAAATCTAAAATCCCACCACAACTAGAGGTTTTACGAGTCCTATGTATTAATTCATCTTTAGGGGTTTTTACAATCAAATCCAAATCATTATTATTTTCCCAAATTAAACTAAATTGAACATCTCCTATTTTCGCACCAAACTCTCCAAAACGGGTTAAGAATACGTTTTCTATTTCCGAATCAAATTCAATAGGTTCAACAACATCCATTTTTAATGCATTTTCAACATGAGTTCGTATTGATTCTTCTTCTTTCAAAATTACAAACATTTCATCCTTTAATTGTGTTAACTCTTCTTGTTGTTCTTCATTAACATCATCAATAATAATTTCTTTAATTTCATCAGAATTTTGTGCATGTTGAATCATTTTTCTAATTGAATTATATTTTTCTAATTCTTCTTTTTCAATCCTTAACATCTCTTGTTCTTCTAAAAATATAAATCTTCCCAATCTTAATTTTTCTAATTCAAGTGTATAATGTTCTCCAACACTAAATATTTCAAAACCCTGTAATTCTTCCATATCCTCAATTGACTTCATTTGATCTCTAAGCCTTTCATAATTAATTCGGTGTTGCTCATCCCTAAGTTTAGCAACCAAGGCCTTACGCCTAGCAACTTTCATCTCATTTAGCATTTCCAATTTAGCCCCTTCAACATCTTCAAATATAATATTATCAAGTTCTAGAACACTAGTACATTCAGAAATAATACCAGTATATTTTTGTACGGTGGCACTTTGAATTTCATCCTCTAATTCAGCAACCTTCTCATTTCGTAATTTTATTAATTCAAACTCATTTTCTTCACTAACACCTATAATAATTAAATCATTTAATTCAGAAACATTATTTGAATTTAAAATAATATTTTCATATAATTTATTTGCAACAATCATTCTTCGCATTATTTTAATTTGGTCTATTTCTTTTTCCTGTCGTGGATTTACACCATCAATTACAAAATTATCAAAACCATCTAAATCTTCTAATTTTTCAATTTCTTCAATTAACTCCTCATATCTCTTTAATTGTCTAGATAAAGTTTCCCTACCACTTAATAATTCATGCCGTTGAGTATAATTTTTATTTAATTCAACTAATTGTTTTTCATTAACATCTTCAATTACAATTTCCTCTAACTCAGCCACAGTTTCAGAATTAAAAATTAACTCATTTATTTCTTCAAATTTTTCAAATTCCCGAAGATCAATATCTTCCTTAATAATCCGAGCACGAGATACTTCAACCATTTTATTTAATTCTACCAATTCCCTTTCATTATTGGCACTAATTTTAATTACCTCCAATTCTTCAATAGTTTTTGCATTTTCAATATTATATCGTAATGCTTCCTCATCTTTCATTTTCTTTAATTTATCCATTAATATTGACTCTTCTAATTGCAATTTTTCACTTTCTTGAGTAATACGTTTTTCAGTAACTTCATCTTGCTTCCTTCGCAATCTCGCTTTCATTTTTTCTGCATCTTGATGATCTACTTCTCTTTGTAATAATCTTAAAACATGAGATAATTCAATCATCCTCAAATCCAAACTAACTAAATCCATATTCTCAATATTATCATCAAAAGACTCATCAGGAGGAATTCCCAATTTATCTTGTAATTGTAATACTTCATCAGCCATACCCATACATTTTTCACGCTTATTTTCTAATTCAATCCTGGCAG
>Ga0114997_10005045_pt1 | contig 10154 bp, 13 predicted proteins | sample ArcticOcean_MG_C_2_FD_87045 | JGI IMG/M metagenome (GOLD analysis project Ga0114997, IMG submission 87045) | Marine microbial communities from western Arctic Ocean - ArcticOcean_MG_CB4_136 | ecosystem: Environmental > Aquatic > Marine > Oceanic | place: Arctic Ocean: Canada Basin | collected... | reverse complement strand
TGAAATCTCAAATTTTAGTAAAAATAAACAATTTTATTAAAAATAGACTAATAGAATTTTTTGGTATTTTAATTGCATTTATTGGCATCTTCCTTTTGTCCATAATTTTTAGCTATTCTCCTAGTGACCCTAATTTTATCTATAAATCAGAAAGCGCTGATATTAAAAATATTGGAGGTTTTTATGGAAGTGTTATATCTGATTTTCTACTTCAGTCCTTGGGATTGATTTCAATTTTATTCTCTTTTAACTTTTTTTATTGGGGTGTTAAACTTGCTGCCAATAAAACAATTACAAATTTTATTTTAAAAAACTTTTTTTTAATCATGTATCTAATTTTTGGAACAACCACCTTAAATATTTTATATGATGAATCTTTTTGGCTGATTGATAATGGAAATGGAGGGTTTGTTGGACGTTCAATTAAAGAAAGCATCTACTATTTTACTCCGCTGGTTGAAAACAAGTATACAATTTATAGTTTTGCGACATCCACAATTATTTTTTTTGTATTAAGTTTAGGGGTTAGTTTAAATGAAATAAAAAGAAGTTTATCTCTACCTTTTAAATTAATTAAAAAAATATTATTTTTTATTAGGAAAGAAAACCAGAATGAATTGGATGTAGATAAAAATAATCCATCTTTAAATTTGGAGGAAACTAAATTTGAAGAAAGCGCCGTAAAGGCAAAACAACCAATTTTACCCTTTTCTAACAAAAAAGAAAATGCATTTACTAATAATATTTTTAAATTGCCTACAACAAATTTCTTAAAAAAAAATATTGATATAAGAAATAAAAAAAATATTGATAATGCAGAATTGTCCAAGAATTCTGAATTTTTAGAAAAAACTTTACTTGATTTTGGTGTTGAAGGTAAAATTAAAAGAATTAGCTATGGGCCGGTTGTAACACTATATGAATTTGAGCCGGCTTCTGGAGTTAAGGTATCTAAAATTGTTAGTCTGTCAGATGACATTGCAAGACACACCAGTTCAGTTTCTGCAAGGGTTGCTACAATACCCGGAAAAAGTACTATTGGTATTGAAATACCCAACTCAAAAAGAGAAAATGTTTTTTTAAATGATATTATTTCAGATGATAGATTTAATAAAAAAGAAATAAATTTACCTATAGCTCTTGGAAAAAATATTTCAGGCATGCCTGTTGTGGGTGATCTTTTTACAATGCCACATTTATTAATAGCTGGAACTACAGGCTCAGGAAAATCTGTTTGTATAAATACTATAATATTATCTTTACTTTATAAATATACTCCGGAAAAATGTAATCTAATTTTAATAGACCCAAAAATGTTAGAACTTTCAACATACGAAGGGATACCACATTTACTTTGTCCGGTTATTACTGAGGCCAAAAAAGCAACAGCGGCGCTTGGTTGGGCGGTAAAAGAAATGGAAAACAGATACAAATTGATGACAAGCGAAGGAGTCAAAAATATAGATGGATACAACTCTAAGCATAAAAAACATATGCCTTATATAGTTGTGGTGGTCGACGAAATGTCAGACCTAATGTTAATATCTGGAAAAGAAATTGAAAACTATATTCAAAGATTATCACAAATGGCTAGAGCTGCAGGCATTCATATAATCATGGCAACACAAAGACCAAGTGTAGATGTAATAACAGGTACTATTAAAGCTAATTTTCCAACAAGAATTTCATTTCAAGTAAGTTCAAAAATTGACAGTAGAACAATTTTGGGTGAGCAAGGTGCAGAGCAGTTGCTTGGCAAAGGAGACATGTTGTTTATGTCGTCCGCTAATAGAATAGTAAGAATTCACGCGCCCTATGTTTCGGAAGCAGAAATAGAAAAAGTAAATAGTTTTTTGCGCTCACAAGGTAAACCTGATTACATTGAAGAAATTACACTAATAAAAGATAAAGATTCTTCTGACAAAGAAGATGCCGAAAATACAAAAGATGAATTGTATAATAAAGCAGTTGATATAATAAAATCTGAACGTAAAGCTTCTACAAGTTTTTTACAAAGGAAATTGCAGATCGGATACAACAGAGCAGCAAGAATAATGGAAACAATGGAAAAGGAAGGGATTGTTGGTCAAGCAAATCATGTTGGTAAAAGAGAAATTTTGTAAGTTTTTTTTTAAAAAAAAAATAACTATTTCCTTAAGTTTTTTTTTATATTTTTTTTCATCCAGTTTATCATATTCAAATTTTCAAGAAGATCTTACGAATAAATATAAAACAATAAATACTTTGAGTTTTAATTTTACACAAAAAATTGGTGATAAGATAGAAACTGGAAATTGCTATATAAAATATTCATTATTAATGAACTGTGAATATCATAAAAAAAAAAAAATTATAATCGTTGATGGTAAAAAATTTGCAATAGTGCAAAAAAGATATAAAAAAATATACTTTTATCCTTTGAAAAAAACACCTTTATTCTTTTTGTTGGATAAAGGGAAAATTTTAGATTTAGTCCAAAATTATGAACCAATTAACATTGGCAAAGACATTATGGAATATGAAGTTTTGGGAAAAAAATCAAGTAAAGTAAAAATATTTTTTTCTAAAAAAAATTTAGATTTACTTGGGTGGAAAACTATTGATGCTTATTCAAACGAAGTTAATTTTATTATTAAAGATCTAAAAATTAATTTATTAATTGAAAAAAATACTTTCAAAATTCCAAAAGAAGAAGATCTTTAAGAAACCATCTTACCTATTTTTTCACCACCAAAAATATGAAAATGTAGATGGGGGACTTCTTGTCCGCCATTTTCTCCTACATTAACCAATGATCTGTAGCCTCCTCCTTTTACTTCATCAGAAACACCAATTTTTTTAGCAACAGTTACTATTCCTTTGATCAGACCCGCAATCTCTTTTTCAGATGCTTTAGATGAGAAGTCATCTAAATTTTCATATTCTCCTTTAGGAATAATCAAAGCATGTATTTTTTTCTGGGGATTTACATCATGAAATGCAAAAACAAATTGATCTTCATATATTTTTTTACAAGGAATTTCTCCTCTAAGTATTTTTGCAAAAATATTGTTCTTATCATATGTCATTTTTTAAATTTTTTCTTTTTTTTAACTCTTCCATTACATCTTCTATTTTAATGTCATTAGCTTCAAGATAAACCATTAAGTGATATATAACATCTGATGCTTCGTGTACTTTATTAGTGTTATTTTCTGCAGCCTCTATTAGCTCTCCAATTTCTTCGTTGAGCTTCTCTGTTCTTAATGATTTGTTATTTATTAATTTTTTTGTGTAAGAAAGATTTGATGCAGATGATTTTCTCTCGCGAATTATTGTAATTAATTCTTCTAGAGTTTTTAACATATTAAATCCTAACAGGAATTCCTTTCGAATCTAAATATTTTTTAGCATCTTGTATCGAAAACTCTCCAAAATGGAAAATTGATGCCGCAAGTACTGCGCTAGCTTTTCCTACTTCAAATCCTTGGTATAAATGTTCCAAGTTTCCCACTCCACCAGAAGCTATAACTGGCAGCGAAACAAGCTCTGAAACTTTTTCTGTCAGATCTAAATCATATCCTTTTTTTGTTCCATCTTTATCCATTGAAGTAAGTAGAATTTCACCAGCCCCAAAAGATTCCATTTTTTTTACAAATTCTAGAACATTTTGGCCAGTAGATTTTCTTCCTCCATGAGTAAAAACCTCCCATTTATTTTTATCAACTTTTTTTGCATCGACCGCAACCACAACGCATTGAGAGCCAAACTCTTTAGAACCTTCTTTAATTAAATTTTCATCCATTATAGCTGCAGTGTTTATTGAAACTTTGTCTGCTCCAGCTAATAACAAATTGCTAATATCTTTAATGGTGCGCACCCCTCCTCCTACAGTCAAAGGTACGAAACATTTTTCCGTAGTTTTTTTTACTACGTCCAGTATAGTATTTCTGTTTTCATTTGATGCCGTGATATCTAAAAAACAAATTTCATCTGCACCATTATCGTTATATATTTTTGCTTGTTCTGCTGGGTCGCCAGCATCAATTAGGTTAACAAAATTTATTCCCTTTACTACTCTTCCGTTGTTAACATCTAAACAGGGTATAACTCTTTTTTTTAACATTTAATTTATTTTGCAAAGTTCTTTAATATTAATATTATTATCATATATTGCTTTACCAATAATAATACCTTCAATATTTTTGTAATTTTTTTTTTTAATATTAATAACATCCTCTATTGAAGATATGCCTCCAGACACTAGGGTGGGCACCTCAGATAAAATGGAAAAATTTACAGTTTGCTCTATATTGGGTCCAAGTTTTGTGCCGTCTCTATCAATGTCAGTATAAATTATTCTTGAGAGATTTATATTTTGGACTTTTTTAATAAAATCAGTAGCTAAAATATTAGTTTGTTTTTTCCAGCCTGCCAATGCTATATACCCATTTCTTACATCTATTGATAATGCTATTTTTTTATTAAATTTATCACATGACTCTTGTAAAAATTTAAAATTTTCAATAGCTGCAGTTCCCAGTATTACTTTATCCACCCCAAAGTCTATTAATTTTTTTATATGATCTAATGATCGAACTCCTCCCCCAACCTGAATTTTAATTTGATTAATTTTACATACCTCTTTAATAATATCTTTATTCACAGGACTCTTTTTTAAAGCTCCATCTAAATCTACAATATGAATATTTTTAAAACCTAAAGAAAAAAATTCTCTGGCTTGATCTAGGGGTGTTTTGTGATACTTGGTGATTTTATTAAAATTTCCTTTAAAAAGTCTTACGCATTTTCCACCCTTGATATCTATCGCAGGGAATATAATCATCTTAAATTTTATAATTTTCCTTTAGTAGAAGGAATTTTATTCTTTATCTTTTTGTCAATCTCTAGCGCTTGTCTTAATGATCGAGCAAGACCTTTGTAACAAGATTCAATAATATGATGACTGTTATCACCATAAATATTTTCTACATGCAAAGTAATTCCAGCTGACTGGGAAAAGGCTTGGAACCATTCTTTAAAAAGTTCCGTATCCATTTCTCCTAATTTTTCAACTTTCAATTTTACCTTCCAAACTAAATATGGTCTATTTGATACATCAATTGTTACTCGAGTCAAAGTTTCGTCCATTGGAATTAAGGCGTGCCCATATCGTCTGATACCTTTGGATGAACCTAATGATTTTTTTATGCACTCTCCTATTGCTATTCCAGTATCTTCTGTTGTGTGATGTAAATCAATGTGCGTATCTCCTTTAGCGGAAACCTTTAAATCAATTAAAGAATGTTTAGATAATTGCTCCAACATGTGATTTAAAAAACCTATTTTAGTGTCAATTTTATAAGCACCAATCCCGTCTAGTTTTGTTTCAACATTAATACTAGTTTCTTTAGTTTTTCTATTTATTTTAGCTTTTCTTGCCATGTCTCATTTCTAATATTAACAAGGTATATAAGTAATTAAGCAATATATCAATAAAATGAAATTTTAGACTTGAAGATGATAAAAAAATCTCCACATAGAATATTGTAATGAGTGATAATTCAAAATGGCATGGAACAACAATTGTTCTTATTAGAAAAGGCAAAGATGTGGTGGTTGCTGGTGATGGTCAAGTTAGTCTTGGTAATACAGTAATTAAAAGTACTGCAAAAAAAGTTCGCAAAATTGAAAAGAGAAATGTAATAGCGGGTTTTGCGGGATCGACCGCTGACGCTCTCACTTTATTTGAAAGGCTAGAAGCTAAATTAGAAAAGCATGCTGGAAATCTCACGAGGGCAGCCGTAGAATTAGCAAAAGATTGGAGAACAGATAAATATTTAAGAAGATTAGAGGCGCTAATGGCAATAGCTGATAAAGAAAAAAGTTTTATAATTTCTGGAACAGGAGATGTCCTGGAGCCCGAAGATGGAATAATTGGTATAGGCTCTGGTGGAAACTATGCTTTGGCTGCCGCAAAAGTATTAATGGACTCAAAAATGACTGCAGAAGAAATTGCAAAAAAATCAATTAAGGTTGCCTCTGAAATATGTGTATTTACAAATAGCAATATTACTTTAGAAAAAATTTAATAAAATGAAACAAAAAACAAATATAACTTCTTTACCAGTAAAAGAATCTAAAAAACAAAATCAAGATAAATCAATGGTATCTTCGTTGTCACCAAGAGAAATAGTATCAGAATTAGATAGATATGTTATAGGGCAAAAAGCAGCAAAAAGAGCTGTAGCAATTGCATTGAGAAATAGATGGAGAAGACAGGCATTAAAAGGTGAAATGAAAAATGAAGTTCTGCCAAAAAATATTCTAATGATAGGGCCAACAGGAGTTGGGAAAACTGAAATTTCAAGAAGACTATCAAAACTAGCTGAAGCACCTTTTATAAAAGTAGAAGCAACAAGATTTACTGAAGTAGGATACGTGGGTAGAGATGTTGAGCAAATAATTAGAGATTTATTAGAAATTGCTATAGCTATAGAAAAAGAAAGAATGAGAAAAGAGGTTCATGCAAAAGCAGAACAAGCTGCCGAAGAAAGAGTTCTTAATACTCTTGTTGGCAATAAAGCTAGTGTGGCTACTAAAGAGAGTTTTAGAAAGAGATTAAGAAGTGGTGATTTAGATAATAATGAAATTGAAGTTGAGGTTAGTGACACACAAAATATGCCAAGTTTTGAAATACCTGGAATGCCAGGAGCCAACGTTGGAATGATAAATATATCAGAGATGTTGGGGAAAAATATTAAAAAGGGAAAAAAGAAAAAGATGACAGTCAAAGAATCTCATCACATTTTAATAGCAGAGGAGTCAGATAAAATGATTGAGCAAGACTCAATTATAAAATCTGCAAAAATTTCAACCGAAAATAACGGTATAGTTTTTTTAGATGAGATTGATAAAGTTTCAGCTAGAAGTGATCGTGCGGGGGGCGATGTTTCGAGAGAAGGAGTTCAAAGAGATTTGCTTCCTTTAATTGAGGGAACTACTGTTAGTACAAAACATGGACCAATAAAAACTGATCATGTTTTATTTATTGCATCTGGTGCCTTTCAACTTGCAAAACCATCTGACTTATTGCCTGAACTTCAAGGAAGACTGCCAATTAGAGTAGAACTTAATGCTTTGACAAGTGATGACTTTATAAGAATTTTAGAAGAGCCAGATAATAGTTTAATTAAACAATACACCGCACTTTTAGAAACAGAAAAAGTTCATTTAGAATTTACAAAAGACGGAATTAAAACAATAGCAAAATTAGCAACTGAAATTAATGCAACAATAGAAAATATTGGCGCTAGAAGACTTTATACTATTATTGAAAAAATTTTAGACGACATTAGCTTTACAGCAACAGATCGAGGTGGGGAAAAAATTATAATCGATGAAAACTATGTTACAAAAAATCTTGGCGAACTTGTTAAAGACACAGATTTATCAAAGTTTATTCTTTAGTTATTTACCTTTTAAAAAAATATAAATCGCACCTTCGCCGCCATCCTTTAGATCAGCTTTTGAAACCTTAAAAATTTTTTTATTTAGGTCTTCGTCGTTTTTTATATACTCAGGTATTGAATTTTTTAAAACACTAAATTTTTCTGAAAGATACGGGTTACTATATGATTTGGATCTTAAACCTTTTCCAGTTACAATTATTAGTTTTTTATATCCACCTCTATAAGATTTAAGTATAAATTCTTTAACAACCTTGTTCGCTAAATCTAATGAAGTGCCATGTAAATCTAATTTCTGCACTTTATGTGTCTGGATGCTTTCTTTAAACAAATCAGACTCTTTAACACTAATGGAGCCCATATTTTCTGTAAATGCGTTCCAATCTTCTTTGTCTTTCAGTGTAACGGGATCTTTTTTTTTCACTATTTATTTGATGTTTCAACTAAATACCAAGTTGGGTCTTCACTCCACATATTTTTTGAAAATTGCCAAACATCATTGACGGTTTTTATAGTATCAGGGTTTCCTTCAATTACTTTATTGTCTTTATCTTTAACACACGTAATAATTTCACTTACAAAATTAACTGATACTTTGTATATATTTTCAATTTTTTTAAATTCTATTATTTTAGAAGATTTAATTCCTATGAACGTAGTTTCATATTTCATTTTTTTTTCAATTCTATCTTCCAGTACACTAGAAAAATCATTAAATAAACTTTTTCCTAAAAGATTTTTTAATGATTTTTTATCTCCTTTTGCAAAAGATGTAATTATTTTTTCATAGGCAATATTTGCACCTTTTAAAAATTGTTTTTTTACCTCTTCGTTGTTGACGTTGTTTGTTTTTATAGATTCATTATTTTCTATATCTCGAAGTGTTTCCATTCCTTTTGGAAAATATCTACCCATTGGTTTGCCTTGGTGGCCTGTTTTTCTTCCTAAAATATTCCTGAGGCGTAAAATTATAAAACCAGCAAACATAGCTAGTAAAATTATATCTATAAAACCGAATTGACTGCTCATAATGTTATTTGTACTTTTGATTATAATACTTAATTGATATAGTATGCAAATGTATTTAACAGACAAATGAACGCTGCTTTCCTTTTTATAATTGGTGTGCCCACAATAGAAATTTATTTAATGATTAAAGTTGGGGGCGTTATTGGAGCGATAAATACAATTTTACTAATTTTCTTTACTGCAATAACGGGAATTTATTTTGTAAGAATGGCTGGTTTAAATGCGATCAAATCAGGCCTTGGGCAATTAATAAAAAATGAAATTCCAATATACGAAATTATTTCAGGCGCCGCTTTGGCATTCGCAGCTCTACTACTTATAATACCGGGTTTTTTGACAGATCTAATAGGATTTTTATTAATAATACCATTTACAAGAAGGATTATTGTTTCATCAATATCTTCTAGATTTAAAAGCAAAAAAAATAATGCTAATGATGATGTTATAGAAGGAAGTTTTGAAGAAAATAAAGATATAAATAATGATAAAGATACTTAAATGAATTATACGATCATATCAAAATTTATAAAAGATATTTCGTTTGAAATTCCTGATGCTCAAACTTTTGTTATGTTAGAAAAAGAAATATTAAATTATAATTTAAAATTTGATATTAAAAGTAAACCATTTAAGGAGAATATAATCGAAGTTAATACTATTTTAAGACTCTCACCTAATGAGAATGTTAAACATAAAATGTTAACGGAAATTAATTTAACTGCATTAGTTTCTATTGAAAAAGATCTTGACAAAAAAGAAGAATTAGAAAAAACTATTTTAGTTACAATACCGACGGAAATTTATCCTACTCTTCATGATACGTTTGTATATTTATTTAAACAGGCTGGGGTCCCTAATATTAAGATAGAAAAAGAAGTAAATTTTGAAAAAATGTTCAACGAAATGAAGAAAACTTAATTGTAGTTATTTTTTGGTAAGCTAGATTTAAGATATTTTTTATGATCTTGCATCTCCTCGTTGCTAACTTTTATTATTTTGCTAGATCTGTTGTTATCTTTATTGTTCTTGTAATTAAAATTTTGACTCAAAGTGTTATGTTCTAAATTAAGTTTTGGTTCCTTTTGATCTAATAAGTTTATATAAACTTCCTTTAGTAGGTGGCAATCGACCAACGCACTATGTTTTTCTCTTTTTGAATTATCAATATTAAATCTTTTGCAGAGCGCGTCCAATGAATTTTGAGAACCAGGAAACTTAGAACGAGCTAGTTCTAAAGTATCAACTACGTTTTCTTTTTTTATTATTTCTTTATTAACAAGTTTCAGCTCATGATTTAAAAAGGACAAGTCAAAAGGTGCATTGTGAATTATTAACTTTTTGTTATTTATGAAACTTAAAAAATCTTCTGATATTTCTAAAAAGGATTTTTTATTAGATAAAAATTCGTCTGAATATCCATGAACTTTATACGCACTTTCGGAAACTTTTCTCTGTGGGTTGATATATGTGTGGTATATTTTATTTGTATGAATTTGATTATTTAGTTCAATACATCCAATTTCAACTATTTTATGATTATCTGAAACGGAAAGACCCGTTGTTTCAGTATCAAGTATTATTTCAAGCATATAATAAAATTTTTTTCATTAGGTTTTTAACATATTTTTTAACATTTTTTCTTTGAAAATTATTTTTTATTATAAAATTTGATTTTTT
>Ga0114997_10005044_pt1 | contig 10155 bp, 7 predicted proteins | sample ArcticOcean_MG_C_2_FD_87045 | JGI IMG/M metagenome (GOLD analysis project Ga0114997, IMG submission 87045) | Marine microbial communities from western Arctic Ocean - ArcticOcean_MG_CB4_136 | ecosystem: Environmental > Aquatic > Marine > Oceanic | place: Arctic Ocean: Canada Basin | collected... | reverse complement strand
ACCCGAGATCGATAGTGTGCACATTCCAGATCTATCCCCACCGCCAAAATATTTCTTAACAATCTTCTGTATACCCGAGATCGATAGTGTGCACATTCCAGATCTACCCACCCTGCCGAATATGGAGATATAAACAAACTATCAATAATGTTATAATTACATTAATGATTCGAAGGATACGAACCTTGTTTAGTCGTAGGACACAGCAGTTAGTAATCATCGACACGAAGGAGAGTATGAAGGTTGTTCCAGAGGACGAAGATGTAGTTAAAGCAGTATGTACACAGAAACTATTTGGGGGGGAGGATATGGTAGATGAACGCTGCCCTATATGCTTTGAAGAGTGGACTTACGGTGGGTTTTATGCTGAAACTAAATGTGGTCATACTTTTTGTGTGCAATGTTTGGAACAGTGGTTTGAGAGACAAATTACTTGTCCGAAGTGTCGTAATGACCTTCTGTTAGTGTAAATAATATATTTTAGAACTATATTAAGAAATGTAAATTAATCAATAGTATTCAAAATGCAAATTGACGACTTGAATCTTGACCTTGAAGAGGTTGGTGGTAAAACAAAGCCGCGACTGAATAGAGAAAGTCAAAACAAATATGGAATAGAGCGATTTTTACCAGTATTGAATCCTGACGGAACACATAAGACAGACCCAGCCACTGGTAGAAAGGAATGGATTTTAAATTTTGAATATGCTTTAATAATTGAACAACAACAGATGGATGAAGCAGCAGCATTACGAGCGGCTGAATCCAAGACAGCAGAACTAATGAGTCAGAGGGATGTAATGCAGCAGGAACTTGAGGCTTTAGAAGATGAACTTGAGAGGCAAACAACAACCAAAGACGAACTATTAGAAGAGCAAGGATATGAACTTCAGGGTAAAGAACAAACAATTCAAGATCTAAATGAATTACTTGATAGTGCGTCTGGACCAAAAATGAATGCGCAGCGTGCGTTTGCCAATGTATCTCGTGAAGATACAAATCTTTTGTGGTATGGAAACAATCTTAAGAACAAGCGAGCACGCGAGAAGGAAGATAAGGAGAGAAAGGCACGTGCCTACGAACTTCGTGCATTTAACAGAGATTACATACAGAGTGAGATTGCTATGAAACTACGCGAGTTTGAGAATATTCCTCATATGACTACCGAGGACCGTTCAAAATGGTTGGCGAAGAAGAGCGCTCGTAAGATTCACAGTGAGGCTGACATTCCCGACAACTTTCGTGGAGAGGAAAGAACAAAGTGGTTGGCTATGAAGAACAAGAAGCAAAAGTTGTATGAGAATCACGACTCTGCTTACGACCAGTATATGCGTAAGCAAAAGCAACTGGATTCCCAGTTCTCTGATGGAAACAAGTACAAGACGAATTACACATACAGATACACTTATACGTATTAGATTATATTACTATGATTTTAATTGTAGTTAATCTTCTAAATCCAAAGAAAAATCAGAAAAAACAGAATCCGCATCATCATCCACATCGTTTAACTCCGTTAGTGTAGTTAGAGAAGTTTGGCTTATAAGTTCTTTCTCTGCAGTATCTTCTAACGCCTCTGTATTGTTGATTTCCAGAGCAATTAAGTCTGTAGAATTCCCCCACCCTTCGTGTTCCGCCACATCCAATTCAGATGCTTCACTTACACTATCAGAATGTTCTTCATACTTTTTGTTTTGAAGTTCTATGCGTTCTTTGTGGAACTCTATCTTTTGTTGCTCCACAGCAAACATCGCCACAGAGGCCTTTTCCGCCTCGATACGCAGTTTTTGTTCTGTTTCTTGTTCGGTTACGATACGTTGTTCCTCTGCCGCAATGCGTTCAAGATTTGCTTGTTCCAACTTTTCTTGTGCAATCCGATCCTGCTCAATTCTCTGCATTTCAGAATTACGGAACTTCTCTGCCATAATCTTCTCCTCCTCTACCCTCCTCTCACGCAAGTCTTGAAGACGACCACGTTCCTCTTCCAACTCTGCTTCTAATTTACCAACATCAGGAAGAGCACTTTCCTTCGTCATATTCTCTTGAATAGATGCTGCTGCCTTTTGAATCTGGTCTTCAAAGAGGTCAATCATTGAAATAGATTCTGGAACAATACTTTCAATCAGTGTGGGTAAATGAACGTTGTCTGTAGTGGAAACATTCTTTACCGAATCGGATAAAATTTTGTTGTATTTTTCAAACTGAACAGACACTGGGTGGTCTTGTTGAAACCCGTGTGGAACCCAGAAATGTTTTTTGATAAGATTGATGTAACCCTCCTCGTGACGATTTCTTGCAATAGAAGAAGCAATGTTAGTAGGATGTTCTTTTATTCGTTGTTCTAAATGTTCTTGAAGAACTTGTGGTAGTATTTTTTTAATATGCTCTGGCTTACTCATCTTAATTCGGTGAGCAATCGTTTCAACCTCCTTGATTGCGATATTGTATTGGCCAAACCTATCAGGAGACCCACCTTCCACTGCACATCGCTCAACGAAATGTGAAGCAACATTAACTGGACCAGCGAATGCAACACCCAACGCGTTGAATGGGTTGTTTGGGTCATCAAACTCTTCGTCGTCGTCATCGTCATCGTCATCGTCATCGTCATCGTCATCGGGTGGTTCCGCACCACCAGCAGCAGGAGGAGCAGCAGGAGGAGCAGCAGCAGCCCTACGCGCAGGGGTTACAACTATTGCTTGCTCATCTGGATCATAAAAAGCTTCAATAAAAGATACTAATCTGTTCTCAACCTCTCGTAGAACAGCATTCTCGTTGAGTAGGCTTTGTTTTCTTTGAGAAGCATTGATTTCCGTATTATTAATTCTTCGGTCCTCCTCGTACTTTTCAGCTAATTGTGCATAAGCGTGCGGTATAAACTTTTGAAGAGCCTCTTTAATAAATGTGTTTCCAGATACTTCTCTTTTTGCTAAACTACCTGTTTTGTATCCACCTTCAATTCGTTGAATTCTGTCTTGAACAATGCCTAATTGGGCAGCAACTCCACTTCGCTTCGAAATGATGGCTTGAAGTGTAGTGCTAAACTGTTGGTTTGCGTCTCCAGTAAATGTTGTCAAGTATTCAACGGGGTGAGCATATCCTGTTTTTTGTCTGAACACTTCATCCACTTGTGCGAGTTGTTTATTCAACTGGTCTTCAAGTGTGAACAGCAAGTGATACGCACCATTATTTGCAGAAACATTACCCACACCAATCCCACTACCAGTTAAATCAATTCCCTGTGCCTCCCTCCTTTTATCCTCGTGTTTATCTTCTTTCGCCTTCCAGTTGTCAATGATTTCATAAGGTATGTCAAATGTTTGAGCCCAGGCATAGTATGTTTTACGCCCAGCACGTTGAATACGGCTAAAGTTATTGTCGAATTTGTGTTTAGTGTGCATAGTGACGACAGCGTCGTTCAGTTTTTGATACATTCGTCTGTTGTTTTGTCGGTCTTTAAGTTCGGTTTCTGTGATGTGCTTCATCTCATCCTTGGAATAGTTGTAGTCAGCCAACGCCATTTTGCATCTACCTAATTGAAGGTTTATAAGCTGACGAAAGAACTGTGCCAAATCAATCTTTTCGGCTTCACGATCATCCTCTTTCTGACGGTAGGTACGAAAATCATTGATATTATAATACAAGGATCTACTTGCACCAATCCATTCCTCCGTTTTATCGATATCATTTACAACCGTGCGAAGAGTATACGCAGGATTACCAATGGCATCCAGAAAGAATATTTGGTCAATTTCCTCTCCATTATCGTCACGACCAGTCGCCCAAGTATTAAAGTGATACTTACGATAAAACTGGACGGGCATACGAATATCAACAACAGGAGGGTCAACACCCCATTCCTTCAAATCCTCATACTTAACAGGATGAGGGAACAGTTTGGTTAATCGTTTTTTGGCGTTGTATGCAATTGACTTGTCAGACACAACTTTTGGAAGTATGTCATTTTTCCACTCATTTAATGACATATTAGTTAGATTAGTAAAAGTTGGTGTTCGTTGTCTAATTTTAGCAACAATAAATGGAATGTTATGGTTGCGTAGTTCTCTTACAACCTTCTTATTACTTTTACCAGTGCTTCGTAAATAATTTCCAAAGAACTGCTTTCTAAATTCGTGGTCACGTGTAAGGTCTGACTGAAGTTGTTCGATGTCACGATTGACTCTGTATAAATCGGAAGGACGAATGTGGTCTTCAAGAAACCCAAACTGTTTTAAATAGAACGTGCGCACACATTTACCAACTAAAGTATTAAATTGTGTGAGTAATGGTGTGTCTGGGTTTATGCCATCAGTAATTTGATGAGAGGCCATAACTTGCACTTCAAGGTCTTTCTTTAAATGCAGTCTAGACTTTGTCGAGACATTGTTCCAGAGAGCGTCAGAATACTTATCATCCATAAGTTCATTCAATACATTAATTCTTAAACAACGAATTATATAGTTAAAGATTTTTCTTTTACTCTCACGGTGGGGATAGATCTGGAATGTGCACACTATCGATCTCGGGTATACAGCAGATTGTTAAGAAACAATTATGGCGGTGGGGATAGATCTGGAATGTGCACACTATCGATCTCGGGTTACAGCAGATTTTTAAGAAACAATTTAGCGGTGGGGATAGATCTGGAATGTGCACACTATCGATCTCGGGTATACATTTTGAGAGAGACGATACTCATTCATCAATAAATGACGAGCGTTCTTACTATCGACGATCCATCAACCAACTCCTCTTCTTCATCCTTCATCAGTAAAAAATCCAAAATGTCTGTCGCGAACGATCCATCGACTGCCTCTGCTGCTGCTGGGTGGGACTTCGTTCCTACTTCCAATAAAAATTCCAGTATGTCTTCCGCGAACGATCCATCCACGATGCCCAAGTCTCTCTCTGCGATTATGGAGCGTATGAAGAAGCGTCAGGCTGACGCACCTGCTGAATCACCTGCCCCCAAGAAGGCATACAATGGCAACCTTCGCTTTGACCTGAAGGCTGTTGTCGTCAGTGTCTACAACACCGCTAACAGCGAACGCTTTACTGTCATTCCCTGCCTGGAGCAACAGATTGACAAGAACGACCGTTGCAATGGATACATTGACGAGAACATTATTCGTGTGCGTCCTGAAAAGGAGGACGATTACAACGAGACAATTGTGCTTGGTGATGTATTTGAGCTCTCTCGCTACCACGGTGGCAAGCCCGAACGCACTCCTCGCAAGTATAGGTTTGGAGACAGCGTCGTGCTGAAGCGTGTTTCTATCAAGCGTGGAAACAATGGAATGAACTTTAACAACGTTCATTGGGTGGAGCATTCTGAAGAGAAGTTTCCGATGAACATCCCGAAAACGATGATGGATTTGTCCTCGGACTCTTACCACAAGGCTGTGGTGATTGGAGGGGAGAACAGCAACGTGTCGAACGCGGCGTTTGCGGAGCTGAAGCTAACCTCCTCGGGAAAGATTTACACTCGCCTGACGTTCAACTACGGCGAGGAGAACGACCTCGAAGGGAGTGCGATGGTGTGGGATGATCGCCTAGGACTTTTTGGAATCTGGAATCCAGAGGTATTGGAGACAATCCTGCCCAAGGTGTTGGAGACCAGCCTCACAATCATTGGATCTCGTGAAAAGGCAAAAGAGGGATTCAGCAGCGACAGGCTTAAGCTGTCTGTCCGCGCTCTGCTGCTCGGGGCGGGCACGCTTCAGCAGTATGTGCAGGAGTATGGCGAGAGCCTTACCAAGAAGGCGGTCGTGAAGGAGCTTGGTGCGACGGTCAACAGCGATTTGAACGAGGGACACCCGCTCAACAGCATCGCTGATACGACTGTGCTGAACATCAGCGAATGGTCGGGGGATATCAAGTCAATGCCTGCTGCTGTGAAGTTCTACAAGTTGTTTGATACTATTACATACGCTATTCTTAATTAGATATATATATAAACTTCTCCTACCAAAACATTAAGTAAAAAATGACAAAATACTCATATTTATACATAATATGGAACACTATCACTAAAAAAGGATATGGTGGACAGACATATCGGTTGAAAAACAGGATGAATCAACACAAGTGTATGAATGATAGTTGTGTTCATCTCAATAACAGTATTGCAAAGTATGGTTGGGAAAATTTTAAAGTAGAAATTGTTGAAGAGGGCTGGATGACACAAGACGAACGCAATAAGAAGGAAATTGCACTTATTGCCAAGTACAACTTTTTTCACGGAAAGGGTTACAATCTTGTCAAAGGGGGTGGTGGGACACTTGGTGCGAAATGGACAGATGAACAACGTGCTGCAGTTTCTGGTGAGAACAGTCATAATTACGGAAAGAAGGTTTCAGCAGAAACTATTGCTAAACGTGTTGCAAAGAACCGTGGCCAGAAACGTTCCGAACAGTTCTGTATAGAACAATCAAAACGTATGATGGGTAAAAATAAGGGTAAAAGACATAGTACAGAAATTAATGCAGCGAAGTCTAAACGAATGAAGGGAACTAAACAGTCCAAACAACACATTGCCAATAATACAGCAACAAAGCGTAAAAGTGTTTTTGGTAAATACAAGAACGATAAAGAGTATATTAAGTTTGTAAGTTTCAAATCAGCCGCCAAGCACTTCAACTGCTCCCCCAATACAGTTTCAGCCATTATTAATGGAAGAATTAAGGACAGTCCAACATTTGATTTCAAGTTTACCTGAATACAATGTCTATTCCAGAACGATCCACCAAATCAATAGTGCTTGACCGCTTTGAGGTCTATACGAAACTCAAAAGGTTTCAATTTGTAGAAACACAACGAACATATGTCTGTGAAGAGGCTCGTCTAATAGACATAACAACCTTTCAACAAATAACAGTTCCTGAATTATTGATGGTAATGTTCGACAATATTCAGTCAGCGGAACTTTGTAGTGAAACTCAAGACTACATCAGGGAAGGAAAACCAATTCTTTTCGCAAGGATAGAAAAGGTTTCAAACAAACGAGAACGTCACGAAATTAATTGTAACGATGGAGTGCTTTATTGTGAAGGAAGAGAATACAAGTTCAACAAAGCGTTTGCGAGAGCAGAGTTGGAAAAATCAGGCCCAGAAAGACTTATTATAGAATATTAATTCAAGTGACTAACAGATAAAGGTTCTATAAACTTGGTATACAACGTCTCATACACACCAGTCGAACCGCCGACAACATCATCCAACCAATCCTTTCCTACGTGGTCTGTATTTGCTAAATAAGATACACATTGTGTCTCACTTCCTGGTTGATAGGTGCATCCACCCACATTACAGTAGCAACCATCCGCAAAGCCACATTTTTTATTTCTACTATTACCAGTTCCCGTTTGAAATCGCACGGTATCACTATGTAAATAACAACCAGCAGGTTTGCTATTATAATCATCGGCTTCAAAAGGAAATCCTAATTGGGTGGCGATATTTTCGCATTCTGCTTCTGTTGCGAGAGAACCAAACTCTTCGTCGCATCTTTTATTAGTAGTGTAAAGAAAAGTGTCGCAGGTGTCTAGTATGCCTTGACCACACGTGTTTGTAGTAAGTAAGCCAGCGTAGCATTGGTTAACTGTTTGGTCAGCAGTTCCTTGAATAATTCTGTAATCAACGGTCAATTGGTCTTGCAATAAATTATCATACCATCCCGAGGCCATCGGAATAAATCCACGAATACCTGGAATGTCAGTATATTCACTGTTGGTTGTTGATCGTGCCATCGCAATCTCTATCATTAAACTCACCGTAGTAAAACCTCCCGCACTCATCCCCATTACGAACATATTTGACCTGTCGAAGTTATAATAGTGCTCGCCTGACGTGGAAGCAACGAATACATCAATCATTCCTCGCACCTGTGCTGCTGCCTGTTCTGCTGTGTCATAACCATTGCAAATAGGCATACCGTAAGTCGCATCTAAATCATTCTGGGCTTTGCAATCAGCCGCATCATTGGCGTTGTTGCCTAAAAAGGAAATGATTCCTCCGTCATAACAATAATCTGAATAAGTAACCTCTATGATCAAGAAGCCTTTTTCTGCATAATAATTAGCAAACTCGTCCATAGGATTAGCAGGATTGGTTGGGTCTAACCCACCAAAACCTCCCTGGAAACCACCACCGTGAACCGCAAATATGACAGGCCGTGTTTCACGATTGGCGTCGTTCGAATACTCCCAGACATTATAACGGAACGCACCAGTTTCAGGGTCTTTTATAAGATACGAACCTGTGCCAGGTATGAACACACTGTGGTCAAACAAAAAGCAACCACCCTCCGTATTAACACCTATGCAGTTAAAACCTGCATTTCGGTCTTCAATACATTGATTCACACAGGACATTTCGCTGTTTTTATCCTCGGTCGTGACACGATTGTTGCACCCTGTGTTAGAGTTAGAACAGAAATCATAAGGAGGATTGTCAGCATCATCATTGAATTTCATGTTGGGGTTAGCGTTAGCCGAGTATAACACATCCCGTTCGCCGCTTGATTGTAGCACAGTTCCAAATACTTTTGTTTCTGACAGCGTTCCTGCCCCGCCCTGTTCGTCACTCCATATGTTACGCCAATCGGGGAATGTTGGTGCTGTCGTAGTTGGAGCAGCCGTTGTTGGAGCAGCCGTTGTTGGGGTGCTAGTGGTTGGGGCGGCAGTGGTTGGTGTGGCAGTTGTAGGAGAAAGTGTGTGTTGAGACTGATCCACTATCGTAGCACCATCATCCGACACAACATCCACTGAAATATGGTCTGCTGCGGCTTCCAACCACTTATCAGCAACATCTGTGTTTCCAGCATTAAGATACACTGTTCGTTTTGCTTGAAATCGCGCTCGTAATTCAGAAACAATAGATGGGACAGAATCCACAATGTCTTGTGCTGTGACAGCGCTGTTTATAAAATATGTAATAATAAGAGATCCTCCTGTCATACTTTGAATGTTGATTTGACCAGCGAACACCGTATGTCCTTGATTAATCATACCAGCGGCAACAGCAGCCTTAAATTCATTTATAAACTCTGGTTGGTCGTGGAATCCTGCCTCGAAATCGATAGTTTGAAAAACAATTCGTTCGGCTGCCTGTGTAGGTGCTGCGGTCGTTGGTGTGCGCGTTGGAGGGTCTGTTGGTGCGCCAGTGGTTGGTGTTTCAGTTGGTGGAGGTGTAGGGAACCCCGTAGGTGGAAAGGTTGGTCTATCTGTAATTAGTATAGTAGGAAATTTCGTAGGAAACTTGGTAGGATGGTGTGTTGGTGGCACCGTGGGTGTGGTTGGCGCACCTGTTGCTGGTTTATCCGTAGGATGTTGTGTCGTAGGCGCGGTTGGTGCCGCCGTTGGATACGGTGTATTGGTTTGGTCAAATATATTGTCGGGTATAAGCGCATCCTCCAACATACAACCCGTAAAACCAGGAAGACATGCAACTCGTCCTAAAAAAGGTGTTGGTGGAGGTGTAGGAACTTCATCCTCTATATTAGTATGAATGACAACAGCCGCAAATATCCACAAGCCACCAGTTACTAACAAAACATAGACGATAAACATCCATTGGGATGCTACTTTGGGTGGCCCATCTACCCGTTCATAACCAGGCAATGATCTTTTTCTATCTTGAAACATTGTTCATTAAAAGTATTATTATTACATTTTATATAACTCACAACGCAAACATTTTTTTTAATTGACAAGTACAGATAGTTTTCTCACCCGTCTTCTTATCATAAAGAATACCTTCATAGTCTCGCTGTAAATGATAACACCAAGCAGCAAATGCCTCATAGAATGATTGAAAAGCGACAGGTTCTTGTGATTTGGTAAAAAGGATAATTCTGTCAGATAATGGAATACGAAGAAGAACGGGTTCAAGTATAGTATCTGGTGTGGTTGAACGGGTGAAGAAAGTCTCAACAGTTCTGTTCCACTGTCGTTCAGTTACATAATCAATAATTCCCATCATAAGAATATTGAAATCATTTTTATTTAACTTCTCCATTCTTTCCAAAACAGTCTCACCAGAACACATAGAATCGGGGTCTTCGAGGTCAAGTTCTTCTTGTTCTTCATCAAGTATTTCTCGCTTTAACAAATCCACAACCAAATCATTACCAGTTTGCATGATTTCATTTGCTGT